>Ga0213865_10001344_pt1 | contig 16099 bp, 18 predicted proteins | sample PICome_6_FD_160100 | JGI IMG/M metagenome (GOLD analysis project Ga0213865, IMG submission 160100) | Coastal seawater microbial communities near Pivers Island, North Carolina, United States - PICO282 | ecosystem: Environmental > Aquatic > Marine > Coastal | place: USA: North Carolina...
GGGTACATACATGCCGGCGTAAATGAGCACCAATATGGCGATAATCGAGAGAAGTCCTACCTCAATGCCTGTCATAACAACTCGTCTTCCCCACTCCTCAAGGCATCGATATGCCGCATCGCCAGACCAATAAAGACAAAGACGACGCTAATCGCACCGATCACAACAATCAGTCGTAATGGCCATACAGGAATCACCACGATTCCGATGTTGCCGGTGTAGTAGTTGTGCACCCACGCATCGATGAGTCGCGGCACGGAGCCCGCTATAAGGCTGACAAAAAATGCCGCACCTGCAAGGTCGAAGAAGGCACCCAAAGTGTGTCCCACGCGTGGCCTTTTGCTACAGATAGCTGAATAGAGGCCGTCTGATCGGGTGAGGCGACCGTTTTTCACAGCGTCACCTAGCTGCAGGAAAACGATAGCAACGATCGAGAGCTCTACCAGCTCTGTAACCCCGTCTATGGGGGCATTGAACGCATAGCGAAATAGGATATCTAGATTGATCATTGCAACCAGACCAAAGATCAAGACCCCGCCTCCGCTGTTCAAGACTGCCACGAATCTCGAGAGCGACGCATTCACTAGATGTGATTGACCACCCATCACTTCTCTCGGTCCCAGTGACGCATGATTGGCTGATCGTTTTCACGCATGATATCCATGTATTCCCTTAGTATTTCGCTACCGGGCAAGCCCCGCGCCTCCATGTCTTCTACCCAGTCCTTGGCAATATTGGGTAATCCCATAGCCCACTGACGTCGTTGATTGTCGGTAAGAACGAGGATCTGACCGCCTTCGTCCAAATACCTGATCCGACTCACAGCCGAGCGTCGATCGGTTTCACGTGCAAGTTCATCACGGTAATCTGCCGAAACTTCTCGCAATATAATGCGAACCTCTTCGGGCAGTTTCGACCACGTTCGTTCGTTAACAACGATCGCTTTGGTCGGCACGGCGCCGAGCCGAGCATCGACCATGTAAGGGGCTACCTCGTAGAGGCGATAGGCGACGCTTCCTTCAGTCCAACCAATGAGTCCATCCACTAAACCTGTGGCTAAATTGTTATACCAATCACTGATGCCGCTGCTCACTGGAGTGGCGCCGACCCCTGACAGTAGCCGCAAGTTCAAACCTACACCTGCGACTTTTCGTCCTTGAAAGTCATCAAGACTCTCTACGGGGTAAGTCGTAAAGACTTGATAGGAGTCAATGGATCCTGCAGTGGTCAGAAAAACTAGTTTGTGATTTGACCATTGGTCCCTGAGTGCCGGGTATTTATCGACGAGGCTGGACATTGTCTCTGAGACCAATCCCAGATCGGATGAAACCAGTGGCGTCACATAAGGGAGGTTATGAAACGGCACTTTGTCAGGATGATAGGGCGTTGTAATGATGCCGATATCGGCAAGATCATGTTTTAGCGAGTCTAAAACCCCACCTGTTTTTGCAATTGTCCCGCCGAACGCTTTGTTCCATCGGATACGATAGTTGCCTTGGTCGGCAAGGCGCCTATCGACTTCAGGTATGAAGTATTCGACAAATACATGTGCCCACAGTGCCGTTGTAGCGTAGGCATCTACTGCAATAAGTGGTATTTCCTCGGGTTCACGCTCGAGGGCGTTCGCGGTTAAAACTAGCCCTAAAAGCGTAGATAAAATTAGTGACTTCGCTAATTTACTCGATAAAATTGTCATTTTTAAATTATTACCGATATTTTTAGGTGAACTGTACAATATTTATCGACGAAAGTAATATCATGGACCATTAAATCGACAATGTAATACGAGATGTCCAAATGTCCGAACCCCTTATGGAGTCCGTAGCGGCTGAGAACCCCACCCGAGCTTCAACGGTTTACGACCGGTTGCACTTCGATATTCTGACAGGTGCTCTCAAGCCGGGAACGAAACTGCGCGTAAAAGACTTGATTGAAAAATACAACACGGGTAACAGCCCATTGCGTGAAGCGCTTAATCGCCTGTCAGCCAATGGTATGGTGACTCGGGAGGAAAATCGTGGGTTTCGGGTGCCCGGCGCCAGTGCTGATGAGCTCTTGGAATTGACCCGGACACGTTGCTGGGTGGAAGAAATCGCCTTGCGAGAGTCGATTGCCAACGGTGGCAGTGAATGGGAAGAGCGCATCGTACTTGCTTACCACTGGCTCAGTAGGGCGGCAACCAGCATAGATGGGGTTAATACCACAAGTCCCGAATGGGAAGAGCACCACAAAGAATTTCACCAAGCGCTAATCTCGGCATGCAACTCGCGAGTTTTGATTGACTTTTGTGGGGAGCTGAACGCTCGCCTATTTCGGTATCGTAGCCTATTTGAAGTTGCTGAATATCGAGACCGACATGAATTGGCGGAACATGACGAACTGCAGCAGGCAGCGCTTAGCCGAAACGCCGATCTTGCAGTTGTCCTACTTCACAAGCACTACAATGCAACCTGCGATATTCTAATTTCTAGCAATCGCTTTGTTTAGGGCGAGCCAAGTGAACGTTGGATTCATTGGTCTTGGTCGGATGGGCCAGGGGATGGCGAGGCAGTTACTTGATGGTGGGCATGATCTTTTGGTTTACAACCCAACATCAAGTAAAACGGCGGAGCTAGTGTCGCGTGGTGCCGCAGCCGCGGATACACCTGCTGCGGCCTCATCAGGCAGAGATGTTGTAATTTCAATGCTACCAAGTGATTCCTCACTTTTGGCGGTGTTAGGTGGTCATGACGGTCTGATAGAGGGAATGTCCGCTGACTGCATCCATATGGCGATGGGTACGCATGGTGTGCCGGCTATTAACCTCGTTAACGAGCAACACAAGTCTGCTCAGCAGTCTTTTATCGCATGTCCTGTTCTAGGTAGACCTGACCTCGCGGCGCAGGGATTACTGAGTTTGGTAATAGCGGGTCCTCGTAGTTCAGTAGATACCGTATGGCCTTTGCTGGAGCTTATGGGTACGCGGATTATCGATATTGGAGATAATCCACAGGGGTCGACCGCGGTAAAAATTGCAAATAATTTTGTACTTGGATGCGCCATTGAATCTATGGGCGAAGCATTCAGTCTTGTTGAAAAATTAGGGGTCGGTTCTGAGGAGTTTCTTGACGTCCTATTGCAGGGCTTGTTCGGCTCTCCCGCGTATGAGGTGTATGGCAAGCTAATCGCAAGCAAAGGCTGGGATAGTGGCGGCGCAACGGCCATTATTGGTTTGAAAGACGCGGACCTTGCCATCGAGGCCGGGGCTGCAGCAAACTTACCATTACCTAGTGTGCATATTTGGCGAGCCTATCTCGAACGGGCCATCGAGCGTGGTGAAGGGCATTTGGATTGGGCAGTAATGGCGAAAGAGCAGGCGCGCGCGGCCGGTCTGCAAGACTGAGATATCGCCTATTGTCAGCACATCTATGGATGGGAGTATGCAGACGCATTGGGCCTTAATGATGCGCATTTAGAAAATGAATCGTTGGTCTAGGTTAGTCGACACGGCTCGCTCGTTTGGTTGGATTTCAATAGCACTGCACTGGACTGCAGCCATAGCTGTCGTCGCTATGTGGTTTATCGGGCAAAGTATTTACTCGCAGGTGTCGTTAGACGATACCTATGCGACTAGAACTTTGCATATAACAGTTGGCATGTCGAGTTGGGCTTTACTCGCAGGCCGCATCCTGTGGCGATTACTCAATGGTCACCCCCGTGTTGCAGGACAGACGTTGCTAACCCATCGCATAGCTCGGTTCACGCACTACTTGATGCTCGGTCTTCTGGGTCTTTTAATGATCACGGGGCCGATTATGGCCTGGCTGAATGATCTATTAGACTTATCAGTCGTCTCGTTGTTGCGTGCAGTGCATCAATATGCGGCGAATGGGCTTTTGTCTTTAGTAGCTCTGCATATCCTCGCGTCGTTCAAACACCTTATGTTCCATGAGGACGAGACGATAGTCCGCATGTTTATCCCAAAGTCATAGTCAGGAGGGTTAAGCCAGTGCGCTGAGCCAACATTGTATAAACAACTTCCACCTGTGAACAAAGCTGCCACCTTGATAAGCGTCTGACTAGTCTGAGAGGTAACGCAACTAGTAGCCTTCCAGCTCCACTACTGTGATTTCGTCAAAAAAGCCTGCCGCAGTTAGGGTGACAGTGATAGCGTTGTCCGCAATATTCAACCAAAACCATCCATGTTGCCCATCGTAGGCGGCAATGATAGCGCCACTGCGTTCAGTGCCTTCGCCCTCATCGTAACGTGTAAAAAAGTCGTCACCAAACGCTGTATCATGGGCATGAAAGTCAAAGTAAACCGGTCCCCCATCTGTAGACCAATTAAAGACCAGTGTGTCGCCTTGTTGCATGATCGCTTTGTACTCGATGGCGCCATCGATGGGCAGTTGAATCGTTACTTTCTCCGATTTCCAAGTTTGATTTCGCGCAAGGAAATTTTCACCAACAGTGGCGGGTAGCGTTTGTCCGAACTCGTCAACCTTGCCGGCGATATCGCCGGGTTCGATGTAGCGAATCGTTGGAGCTCGAGCTGTTGTTAGTTCCGCCGATTTCGCCGTGATAACCCGATCAGGACCGGGATCTGTTGAGTCGTGCAGGCTTATTCCTATTAACGAGCCTAGGCTAGCCGCAGCGGCCAGTAGCAATATTAGCGTCGATTTGCTCACTGATTGATTCTCCCTAATTACTTACCCAGCGTCAGATAGCATAAGAAGTTGGTGGGCCATGAGGGTGAAACCCGCAACCATTAATCCTACGTTTACCATGATGCGTGTTACCGCCAAATTCGGCCCCAATTGTAATAAACGAAACAAACCTAAGATGCCGACTAGCGCGGCAAACTGGCCAATCTCAACACCTACATTGAAGCCGATAAGATTACCTATCAACCCGTCATCATGAAGCTCCGCGTCTTGTAATTTTGTTGCGAGGCCGAGCCCGTGGAATAGGCCGAATAAAAATACTGCGAGCTTGTCATTGGGAGAGTTGCCAAAAAGCCTTTGAAATCCGCCTAGATTGTCAAACCCCTTGTAGGCAACGGACAGTCCAATTATGGCGTCAACCGCATAAGGACTTACCGAAAGCTTGAATAAGACCCCTGAGATAAGAGTTATTGAGTGACCGAGTGCAAAGAGGCTGATATAGACTGCGATGTCTCTCACTCCACGGAGTAAAAATAGTACTCCTGCCAAAAACAGAAGATGGTCGTAGCCAGTCACCATGTGCTTGGCGCCCAACCCCATGTATACGCCAAAATGCCAACCTGATTTTCCGCTGATGAGCTCTAGATCCTGCTGAGTAACCTCATGTCCGTATGCCGCAGACATAGAGAAAAGAAAGCAGGTAATGAAAAAGAATTTAAAGGGGAGATGAGGGTTCGAGTTATCTGACACAACTACCCTGTACTCACATACGGAATAAGTCTTCCTAGTAGCAAGATCGATAACCACAGGACCAATGAAATGGAACCAACGAGTTTTGCTGGCGCTGGAGGATTTACGTTGGCATCCCACTCCTGCATCGCGGGATGGATTTTCCATGAGTACCAAACAGCATTTATACCGGCGAGTAGTATGAGCACCATTTTAAGTTGAAATCCAGCGTGCACAGCGTAGCGCATGGGGTCACCAAAAAAGAAAAGAATTCCCGTCACTAAATTCAAAGCAAAGCCTATGAATACCCAGAGAAGTAGGGTGTGGATTGCCCGGATATCTATGGCTCGGAAAAACCCCATCATGCGAAGGTCAATGACGAGCAACGCGCCCAGCAACAGAGACAGGCCGATAAAATGCAATATCTCCATAAAAGGCCAGAGCCAGGAGGTCGACGTCACCCACGTGTAGATCGTGCCGCCTTCGATTGATTGAGCAAACGCTTCCATCGTGAGGTTCCTGAGTTAAAAGTAGGCGATTAGGCGACCATTCACAATTGCACCTAGCCACGCAACGAGAGAAATGGTTGCCAGTAAACCCAAGCGAGTACTGCTCGCATTTCGGATCTTCTGTTGAATGACTCCGGTAATCACCGCGGCAATGAATATCAGACCGATTTTGAGAAGGAACGGTAAAAGGGTGACGAAATACGATGCCTGAGATGTAAAAAGAAGCACTCCGGATACCGCATTAATCACAAATCCGATCCAAGCAAATTTCATCAGCGGTAAGAAACTTTCTAAATCCAAACTTCTAAACGAGCCAAGCAATCGTAGGTCTAGCATGATGGCGATGCCGGCAATAACTGCGAGCCCTACAACATGAAGACTCAGCAAGAATGGATATCCCCAGAGTGACTCACCAACCCATAACGCTATTGCTGACTCCTCGACCGAGTAAAGCATTTCCATGCGCTAATACCTCTTGCTCAAGACTATTTAATATCGATTATTTTGTATTTGGTATTATTTTAACGATATTATTATAATTGGCAAGATTAAGATAGAGACCATAGTTCACAAGGTAATGATTTCCTGATCGATATTCGAAACGTCACACCCCGACTAGACGCGTGCTAATTAGCCTCGGTCAGGATTTTTTTTCCTTTTTGGGTTGTGCGTCAGAAATGTGGATCGCTAAATCCAGCCAGTCTGTTTCACCAACGCGAAATGAAAAAATTTGAGTCGTAAACTTGCAATCGGAGACATTCATGGATGTCGACGGGCTTTCGAGACGCTTTTGGAGCTCGTGGCCCCCACCAAGGATGATGTAGTCATTACGCTAGGTGACTACATTGATCGGGGTCCAGACTCGGCGGGGGTTATCGATTTATTGCTTGAGCTCGAGCAGTCGAGTTCGCTTATCGCGTTGCGCGGGAATCACGAATGTATGATGTTGGATTCCCTGCAGAGCATGACCTGGCGAGAATCTTGGCTCAAACATGGTGGCATTGAGACATTGGCATCTTACGGTATTCAACACGCTGAACCAGACGCTCTCAATAATATTCCCACCGCACATCTGAGTTTTATTGAAAACAGACTGCTCCCATTTTGGGAATGCGCTTCAAGCATTTATGTACACGCGTTTGCAGAGCCCAATAAATTCATGACGGCGCAATCGGACGCATCATTATTTTGGCGGAAATTTATTAATCCGGAACCCCACATGTCAGGAAAAACCGTGATTTGTGGACATACGCCGCAACACAATGGTTTCCCAGTACGACGTGGCGGCTGGGTGTGCATAGATACATTTGTCTATGATGCCGCCGGGTGGCTGACATGCTTTGACGTTGATAATAATATTTTTTGGCAGGCCAACGAGATGGGGGCTACCCGTCAGTTTGCGCTCAATCCAGTTAATGTGAATTAGGTGCAAAGGTTTCTCAAATTGAGCTTATGCTCCACAAAATACTAGCTATTGAAACAAGCTAGCCAGCTGCGTTTCTCTCGCTCCTTGGCGGCTCGCTCATCCCTAGTGGCGCCTGTTAAACCACCATGTCGTTAAAAAATGCGGGATTTGGATCAGAACTGGTCTACGAGGTTGACCGCTCGTTTAACCTCGCGAGAATTATGACTCTCTTGCCAAAGAATGGTGCCGCCACCTTGTTCCAGCCGTGATACCTCAATGCAGAGAAGGCTTCCGTTCGAGATAAGAATGTCCTCGCCTGTTAGCCATAGGACAAGAATGCTGGTACATGACTGATGGCTACTCACCAATATATCGCCACCATCGACATCCAGTTCCGCCACAAATCGCTTAATTTCGTCAAGTCGAGATCCGGTTTTCAGATACTGCGACTCCTGCACTTTCCCATGGAAACTCAGGATATGTTTTGCAACCTTCAGTGTTTGCCTGACGCGTAGAAGTGGGCTGGAGAACATAACCTGTATATGCCGCAGTTCCGCAAGCCGAATAGCGAGCACACTCTCGACTTCAGAAACGCCTTTTTCACTAAGCTCTCGGCTTTCATCTGCATTTGAATCGGTAGTCATCCCATGACGCAGGACGAAGAGTTTCAAAGCTTAACACTCATACTTTTTCGGGTTTTCCGCTCTCAGCAGACTTTACTATGGCCTCCGTAACAGCTGAGCCATGAACGATTTCTGAAGGGGAAATTAGATACGGATTGCTACCGCAGGAGGCGCGAGCGAAATCTTCGAGCGCCGCTTTGCTCACGTCAAATTTGGCGGCATCCCATATTTTGGCCGGACCTTTTACTGGTTTGAAAGTGCATTTCCCAAAGAGTTGTGTCCGACGCTCCTCCGAAGGTGCTCCAGCGACATGAGTCATGCCTTCTAGCTTCACAAATCCCTCTGTACCGTACACCTGGAAATTGAATCCGCCCCCTGTTGCTGTCATTGTCGCCAGGTAACCGGACATGCCCTCTTTCATTCGGAATAAAATAGAGGTGGTATCGTCTGCGTCCACCTTAACCGCACGTCGAAAACTCTGTGCATAAACCTCGTCAATTTCACCGCAAAGGTCAATGAATCCGTCAATCGCATGCACCCCCATCGGCGTCAGACCGCCGCAGGGTGTCTCTTTTCGGTCAGCGCGCCATGCGCCAGGTGTCAGATAGAGCGCATTTGGAAATGTCATTGTCGCTTCGCAGTGCAAAATGGTGCCGAGTTCACCAGCTTTGATCATTTCACGAAGCTTACTAATCTCAGGGTGGTAGCGTCGGTTGTAACCGATGCCCACAGTGACGCCAGCGGCACTTGCCGCATCCATAGCACGCTGTGCATCCCGACCTGTTAAAGCAAATGGTTTTTCACAAAACACATGTTTGCCTCGTTCCGCCGCGGCTATTGTCTGTGACGCATGCAGTGAGTTTGGTGTTACCAGAACCACGGCATCGATGTCCGGGTCGGCAATGATGTCTTCATAACTATCCCGAAGTTCTAGGTTATGAAGTTGCGCAAACTCCTTGGCATCCTTGGAGAGAGTTCGAGTGGTTCCAGCAACAAATCGGATGTCATTGCTGACGCCGGAAACGGCTTCGACCAGTGTCTTTCCCCACCAGCCAAGACCAATAATGGCAGCATTAATCATGGTGTCATCTCAATGTTTCAGGGTTTGCCCGCACAAATTGCGGAGATTGTTATTATATCGTTAAAATCATAATTATAAATACATAATCGATAATTTAAATGCATGGAGAACTCATGAGTCTCATTTCATGGTCTTGGATCTTTTTAGCACTGTACGTTGGTCTAATGGCTTATTTTGGTTATTTGGGTAGCCGGCGAGTCGTTAACGCGGACGACTTCGCTGTGGCAAGAAATGGCTATGGGCCGTGGATCCTAGCATTGGCCTTCGCTTCGACGGCAGCAAGCGGTGCGACGTTTCTGGGGGTTCCGGGTCTGGCTTACAGTTATGGACTGTCGGTCATTTGGCTCGCCTTTTTATACCCGGTCGGTATCTACCTCGGTGTTTGGATTTGCCAACGAACGATAGCCGATGAAGGTCATCGCTTAGGTGCTCGATCAATTCCCGAGTATCTCGGTAATCGCTATGAATCGGAATCGCTGCGTATTTCTGCGGCTATTTTCTCGCTCATGCTGTTAATTTACCTCGCCGGTCAACTCGTCGCTGGGCTCGTAATGTTCGAGATGATGTTAGGTCTCTCTGAACTCGTGGCACTTGCAGTTACCACTGTGGTGCTAATGTGCTATGTCGTCCTTGGTGGAGCACATGCCGACATTCTTACGGATGGTGCTCAAGGTTTTCTGATGGTGTTATTGGCCATCGCCGTCGTTATGTTGTTTTCGACTGGCAGTGGGATTGGTGATCTCGATAAATTACTTGATGAGTTGGTTTCGCAAGATGTGGGCTTGGTCGGATGGTTCAATCCTGAGGTACCCATCGTAGCATCACCTTGGTCGATGTTTGCGCTTGTGATGGCACACATACCACTTGGTTTACTACCTCATATCGGCAATAAGCTCTGGGCATTACGAGACGAAAGAAGCCGTAATCAATTTTTACTCTTGGCATTTATTTTCGGGTTGATACTACCGGGCATGGCGCTGGGCGGTCTCACTGCCCGCGCGTTGTTAGACGACGCGCTTCTCTCAACAGGCGCAAATACGGCGCTTCCAGAGTTATTTATCTTTTTGTTCCCTACATGGTTAGCAGCAATGTTAGGTGTGGGCATTTTGGCTGCTGTAATGTCAACTGCCGACGGTCTTGTGATATCCACTTCACAGGTGGTTGCCAATGATATTTTTCGTTTAAGCATCGCTAATCGCAGGTATAAGCACCTCAGTGAAGACGAACTTGATGAAAAGGTTCTGGTAATCGGCCGCTGGGTTACGGGTCTCGTTCTGTTGGGTTCCGCTGCAGTCGCCTGGGTCCTTATCGATATGAATGTCGTACTGCTGATTTGGGTCGGTGTCGGTGGCTTCACGGCCGCCCTTGCGGGTCCGTTGGTACTAGGATCGATCTGGCACGGCGTTACTGCAAAGGGCGCACTGGTGGGTTTTTGGACTGGAGCGGTCGCGTTTGTACTCATCCACGCACAGATAATCTCGAGCATTTGGCCGCCGCTTGAATCTCTTCAGTCAGCTGGCGAGTGGTTTAGCTTTCACGCTCGGAGCCCCTATTCAGCGGCCACAATGGCCGGGCTTAGTGGCGTGGCACTAACCGTGCTTGTCTCGTATGCAGGTGGAGCTAATGCAGATGCTAATTGACACTGCCGGTTTAGCCTATCCAATGTTAGTTGCGAGAATCTTGATTGCGTCTGTTTTCCTAGTGAGTGGTATTCATAAAGCACTCTATTACCAAAAAGCTATGGCTGAATTCCAGCGTGAAAATATTCCATTCATCAAGGTGACGTTACCGGCCACCATCACGCTTCACATCATGGCCTCAGTTTGCATCATTGCGGGTTGGCACACCGGCGAGGCTGCATTTGCGCTTGTGGCCTTTACGACACTAGCGTCATTGAAAGTGCACGCATTTTGGCGGCTGCCTCGAGAAGAGCAACTGGGGCGCAGCCGCATATTTTTTGCCAATGTCTCGATTATCGGCGGCTTACTCCTTTTAGGGAGTGTTGGCCCCGGGCCATTATCAATCCTTGATTCACAAACATTTTTTATCGATAATTAATTATATAGTTAATATTTATCGATAAATAAATCGGAGATTGCCCTGTGAATACCAAGCTTGGACCGCTCATGTCGGCTGCGCAGCAAGCCGCTGTGCCCAACAGAGCAGTGCAATTTGAGCTCTATCGGCATATGCAAGCCTGCCGCGTTATGGAGCAACGTGCTTACGATCTTTTTATGCAGAACTTGATCAAAGGTACGTCACACCTTGCATTAGGTCAGGAGGCCATTGCGGCAGGCTTTGGGCTTGCGATGCGTGACGACGATTACACCTTTTGCACCTATCGGGGGCACAACCATACGTTGGTTCGAGGTGTCTCAATGACGGCAATATTGGGTGAGCTCATGGGTCGTGAGTGCGGGCTACTGAGCGGCAAGGGTGGCTCGATGCACCTAATGGATGTCGAAAAGGGTGTAATGGGCTCTTACGCGATCATCGGTGCTCACATGCCTATTGCCGCTGGCGCAGCTTGGTCGGCCCAGTATCGAGATTCAGGTCAGGTCGCGGTTTGTTTTTTTGGCGATGGCACCACAAACATCGGCGCTTTTCATGAGGCGTTGAATTTTGCGGTGATCTGGGATCTGCCTGTCATTTTTGTTTGCGAAAACAATCTGTACATGGAGTACACACCGATCGGCGATGTTACCTCAGTGGAAAATCCCGCTGCAGATCGTGCGAGCGCTTACGGGCTTGAACGGGTCGTCATTGACGGAAACGACGTTGACGTTGTCTATGCTGTTGCAAGCAAAGCAATCGAACGAGCCCGTGGTGGCAAAGGTCCAAGCCTGATAGAGGCTTTGACCTATCGGCACGGAGGACATTCGCGCGCTGATCCCGGTAAGTATCGACCCGACGAGGAAGTGGCAGCATGGAAGCTGCGTGATCCACTGAAAATCTACCGGGCCAGAATGCTCGAAAATGGCATTGACGAGTCCGACATTAAAGCTATTGAAGATCAGCAATCTGAACGCGTAGACAGAGCGGAAGAAACCGCAAAAAGCAGCGGACCGCCGCCGCTGGAGATTGCAGACACTAACGTCTGGGCTGACGGGAGTTCAACATGGCGCAACTAAGCTACAGAGAGGCAGTATCGGCCGGTATCGCTCAGGAAATGCGGCGTGACCCGTCCGTGGTCTTTATAGGTGAAGATATTGCGGCTGCCGGTGGTGTATTCAAAACAACCGAAGGATTGTTAGAGGAATTTGGTCCGCTTCGAGTCCGCGACACCCCAATTTCTGAGCAAGCAATTCTGGGTGCTGTCGCTGGCGCCGCAATGACAGGTTTGCGACCAATTGCGGAAATTATGTTCTCAGACTTCTTTGCGGTGTGTTGGGACATAGTAGTGAACCAGATTGCCAAGACCCGCTTCATGTCTGACGGACAGTGCTCTTTTCCACTGGTTATCAAGAGTGGTAATGGAGGGGGGGCTCGGTTTGGCGCTCAACATTCTCAGTCGATAGAGAACTGGGCTATGGCAGTACCCGGTCTCAAAGTTGTTGCGCCCTCTAATGCTGCAGATCTCAAGGGTCTGATGGCAGCATCAATTCGGGATCCTGATCCAGTATTGTTCTTCGAGCAGAAGTCACTTTATGGGACGAAATGTGATGTGCCAGACGGTGAGCTAGTTATTCCTCTTGGACAGGCATCGGTCGCGCGTGAAGGCAGCGACGTCACCATAGTAGCGCTGGCAGCAATGGTACCGAGGGCACTGAAAGCAGCAGAGGCATTGCAGGAGGAACACGGTATATCTGCTGAGGTGGTTGATGTCCGTACATTGGTGCCTTTGGACACGCGCACAATATTTGATTCGGTCTTAAAGACGGGTCGTCTCGTCACCGTTGAGGAGAATCCGCGACTTTGTGGTTGGGGTGCGGAGATTTCGTCATTGGTTTCCGAGGAGTTGTTCTGGGATCTCGATGGCCCAATTATGCGCGTTACGACGCCTCATATTCCTCTGCCTTCAGCGGATGCACTTGAGGATGCTGTTCTTCCCAGTCCTGCACGCATTATTGACACTGTGCTCAAGTTGGCTGACTAGGAGAAAGCATGGACGTATTGATGCCACAGTTGGGCGAGACGGTTACAGAGGGCACCATAGCTTCATGGCATAAGCAGGTGGGTGACACTGTTGAGAAGGGCGATGTGCTCGTTGACATTGAAACTGACAAAATCTCAACAGAAATAGAAGTGCCTGTATCGGGTGTTTTGGTAAAAATTGATGTCGCAGAGGGTGAGACGGTTGACGTTGGGACAGTTCTCGCCACAGTTCTAGAGGCGGGTGCAACTGAAACACGGCAGCCTATAAGTTCGGTTGATGAAGTTGCTGGTACTGAGGAAAGTGACGTCTCACGGACCGTGCCAGCCCACACGATGACGCGCTCCGATCGGAGTGTCCAATTGTCTCCGTCTGTTCGTCTACTGGTCAAACAGCACGATTTAAAAATAGCTGAAATCATCGGCACGGGACGCAAAGGGCGCATCACACGACAGAACGTGCTCGATCATATTGAGGGTCTTAGGGCATCCCCATCTCAGACAGGCAAAGACGTTGATAAGGAAGTAAAGCGCATTCCCTTCAACCGGATCCGAAAAGTTACTGCCGCACACATGGTTAAATCAAAGGCGGTGTCACCCCACGTCCTACAAACGATTGACGTCGATTTTAGTGGAGTTGATCGCTCTCGGCTGGCTCGCAAAGATAAATGGAAGGCAGATACAGGTTGCTCGCTGAGTTACCTGCCTTATGTAGCAAGGGCTGTTTGTAAGGCCATCGTTGACTTTCCACGCGTCAATTCTAGTGTAGTCGATGACGATCTGATTATTCACCATCATGTCAATTTGGCGATCGCTATCGACCTAAATTTCGATGGTTTAGTAGCGGCTGTGACCCGGGACGCTAGTGACCTTTCGGTATCCGGTTTAGCAAGACGGTTTAATGATCTCGTTAAGCGTGCCAAGGCAAATAAATTGACCCCTGATGATTTACAGGGTGGTACTTACACCCTATCAAACCCGGGACCATACGGTACGTTATTCACGGCGCCGATAATTAATCAGCCTCAAGTAGGGATTCTCTCGATGGATGCTGTAACGAAACGGGCGCACGTTGTGGAATCTGATGCCGGCGACGCCATTGCCATAAGACCTGTGGGAATACTCGCGCACTCCTTTGACCATAGGGCAATTGATGGCGCTTATTCAGCTGCCTATTTGCAGCGGCTTCGCTCGTTTATTCAGGAAACGGACTGGGATAGTGAGTTCTAGATAATGGAGTTAATCGATCCTGAGTTATTTAAAACAAAAGCCTACATCAATGGTTCTTGGACGGATGCGGACAGTGGAGAGCGTCAGAATGTACTCGATCCAGCGACGGGTAACATAATTGCGTCAGTGGCCAGATGTGGTTCAGTAGAAACGCGGCGTGCCATCGAGGCAGCCGACCGAGCGCAGAGAGATTGGCGAAATCGAAGCGCAAAAGAGAGAGCGGGCTTTCTACGCTCTTGGTTCGAGTTGATCATGGAAGCACAGGAGGATCTTGCAAAGATTCTCACCGCTGAACAGGGCAAGCCTTTAAGGGAAAGTCGAGGAGAAATTGCGTACGGTGCCAGCTATGTCGAATGGTTTGCAGAGGAAGCTAAGCGTGTAAATGGTGACACAATTCAGCCACCGGCGAACGACAAACGGCTTGTCGTAATTAAGCAGCCGGTTGGTGTTGTCGCCTGTATAACGCCTTGGAACTTCCCAAACGCTATGCTCACACGGAAAGTTGCCCCTGCGCTGGCTGCCGGCTGCACAGTTGTATGCAAGCCTGCGAGTGAGACACCACTATCCGCATTTGCTCTGGCTGAACTGGCTGAGCGCGCCGGCGTTCCGGCCGGCGTGGTGAATATTATCGCTGGCAAAACGGGTGAAATTGGCGCCGAACTGACGGGTAATCCGACCGTTCGTAAGCTTACATTTACAGGCTCAACCGAGATTGGTAAGCGCCTAATTAAAGAATGTTCGAATACCGTAAAACGGACATCGATGGAACTGGGAGGTAATGCACCATTCATCGTGTTCGACGATGCCGATCTCGATGCCGCTGTTCGTGGTGCGATGGTTAGCAAATTTCGTAATGCGGGTCAGACGTGCGTGTGTGCCAACCGAATTTTAGTTCAGGCTAGCGTGTACGAGGAGTTTTGTGAAAAATTTGCTTCGGCAGCTCGCTTGCTGAAAGTCGGCAGCGGGCAGAAGGATGATGTGACGATAGGTCCGCTGATTAATGACGACGCAGTCAGCGACGTTTCAGCTTTCGTTCAGGATGCGGTAGCAAAAGGGGCCAGGGTTGTTTTAGGTGGTAGGCGGTCTGATCTGGGAGGTCGCTTTTACGAACCTACAATCCTCACAAATGTACATGATGGTATGCGCGTATTCGGTGAGGAAATTTTTGGACCGGTTGCGCCCATATTCAGTTTCGAATCCGAGGAGCAAGCGATCGAAATTGCCAACAATACTGAATTTGGACTCGCCTGTTATTTCTACTCACGCGATCTAGGCCGCGTCTGGCGCGTGTCTGAAGCACTCGAATACGGAATCGTAGGGATCAACGAGGGCATCATATCCAATGAGATGGCACCCTTTGGAGGGATTAAAGAGTCTGGTCAGGGACGAGAAGGCTCAAAATACGGCTTGGACGATTATCTAGAGATTAAATACATGTGCATGGGTGGCATCGATAACTAGATGGCAGGTTACAAACTTTTAGGTCCGTTGCGCCTGACTAATTCTTTGTGCGGGCTTCTGGCTGAAGAAACTTCGAGAGGTGATGTTTAACAAAGTACTGAAAGTTTAGTGGTTAGGCTGTGACCTAATGTTGTGAAATTTCCTCGGAAAATATTGCGCCCGTAAGGGAAAAGCCGTATTCTCCGCGCCCTTGTTTGCACAACACTCGAGTGCCTACGCTCTGCCCCGTTTCGGCGGTTTTCATACAGCGAGCAGGCTAACTGGAAGGAAATACACATGTACGCAGTAATTATTAGCGGTGGAAAGCAGCACCGCGTAGAAGAAGG
>Ga0213865_10001349_pt1 | contig 16073 bp, 16 predicted proteins | sample PICome_6_FD_160100 | JGI IMG/M metagenome (GOLD analysis project Ga0213865, IMG submission 160100) | Coastal seawater microbial communities near Pivers Island, North Carolina, United States - PICO282 | ecosystem: Environmental > Aquatic > Marine > Coastal | place: USA: North Carolina...
GGTGATAAATATGCGCGCCATATTTCTCGATATTATCGTCAATCTGTTTGGCCAATTCGCGCGTCGGCACAATAATCAGCGTGCTGCAATGTTTTGGCGTGGCTTTGTGCTGATTGGCTTTCAGCCGCTCCAATATGGGCAACACAAAGGCGGCAGTTTTGCCCGTGCCGGTTTGGGCAATGGCGACAATGTCGCCGCCCTTGAGCATGAGCGGAATGACTTTTTCCTGAATCGGCGTCGGGTTATCATAGCCGCTTTTCTCAACCGCTTTGGTCAACTGGCTTGAAAGCCCTAGCTGGGCAAATTTTGACATTTTTAGGCATCCTGTTTTCAGTCGCTGAACATGCTAACCATCGACAGGCGCACAAACGCTTGGCGGCAGCCATTATGGTCCCCGCACTTCTGCCGCTCGTGTAGCACATCTATCAGCGCGGGGCGACCTGATTGTCGTCAAGGCGCGGGCGGTTAAAGCCGTCCGGTTTCTAAAGAAGCCCTCTAGGCTAAGTGATTTTTAGGGGTTTTTAGGGCGTCTCGCTGGCCACACTTCGCAAGGCCGCTCGCTTGCGCCGGGCTATTGATTTTTAGGGAGTCTCGCTGGCCACACTTCGCGTGGCCGCTCGCTTGCGCAAGGCGGGCTGGGGCAGCAAAGCTGCCTAGCCCTTATAGCGTGGTAGCGGAGGAGGGACTCGAACCCCCGACACGCGGATTATGATTCCGCTGCTCTAACCAGCTGAGCTACTCCGCCTCAAAAGGTGGGCATGATATAGACCAAAACGCCGAAGCTGGCAATTGCCTGTTTAACGCTCAATCGCCCGCCATGCGGGCAATTTTTGCCGCGCGGCGACGCTGGGCTGAAGACGGGATTTTGAGCGCATTTCGATATTTCGCAACCGTGCGGCGCGCCAGCACAATGCCCTCGCCCGCCAATAAGGCAACCAGCGCATCATCAGACAAAACCTGCGCCGTATCTTCGCCCGCCACCAATGCGGCAAGGCGCGCTTTAACAGCTTGCGCCGAGACGGTTTTGACATTCGCGCCACCCTGCTGGCTGCCGCTTTGTTTGCCCCCAATCGCGCCGGAGAATAAATCCTTCAAGCTGAATTGCCCCTCGGCGGTTTGCACGAGCTTACCGGCGACGGAGCGGCTGACCGTGCTTTCATGCATGTCAATTTCTTCGGCAATATCGCGCAAGCCCATCGGTAATAACGCCGCCATGCCGCCGGAAAAAAAGCCCTGTTGATGCGCCACAATGGCGCGCGACACACGCAGCAAAGTTGCGGCGCGTTGCTGGGTGGCTTTCTTCAACCAGCGCGCCGATTGCACATTGGTTTTCATAAAATTGCGCTCTTCATCAGTAATTTTACGCTGCGCCATTTCTTCCCAATCGCGCTCCAACACCAACACGCTGGGCAAACTGTCTTCATTCAAATAGGCCTGCCAGCCGCTATCGCCGTCCAGCACAATCACATCGGGCAGCGCCAGTGTCGTGTCGGGCGTATCAAAACCGGCTGCCGGTCGCGGGTCGAGGGCGCGTATCGCCTGCAAATAGGGCGGCAGCGCATCGCTCTCAATCCCCATCGCCGCCGCGAGAGAGGCCATATCGCCGCGCCCCAAAATATCCAAATTATCCAGCAAGGCCTGATGGCGTGGCGTCCAATCGCCTGAGGCGCGCAATTGCAAGCTCAGACAATCGCCCAAATTGCGGGCAAAAACCCCCGCCGGGCTGAAACTTTGAAGCCGGGTCAAAGTGGCCTGCAATAAATCGGCGGCGACGCCAATGGTCTGACAAATCTCGGCATCGCTTTCACGCAAATAGCCGTCATCATCAAGCCAACCGGTCAACTCAATGGCCAAAGCAGCCATGTCGCGATCGGTCATTTCTTCGCCAATTTGCTGCAATATATGGCTGCTCAACCCGCCCGTATCGGCGGCACGATTTTCCAGCATGGCCGACACATCGCCGCCCTCGCCGCTATAGTCAGGCGCGGCGAAATCAACCCGCACCGCTTCAATCTTATCGTTCAGCCCCGCCCCGCTTTTGCCATCAACCGTCACCGCGCGCGGCGCGTCGCCATGACCGGCCTCACGAAAATGCGCGGCATCGAAAGCCAGAAACGGGTTCTGCTCCATTTCGCGCTTCAGCATGTCGGCCAGTTGCACATTAGTCAGTTGCAATAATTCGATGGCTTGCCGCATTTGCGGGTTCATCATCAGCTTTTGCTTTTGCGATATTTCCAGTCGCGGCGAGAGCACCATCAAAAATTCCTTCCGACGCGCAAGCTAGCGAATTTGGCACGGTTTTTGCAAGGCTTAAAAAATGCGAGCCAATGCGGGCGTTAGCGGCTTAGGATTGCGCCGCGCCGCTTATCCAGCCGCCACCCAAAACGCGGTCGCTATCGGCGGCATAAAACACGCAAGCCTGACCGGGCGAGACACCCTCTTCGGCTTCGGCCAGCACAATTTCGGCGCCGCCATTATCGTTTAATGTCAATTCGGCCGCCGCCGGTTCGCCGGTCGAGCGAATTCGCGCCCGCACGGGCAGGACAGTTTCGCCGCCATCGCCCAGCCAATTAACCTCATCAAGCTGAATACGCGCGCGCGCCAACGCCTCACGCGGGCCGACAATCACCTCGCGTTTATCGGCATCAATCGCCACAACATAAAGCGGGTCGCCGGTGGCAACTCCCAGCCCGCGACGTTGGCCGACCGTGTAATGCAACACGCCCTGATGCTGACCCAAAACCGCGCCATCCATTGTGCGGATTTCGCCGGGCAGGCTGCAATCGGGGCGCAAGCGCTTAATCACGCCGGCATAATCGCCATTCGGCACAAAGCAAATATCCTGACTGTCCGGCTTATCGGCAACTTGCAGACCAATCAGCGCAGCGTAATCGCGAATTTCCTCTTTGGTCAAATCTGCCAATGGAAAGCGCAAAAAGTCCAATTGCTCTTGCGTGGTCGAAAACAGAAAATAAGATTGGTCGCGCGCCAAATCGCGCGGGCGGTGCATTTGCCAACCCGTCGCGCCCTGCTGCGTCGCGATATAATGTCCGGTCACCAATGCCACCGCCCCCAATTCGCGCGCCGTTGTCAGCAAGTCGCGAAACTTCACGGTTTCATTGCACCGAATACACGGTATCGGTGTATGCCCGGCCAGATAGCCATCAACAAACTCGTCCATCACGCTTTCTTTGAAGCGCGATTCATAATCCAAAACATAATGCGGCATATCGAGCTTGGCGGCGACAGCGCGGGCATCGTGAATATCTTGTCCGGCACAGCAAGCGCCTTTGCGGCGTATCGCTTCGCCATGATCATAAAGCTGCAAAGTAATGCCGACCGCATCATAACCGGCCCGTTTGACCAAAGCCGCGGCGACCGAACTATCGACACCGCCCGACATGGCAATCACCACGCGCTGCCCTGCCCGTTCCTCGGCAGAGGTTTCGCCACCCGATAATTGGGCGCCGATGCCGAGGTCAATCAAAGGCATTTTTTCAAGCACAGATGGGGTCAATACATCGCTCATGGCGCGTTCACTATAGCATCACAAGGGCGCTTACAACCCCCTCAAACTGTCAAATGATACCGCTCACAAGCGCTCACGAAAAGTTGATTTGTTTGTGAGCACTGTTTCATGGCCTTAATGACGCATAAATTTTGTTAATGGAGATTAAAAAATGCGTATTTTGTTGTTAGAAGATGACATGATTTTGGCGCAAAGCCTGACCGACCGCCTTGAGGGACAGGGCTTTCACGTTGACGAGGCCGACCGCGGTGAAGACGCTCTCGAATTATCGGATTTATACGAATATCAAGTTATGATTCTGGATCTCGGCCTGCCCGATATGGGCGGCGATGAGGTGCTGGATAATTTGCGCGCCAAAAATGAGCAATTGCCGGTGTTGGTGCTTTCCGGCGAGGCCGATGTTGAGGCGCGGCTGTCTTGCCTCCGCAGCGGTGCTGATGATTACCTCACCAAGCCCTTTAATATGGAAGAATTGGTCGCCCGCTTGCACGCTTTGGTGCGCCGCGCCAATGGCCACGCCAATAATCGCCTGCAATTTGGCGATATCACTCTCGATTTGACGGCGCGCGATGTGCGGGTCGGCGACACGCGGGTTGAATTGACCTCTGAAGAATATCAAATGCTCGAATTGCTGTGCCTGCGTAAGGGCAGCGTCGTGTCAAAAGAGAGTTTTCTCGACCATCTTTATGGCGGCATGGACGAGCCGGAAATGAAAATCATCGATGTCTTTATCTGCAAGCTGCGAAAGAAAATCGAAACCGCCGGCGCGCAACACGCGCTTATTGAGACAGTTTGGGGACGCGGCTATCGGGTCGATATTCCTGAACAAAAGTGCAGCGCCTAAACGGGGCTTCTTGCGCGCATCGCGTCGGTGCGGGGCAGTTGGACAAATTCGGGGCATGTGATAAGCACATGCCATGACAAGCCCTGATTTTGATTCAAATTTTGACCCGCACGCCCCCGCCTTTATGCACGCATTGTGCCAAATGGCGTTAGATGCCGGTGCCGTGATTATGGACCATTATCGCGCCGGTGTTGCGGAAGAAACCAAAGCCGATAAATCGCCGGTCACGCAAGCCGACCGCGATGCCGAAATTTTACTCGAAGCGGCGCTTCGAAAAATTGCGCCCGAGATTCAAGTTATCGGTGAAGAGGCTTGCGCCGAAACCGTGCCGGACCGTCTCGACGAGATGTTTTTCCTCCTCGACCCGTTGGACGGCACCCGCGATTTTGTCGCCAAGCGCGATAATTTCACCGTCAATATCGGTCTGATTAAAGGCCAATATCCGATTGCCGGTGTGATTTATGCGCCGGTGCATGAGTTGCTTTACTTCAGTGGCACTGATGGTGCTTATCGTTTGGCGATTGCGCCCGATGGCGCGCTCAATATCAGCCAAGCTGAAAAACTGAATACGCAAAAAGCCGACCCAAGCGGTCTGCGCGTGATTGCCAGCCGCTCGCATCGGGGCGAACAAACCGACCAGATGATTGCCAGCCTCAATGTCAAAGAAACCGTCGCCACGGCCTCATCTTACAAATTTTGCCTATTGGCCGAAGGCACGGCGGATTTTTATCCGCGCTATGGCCGCACAATGGAGTGGGATACCGCCGCCGGACAAGCCATTTTGGAAGCCGCAGGCGGCATTGTGACCACCGAGGACGGCGACCGCTTCACCTATGGTAAGCTGGCGCGCGGCCTTGATAATCCTTCTTTTATTGCGGCGGCGGCTGATAACTGGCAGGATGCCCTAAAATAGGGACAGAGGGAGGACGGCCATGCTCATCAAGCCTTTTGCGTTTATGTGCTTCAGTTTGCTTTTGGTTTTTTCCCCGCTCGCCGCACAGGCACAGCAAAACACACCACCCCAAATTGAAGATTTCTCAGAAAGCAGTCTGGTTATCGCTTCGGCCAAATATCTTGGCGCGACAGCCGAAAGCATGGGCGAGATTATTGACCGTATTTTCAGCCGATATGGCGCACCAAGCGCGATTATTCGTGGCGAGGAGCTTTCTGTCTCGGTCGTCATTGGGGCGCGTTATGGACGCGGCAATCTGTTGTTCCCCGATGGCCGCGACTATCCGATTTACTGGCGCGGGCCTTCGGCCGGTGTCGATATGGGCGCGTCGGGCAGCAAGAGCTTTACTCTGGTTTATAATATTGACGAACCCGAAGACCTGTATCGCCGTTTTGCCGGAGTCGATGGCTCGCTGGTCGCGCTGGGTGGCGTCGGATTTAACTACCTACAACGCGGCAACACCGTTTTGGCACCGATGCGTGTCGGGGTCGGCTATCAAATCGGCGTCAGCCTCGGCTATCTCAAATTCTCCGAAAAATCGAGCTGGCTGCCATTTTAATGCTGCCTGAAAAACGCCGTTAATTTCTCCGCCAATTCATCGACGCGACCTGACGAGAAAAAATGCCCGCCGGTATATTGATGCACGTCGGGCGCATCATAATGCGCCAAAGCCGCTTCAACCTGCGCCGGCGCAATTTCCGGGTCGTCTGTGGCATAAACAAACTGTGCCTTCACCCCCGCCGCACCGATTTTTTTATGGTCAGCCATACGCTCGCCAAGCGCGTCGCCAATCAGCATGTCGCGCATCATGCGCTCTGTGCCTTTGACGGCAAATTGACCCTTAAAATGCGCCACCACGCGGCGCGCTTCTTCGCTCTCAGTGCCGAAACTTTCGCCGCGCGCAATAATGGCCGGCACGCCGATAAGCCGCGCCAGCAATTTGCCGATAACCGGCAGCCGTGTTGCGATTAAGGCGGGTGTTACCGTAACGCCGCCGATCACCGGCACTTGATAAGCCAAAGAGCGCACGCGCCGCTCATGCGTTGCGCCAAAACGCGCAATCACCGCGCCACCCATGCTGACGCCAAATAAATGCGCTTGGTCAATTTTCATATGGTCGAGCAATTCCGCTAATTGTGTGCTCAACATATCAATGCCCAGTGGCGCAGCGGGACGGTCGGAGAAACCGCGCCCATATTGGTCATAAATAATGACCCGCCAGCCATCTTGCACCAAAGGTGGCAGATAGCCTTGATAGGCCATCGAGCCGAGCGTGCCGCCATGCACAATAATCACCGGCGGCGCATCTTTCGGCCCGTAATCCATATAAGCGGTAACGCCATCAGACAGCGCAGCCGTCTGATAACCGCTATCGGCGCGAAATTCAGCCGCCGATATGGTTTCGCGATCGGCGCGGACATATATAATCACTAATAGCGCAACAAGCGCGACCAAGATGACAAGGGCAATATTCAGCGGGTTCATTTTTATTCTTCCCTGAGGCGGACCCTGCCTTTTTCCAACCCTTTGCGCGGGTCGAGCAATATCAGCAGCGGGCCGTTATTGTCTTTCAAGCGCAGCACAATACGTGCATCGCCATTCTCTACGCCAACAAGCTCAGTCCCGGCCGGAATGGAAATTTCCGTCTCACCAAAGCCCGGCTTCACCGGAATCGTCTCCGGATTATTCAGCCGACTGAGCACTGTGCCAATCACCACAATCGCGCCCCCGACCATGAGGACGCCCAAACCAATGACCACGACCAATAGGGTGCGCACATAGCGGCTATTGGGTTGGGGAATTTCTTCAGAAGAGGTTTCCGCCGCCGCCTGATTTCCTGTATCTTGAGACATGGTCAACACTCCAAATCAAATTCTCGCATTCGCCGTCACCTATCCGCAAGATGGTGACCGGCTGGATAAAACCCTTGCTGCGGCCCAAAGCGATTTATCTCGCGCGCGCCTGCAAGAGCTGGTCAAGGCCGGTCATTGCACCGTCACGCGCCGACAAGCTGACACGACCATAAAAGACCCGTCATGGCGGGTCAAACAAGATGATATTATCGCCCTGACCCTGCCGCCGCCGATTGATACGACAGTGAAACCGCAGGCCATTGCGCTTGATGTTTTATATGAAGACGCCGATTTGCTGGTGGTCAATAAGCCCGCCGGTATGGTGGTGCATCCCGCGCCGGGCAGTCCCGACGGCACGCTGGTCAATGCGCTGCTGGCGCATTGCGGCGACAGCCTGTCGGGCATTGGCGGCGAAAAGCGCCCGGGCATTGTGCATCGTCTCGATAAGGATACGAGCGGCATTATGGTGGTGGCGAAAAATGATGCGGCGCATCAGGGCTTGTCGGAACAATTCGCCGCGCATGGCCGCGATGGTCGTATGGCGCGGGTATATAATGCGCTGGTTTGGGGCGAGCCGCTGCCGGCTGCCGGAACCGTTGATGCGCCGCTGGCGCGCAGTGCCAATAATCGCAAGAAAATCGCCGTGTCGAAATCGCCCTCCTGGGGCCGTAATTCGGCGCGCCATGCGGTGACGCATTATCGGCGGCTGGAGAGCTATGGCGCAAAAAACGGTCAAGGGCATGTGAGCTTGATTGAGTGCAAGCTGGAGACCGGTCGGACGCATCAAATTCGGGTGCATATGGCGCATATCGGCCATCCGGTTTTGGGCGATAAGCTGTATGGCACGGGCATGAAAAGCCGCGCCGTGCATCTTTCTGAGGCCCAAAAAACCGCGCTTGATGCGCTGGACCGCCAAGCCCTGCACGCCGCCGCGCTTGGTTTCGAGCATCCGCAGACGGGCGAAAAACATTATTATGAGGCCGCATTACCCGCAGACCTCTTGCAACTAATGGAAAGCATGAGGGGCTGACCCCGTCCAACAGCGCAAGCTGTTGGCGCCCCGTTTCGGCGAGCGGGCCATAAGGCCAAGCCTTCGCCGAAAGCGAATTAAAAGCCCTCTTGGAAGCGATGGCATAGATGCCTATATAAAGCTTATGAGCAAGGACGCATCGAAAAAACCTGCCGCCTCACGGGCATTGGCGCCGGCCCCCAATCCGGAGGGCAGCCTGTCGCGCTATTTGAACGACATTAAAAAGTTTCCCATGCTGGAGGCTGATGAGGAATTCACCCTGGCCAAAGACTATGCCGAGAGCGGCGATAAGAGCGCGGCGCATAAGCTGGTGACCAGCCATTTGCGCTTGGTCGCCAAAATCGCCATGGGCTATCGCGGTTATGGCTTGCCGATTGGCGAGGTCATTTCGGAAGGCAATGTAGGGTTGATGCGCGCCGTGCAGAAATTCGACCCCGATCGCGGTTTTCGCCTCGCCACTTACGCCATGTGGTGGATACGCGCGCAAATTCAGGAATATATTTTGCGCTCTTGGTCGCTGGTGAAAATCGGCACCACGGCGGCGCAGAAAAAGCTGTTTTTCAATCTGCGCCGTTTGAAGGGCGAGATTAACGCCATAGATGGTGGCGCGCTGAAGCCCCACCAAATCAGCGAGATTGCCGAGCGGCTGGGGGTTGAAGCCGCTGAGGTGACGATGATGGAAGGCCGCATGAGCGGTGGCGATGCCTCGCTTAACGCGCCGATGAAGGCCGGTGATGATGGCGCCGATAGCGGCGGCGAATGGCAGGACTGGCTGGAAGATGATGCGGCGACGCCGGAAGTGGTGGTGGCCGAGGATAGCGAGCGCGATGCGCGCCGCAAAGTGCTGGTCGCCGCCATGCAGGGGCTGAATGCGCGCGAGCGCGATATTCTGATGGCGCGGCGTCTGGCCGACCCCCCCAAAACGCTGGAAGAATTAAGCGGTGAATTTGATGTCAGCCGCGAACGCATCCGCCAAATCGAAACCCGCGCCTTTGAGAAATTGAAAAAGGCGATGGTTGCAGGTGCTGCGGAAGATGGCATCACGATTGATGCGGAGTAGGGTTATTCTTTATCGCCCATTTTCTTCCATAACAACCCGAGCCCTATTGGTAAAAACGGGGCTACTAGAGTTGCAAAGAAGTTTAAATATTCCATCATTCAGCGCTCCTGGGTCCAAGCTTCTTCTTCATACCCTCAAGTAATGGCCTTTTCTGTGTGGTGGCAAAACCATTTTTCTCCGAATAAAGAACATGTTGCTCATATGACGCCAGAGCAACACGAAGTCCTGGGTTGCCATACCGATTTAGAATGTGATCAAGGAACATTTCAATATCAGAAACCTTCATGCTTCGTTTGAATACTTTTCCATTCCGCATAGCGACATAATTGTAGAGATAAATATGCGCTGAACTCGAGTTCATCCCCATGTCAATAAGCCTCATTCTTGCTTCATCTTGAGAAATCCTCCCTCGAGACAGAAGATCGCCGAGAGAACAGGCTTTCTTCGCCATTGCTTCTGTAATGGATCGAGGCTTTGTGGGAGCTTTTGAAACGGAAAGTGCTTGTGTATGAAGGTCAGCCATTTTCTCCATTTCAAACCTTGCATTAGAACTATTCCTTTCAACAAAACCCACTAAGCGCTCAATTACACTTTCTGGAGTATCAAAGCCAACTGCCATACTCGCTAGGCGATCGTATAGTTCACTCGATATCAAAACAGTCTTTTCCATGACCTTTCCTTTCTTTTTCTTCGGTCAACTAGCGTCCGATTACGCTACTAGATAAATACTAGCATCGGGTGGTCAATACAGTAATAAAGCTATTTTTCTTTATTTACTTCCATTTAACTTATTTACTTTCGCCTGCACAACGATTGAGCAAGCTTCGACACCCTCGAAGGGGTATCGGGTGTTTGGGGCGACCTTTGATTCAATTTACTTTTCGGCTAGGCGTAACTTCCAGCCCCAAGCCGACAAGTCGGCGGGACTGTCGTTCGCAGCCGAAAACGGGCCGTCAACCGCTAACGCGGTTGAGCGTTTTCATGTCAGCAGAAACTGAGTTACCTAATCTTGGAACGGATCCTTAACAAGTATCGTGTCGTCGCGCTCGGGGCTGGTGGAGAGGAGCGTTACCGGTGCGCCGATAAGCTCTTCAATATAGCGCACATAGCGCACGGCCTCAGCCGGTAAATCGGCCCATGAGCGCGCGCCGAAACTGCTTTCGCCGCTCCACCCGTCCAGCGTTTCATACACCGCCTCAATGCGCGCTTGCTCGGCCGCATTGGCGGGTAGATAGTCAATCGGCTGGCCGTCCAGCTTATAGCCGGTGCAAATTTTAATCTCGTCAAAGCCGTCCAGCACATCGAGCTTGGTCAGCGCAATGCCGTCAATGCCCGCCGTCCTCACCATTTGGCGCACCAGCACGGCATCAAACCAACCGCAGCGGCGTTTGCGCCCCGTCACTGTGCCGAACTCGTGGCCGCGCTCGCCCAGCTTTTGGCCGACATCATTATCTTGCTCGGTCGGGAACGGCCCCTCGCCCACCCGCGTGGTATAGGCTTTGGTGATGCCCAGCACATGGCTGAGCGCCGCCGGGCCAAGCCCGCTGCCGGTCGCCGCTTGTCCGGCAATGGTGTTAGAGGAGGTGACATAAGGATAAGTGCCGTGGTCAACATCGAGCAGCACGCCTTGCGCGCCCTCAAATAAAATGCGCTGACCGGCGCGGCGCGCCTCGTCCAGCAGCTTCCAAACCGGCGCCATATAGGGGGTCAGTTGCGGCGCGATATCCATCAGCTTGGCTTTCAGTTCCGCGCCGTCAAATTCCGGCAGGCTGAGGCCGCGGCGCAGCGTATTGTGATGCACAAGCAAATTGTCAATTTTCGCGTCCAGCGAGTCCGGGTCAGCCAAATCGGTGAGGCGCAGGGCGCGGCGGCCAACCTTATCTTCATAGGCCGGGCCGATGCCGCGTTTTGTGGTGCCGATTTTAACGCCCGCATTGGCGCTTTCACGCGCCACATCAAGCTCTTGGTGCAGCGGCAAAATCAGCGTCGCATTTTCGGCAATCTTCAAATTTTCGGGCGATACGGCGACACCCTGGCCGCGCAGCGTGTCAATCTCGGCCATCAAGGCCCAGGGGTCAACCACCACGCCATTGCCGATGACCGACAGCTTGCCCTCGCGCACAATGCCCGACGGCAACAGCGACAATTTATACACCTCGCCATTAATGACCAGCGTATGACCGGCATTGTGACCGCCCTGAAACCGCGCCACCACATCGGCGCGCAGGCTCAGCCAGTCAACAATTTTGCCCTTGCCCTCATCGCCCCATTGCGAGCCGATAACAACTACATTGGCCATGCGCCTGCCCCCCTTATATGCTTAGAAACTAAGCTGTTTAATATGCACAACTTGCGGCAGTGCTTCCAATTCTTTCAGCACCTCAGCGCTGGCTTCATTGTCAATATTGACCAGCGAAATCGCGTCACCGCCCGGCTTCTCGCGACCCAGTTGAAAGCTGGCAATGTTAATGCCGTGCTCGCCCAGCGCACTGCCCAGCGCGCCGATAAAGCCCGGCGCATCAGTATTGGTGACATACAGCACACGCGGCGCAAGCTCGGCATGAATATTAATGCCCTTCACCTGAATAATGCGCGGCTTTCCGTCCGAGAACACCGTGCCGGCAACCGAGCGTTGCTGGCGTTCGGTTTTCAGCGTCAGGCGAATATAGCTGTCAAACGCGCCGGTCGAGTCGCGTTTCACCTCAGACACGGTAATGCCGCGCTCTTTGGCAATCGCCGGGGCCGACACCATATTGACGTCAGCCAAAAGCGGACGCAGCAGACCGGCCATAATGGCCGAGGTCAGCGGCGCGACATTCAACTCGCTAACATCACCGACATATTCAATCTCCGCGCCTTCAATGCCGCTTTCGGTCAATTGACCGGCAAATAAGCCAAGCTGCTCGGCCAGCGCCACATAGGGGCGCAGACGCGGCGCGTCTTCGGCTGAAATGCTGGGCATGTTGATGGCATTGGTCACCGCGCCGGTCATCAAATAATCGGCCATTTGCTCGGCCACTTGCAGCGCGACATTTTCTTGCGCCTCAGACGTTGACGCGCCGAGATGCGGCGTGCAGACGACACTCTCCATATCGAAAAGCGGATTGGCTTTGGCCGGTTCCTCTTCAAATACATCGAGCGCGGCACCCGCCACATGGCCGCTTTCCAACGCTTCTTTCAGCGCCTTTTCATCAATCAAACCGCCGCGCGCGCAGTTAATGATACGCACCCCTTTTTTACATTTCGCCAACGCCTCGGCGCTGATGATATTGCGGGTTTTCTCGGTCAGCGGCGTATGCAGGGTGATGAAATCGGCGCGCGCCAAGACATCGTCCAAATCGGCTTTCTCAACGCCGATTTCCAGCGCGCGTTCCGGCGTTAAAAACGGGTCGAAAGCGACCACTTTCATCTTCAAGCCCAAAGCGCGGGTGGCGGCGATAGAGCCGATATTGCCGCAGCCGACAACGCCCAGCGTCTTGCCGGTCAGTTCAACGCCCATAAAGCGCGACTTCTCCCATTTGCCGTCATGGGTGGAGGCATTGGCCTCGGGGATTTGTCGCGCCAGCGCGAACATCATGGCGATGGCGTGCTCTGCCGTGGTGATGGAATTGCCGAACGGCGTGTTCATCACCACAATGCCTTTTTGCGTGGCGGCGGGCAGGTCGATATTATCGACACCAATACCGGCGCGGCCAATGACTTTCATATTGGTCGCCGCTTCCAAAATAGCCGGTGTGGCTTTGGTGGAAGAGCGCACGGCCATGCCGTCATACTCGCCGATGATTTTCATCAGCTCGTCCTTGTCGAGGCCGGTAATCACGTCAACATCGACGCCGCGATCTTTGAAAATCTGCTCGGCGGCGGGGCTCATTTTATCGGCTATCAATACTTTAGGCATTTTGTGCCTCCATCTTGGCAGTGGTGAAGGCCCAGTCGAGCCAGGGGGTCAGGCAAGCGAGGTCGGCGGCATCTACCGTCGCCCCGGCCCAAATACGAAGTCCGGCGGGTGCGTCGCGATAGGCGCCAATATCATAGGCGACGCCTTCTGCATCGAGCAGCGCGGCAATGCGTTTGGCCAGTGCTGCTTGCGTGTCGGCTTGCATGGCCTGCACATCTTCATCGACGATTTTCAGGCATACGCTGGTGGTCGATTGATTGGCCTCATCGACGCATAGATTGGCGACCCAATCAGTGGCGGCGACCCAATCATTCAGTGCCTTATTATTATCGGCGACGCGCGCCAGCAGGCCCTTCATGCCGCCCAGACTGTCGGCCCAGTCGAGCGCGTCGAGATAATCTTCCAACGCCAGCATAGATGGCGTGTTGATGGTCTCGCCCTTAAAAATGCCCTCAATCAGCGCGCCCGATTTGGTCAGGCGAAAGATTTTCGGCAGCGGCCAGCTTGGCGTATAGCTTTCCAGCCGCTCAACGGCGCGGGGGCTGAGAATAATCATTCCATGCGCGCCCTCGCCGCCCAGCACTTTTTGCCAGCTATAGGTCGTGACATCGAGCTTGTCCCACGGCAAATCCATCGCAAATGCCGCCGAGGTGGCGTCGCACAGCGTCAGGCCGCCGCGCTGGTCTGAAATCCAATCGCCATTTGGCACGCGCACGCCCGAGGTCGTACCGTTCCAGGTAAAGGCGACATCGCGGGCGAAATCGATCGCCGATAAATCGGGCAGGTCGCCATAATCGGCTTCCATCACGCGAATATCATCGAGCTTTAGCTGTTTCACCACATCGGTAATCCAGCCCTTGCCGAAACTTTCCCAGCCCAGAATATCAAGCCCGCGCGCGCCCAGCATGCTCCACATGGCCATTTCATAAGCGCCGGTGTCAGAGGCCGGCACAATGCCGATGCGATAATCCGCAGGCACGCCCAAAATGGCGCGTGTCTTATCAATCGCTTCGGCCAGCTTCGCCTTGCCCGGTTTCGAGCGGTGCGAGCGGCCGAGAACGGCGTTTTCCAGTGATTGCAAAGAATAGCCCGGCCGCTTGGCGCATGGTCCGGACGAAAAATCAGGTCGTGCCGGACGCAAATCCGGCTTTACTATACTTGTCATCATCAACCCTTCCAGATCGTTGCCTCTCGTTGGGGAGAGGTGTCCCACGGGTGATATAGGGGGAAATACCGAGTCGGGCAAGTAGAGTCTTGCGTTGCCTTAAAAAAGGATTGACCTATTTCGCTAAAGAAAAAACTAGATAACGCTCTCAGGTGATTTAATTCTCCGTTACCTCAATCGACGAGAAAAAGCCGTCAATTCTCTCGGTAACACGATCAAGAACTTCTCCCGAAGCAACCTGCTTGGCCTGCTCAAAACTTGCGAAAGCGCTTTTTATATCACCAATCGAAAAGTAAAATGTGCCAAGTTGAAAGAGTATACTTGGCTTCTCATCTTCATCATCAACTATAGCGAGCATCGCGTTCTCTATTGCCCTCAATCTTCTTTCGCCAAAACGCCTTGCGCGTCTTCGGCCAAGAAAAACGATAGCAATCATGGCCATGCCAAAAGCAGCCGTGCACTAAGACAACCGCCTTATATTTGGGCAAAACAATATCAGGCTTGCCCGGCGCGTTTTTTGAAGACAATCGAAACCTGAAACCTGCACGATGCAAAAGACTTCTGACCTGCAGTTCGGGCTTGGTATTCTTACCTTTAACCCTCGACATGATTTTGCTTCTTGTTTTTGCGTCGAAGATGTCTGTCACGGTCAGGTCACCCCATGCCCTAGCGGCCCGTTGCCGCCGCCGATATTCGGCGCATTGGTGATGGCGCGGTGGACGTAAGCAAGCGCGGCCTCGCAGGCCGTTTTCAGCACGGCGTCATCAGGGCGGCCTTTGCTATCCAGCGGCGCGTCTTCGCTATTTGCGGCCACCCCCGCATTGGCTATCGCATTGGCCAATTGTCCGGCCAGCGCGCTGGCCAAAGTGCAACCCGTGCCGTGCGTGTTTTTGGTGTCGAGCCGCTCGTGCTCAAACACCTCAAAGCCCGATTGCGTGGCGAGCAAATCCGTCACCACCTTGCCGGTTCCATGCCCACCCTTAATCAGCGCGGCATGCGCGCCATCACGCATCAGCGTATCGGCGGAGCGCTTCATATCATCAAGCGTATCAACATCGCGCCGCGTCAGCAGGCCGGCCTCGGGCAGATTGGGCGTGACAATCAGCGCGTGATTGACCAGCAGCGAGACCAGCGCATCCATCGCGCTGTCTTGCAGCAGCTTATCGCCCGATGTCGCCACCATTACCGGGTCAACAATCATCGGCAGTTGCGGGGCCAAGTCACTGCGTTGTTCAGCCACCGCCTCAATCACCTCGCGCGTGGCCAACATGCCGGTCTTCATCATATCGGCACCAATATCGCTGAGAATAGAGGTCATTTGAGCCGCCACAAAAGCCGGGGGCACAGCCATAATGTCTTGCACGCCTAGCGTGTTTTGCGCGGTCAGAGCCGAGATGGCCGTGCCCGCATAAGCGCCCTGCGCCATGATGGATTTAATATCGGCCTGAATACCCGCGCCGCCGCCACTATCGGAACCGGCAACAACAAGCACTTTACCCTTTGAAGACGGGGTGTCGCTCACGCAGCGACCGATTGAATGCGGCCGACAATTTCGGCCACCACATTTTGCACCAGCACGGCGTCATCGCCCTCGCCCATGACGCGGATAAGCGGTTCCGTGCCGCTTTTTCGAATAACCAGTCGGCCACTATTGCCGAGCTTTTGCTCACCGGCTTGAATGGCGGCAATCACCTCTTCATTTTCCAACGGCACACCGGCATTGAAGCGCACATTTTCAAGAA
>Ga0213865_10001351_pt1 | contig 16064 bp, 6 predicted proteins | sample PICome_6_FD_160100 | JGI IMG/M metagenome (GOLD analysis project Ga0213865, IMG submission 160100) | Coastal seawater microbial communities near Pivers Island, North Carolina, United States - PICO282 | ecosystem: Environmental > Aquatic > Marine > Coastal | place: USA: North Carolina | collected...
TGAGCCGTTGATGCTACAAGGTCTTCATTCCACGTATCAGCGGTTGCACCTTCAGTCGAACCCGGGGTTCCCATAGGCCATGCTGCAGTGTGGACGGTTTCACCGGTTAAATTACGATGAATCGTATCGACCATGAACGGGCTAACAGGAGCAATTAATCGACACAATGTGACTAGGATTTCATGAAGTGTGTGCTGACAAGCAAGTTTGTCTCCTGATTCGGCTTCATCCCAAAGACGTCGTCGACTTCTTCGAACGTACCAATTGGACAAATCATTGACGATGAAATCCTCAAGATCACGACATGCTTTGTGGAAATTCCAGTTCGTAAACCCATCATGGTAGGACCTTGCAGTGCTGTGAAGTTTCGAAAGAATCCATCGATCGAGGCGAGAGCGTTGTTCAACCGGCGATTCGGTTGCATTTGGATCAAACGAGTCCAATGCCGCATAATCGACATGGAAACGATAGACGTTCCAGAGCGTAAGGAACATCTTGGCATACGTTTCGCGAACTCCATTTGAATCAAACTTGAGTGGATTCCAAGGTGCGCCGGCTGTGACCATGTACCAGCGAGTTGCATCGGCACCTTCTCGGTTGAAGTGATCCCAAGGGTCGACGATGTTTCCTCTTGACTTGGACATCTTTTTCCCTTCAGCATCAAGAATGAGTCCTAACGAAAGGCAACGCTTGTATGCAGGTGAATCAAAGACGGTTGTCGATACTGCGAGTAGAGTGTAAAACCATCCTCGTGTTTGGTCAACACCTTCACAGATGTAATCGACAGGGAATGAAGAATCGAAGGTTTTGTTTTCATCGAACGGGTGATGCCACTGTGCAAATGGAGCGCATCCAGAATCGAACCAACAATCCATAACAAACGGTTCACGTTGCATTGGCTTTCCAGTATCAGAAACAAGCGTGAATGTGTCGACAACAGGTCGATGCAAATCAACATCATCAGGACATTCGGGATTTTCGATTCCAGCAGCATTGGCTTTTGCAACCTCAGATTGTAATTCAGAAATGGAGCCAACACATTTCATGTTTCCATCCTCGTCTCTCCATACTGGAAGAGGAGTGCCCCAGTATCGTTCTCTGGAGATGGCCCAATCCTTGACGTTGCGTAACCACTCGCCGAATCGTCCTTCACCGACCCAATCAGGTGCCCATTCAACGCCATCGTTGAACTCAAGGAGTCGCTCCTTAACTGCAGTCATTCGAACGAACCAGGAATCCATTGCGTAGTAGAGAAGTGGATGATCTGTTCTCCAGCAGTGTGGGTAATCGTGCAGGTAACTCTTCTCACGGTACAGCAGGCCAGAGCCAATCGAACTGTTTTGACCAACCAGAATTTCCATGACTGTATCATCGCATGATTTGACATAGCGTCCATCGAGTTGGGGATGTACTCCATCGACAAAGTTCCCTTCCATGTTGACTGTGTGGTACGCCGGTAAGCCCACTTCCATTCCGAGATTGTAGTCATCTTCACCGTACATGACGGCGGTGTGAACCACACCTGTTCCGTCAGTCGTTGTCACCCAATCTGCGGAAAGAACAGTCCATGCTGTGGTCGAATCTCCACGTGGAACAGCATCAGGGAAGAGCGGTTCGTAGGACTTGCCTACAAGCGATGAGCCAGGAATCTCTTCAATGATGTCGACGTGATGACGCAGAACTTCTCCCATCAAATCCTTTGCAAGAATCAATTCTTCTCCAACAGAAGCACCCCCTCGTCCTTGCCAACCTTCGGGCTCTTCGCGCACACGACAGCGGGCGTAGGTAACTTCAGGGCCAACTGCGAGGCCAACGTTTCCGGGTAGTGTCCACGGCGTTGTGGTCCACGCAAGGATGGATGCTGAATCATCAACAAGCTTGAATTTGACGTAAACGGAGGGTTCCTCGACTTCTTTGTATCCAAGTGCAACTTCGTGACTCGAATACGATGTTCCTGTTTGTGGGCAATATGGCAACACCTTGTGCCCGCGATAGAGGAGATTCTTGTCGAACATTTGCTTCAATGCCCACCAGCAGGATTCAACATAATTGTTCTCGAGTGTGACGTATGGATTGTCAAGATCAACCCAATATGCCATGCGTTCAGTCATCTCACGCCAAGCACTCTCGTAGGTCCAGACACTTTCTCGGCAAGCATCATTGAAGGCTTGCATTCCGAAGTTCTCAATCGCTTCATTACTCATCAAATCAAGTCGCTTCTGGACTTCGATTTCCACCGGCAATCCGTGCGTGTCCCAACCGCCTTTTCGTTCAACAAGGAAGCCTTCCATCGACTTCCATCGGCAAACAAGATCTTTGTAGGCACGTGCGACAACGTGGTGAATTCCAGGCTTTCCGTTTGCAGTAGGTGGTCCTTCGAGGAAAATGAACGGGGCGCCTTCCCTGTTCGAGTCGATGGATTTCTGGAATGTTTCCTCATTCTTCCACGTGTCGAGAAGTGCTGTTTCAAGTGCAACAGCATCGAGTTCACCCGCAGGACTTGGTCGAACCATGGTTCGCCAAATGCGCCGTTGTTTTCAATCTCTCCCTTGATTCAAGGAGTCGATTGGACTGACACATTCAAGTCCTTGGAAAAGCAGGCAACGCTATGGCCGGCTCTCTCAAGGGGCGTAGTATTGCGTTGCTCGTCCTCTTTTTGTTCGTCATGGGACCATACACAACGTTCGTTCCACCTGCTCCTGCTACCGTTCTTGATGGCGAGCAAGTTGTCGTTTCTGTGTCCGAAGGGACGCCGGTAACTGTCGATATCCGACCAGGTCAGGTCAGCCTGTCTCCGTTTGAACTCGATGTTCCATCAAGTTCAGGTGCAATCACTTCTCTCGATATGACTGTTCAGTCTGCGACGATGGAGAATTCACAAACGCTGCTATGGGAAGGAGATGCAGCATGGAACCACATTGATGCCACGAGGGACAACACGTTCACACAATCCGGTATACTTTCAGGAGCAGGTTCAGCGCCGGGCTACGATTTCAATAACGGAGCTCAAGGATGGACGTTTTCCAACTCATACAGCAGCCGTGTTACCACTCCTGCCTGTGGATACAACGGTAGCTCAGGAGGGTCCATTCGTACGTATGCAGGTTCAACACATGCAACATCGCCTGCAATGGATCTCTCAGGCCGTTCGAATATCCCATTCCATGCCTGGGTTCATGAAGGCCGAGTTGGTTGTGGTGAAACTCCAGATTCGGGTGAAAATCTTCAGGTCAAGTACAAGACTGCAAGTGGTTCTTGGACAACCTTCCATACGTTCCAAGGCGGCGGTGCACAAACCAGCAATTTCCACTATTCCGCAATCCTTCCTGCAGCAGCGCTTCACTCCACATCTCAATTCCGATTCCAGCAAACATCTGGAAGCGGTACATGTTGCGACTATTGGTTTTTCGATGACGTCAAGGTCGTGATTCCACCGACTTCGACATGGACAAGTCCAACATTTGGTTACAATACTTCCAACAGCTTCTCACTTGCTGAAGGGCCATATGCTCCAATGCACATCAATGCAAATCTACCGGCTGGCTCATCGCTTCGTTGGACGCTGATCGATGCTCAGACGGGAGACAACATTTCTGGATTTGAATCCATAGAGGGAATGCAAATTCACCTCGATGCAGTTGATTGGGAGCACTATGGATCGTTACGCGTTCAACTCCAGTTCGAAGGACTTGGAGCTGGTTCAATGCCATCGGTTGAGTCGATATCCGGTGGGGGATTGATCAAGGATACATTCTCTTCCAACCCAGTCGAACGTGGTTGGTCGTTCAACAACAGCACTTACCTTGCTGGGGCGATTTCATCAATTGCCAACGGAACGGCTCATTCGCCGTGGTATACCAGTAATTCTCCTCTTGCAGGTTACCAGATTGCAGCCGTATCACAGGAATTTGATGCCTTTGTACGACATGATGTCAACGATGCTTGGACATCGATTTTACTGCCTTATTCTGGTGCTCTTTCCGCAAATGAACATGCTTTCCAATTGATGTTCATGCACAACTCCTCCCAGCCCGCCCTCCTCGATCAGGTCCAAGTGACGATGTCCAGCGGCCAACGAGTAGACTCACCCTCGTTGGATCTCAACGGTGACGGAATTCTGGAATGGGGCGAACCGGATGTCCGAATCGGGTCATGGGGTTTCCAAGACCGCTTTTCAAACGGTGAAAACACAGAACGGGATTCCTTTGGATTCGCGGGTTACGTCGAGGCAGGTGCATGGATTCCAGCATCCAATTTGAAACATTTCGCAGTTTCAGTATCCAGTGAAAACGGGAACATGACGGGTATGTCCTTGCGTATTGCAGGTTCAACCATCGCCTCAAGAACCCTGGATAATGCGACCGTGTACCGATTTGAACTCAACGAAACGGAACATACGCTCTTGCAAGCAACCTTGAGTAGCCAAAGTGCATTGTTGAACAACTTGGGTCAAGGATTCGCACTTGTGAACATCGAAGTATATGGAAACGGTTTCGTTACATTTTCGAATCTGGCTGCGCCATATGCTACACAAATGGACATCACCGCCAATGAACAATCGCCGCTTGTTATGGCGGCGAATTCAGCCTATCGGACACCTGGTTCATCCCCTTCGATCACATTCCCATTCACAGGCCTTTCCAACGGAAAATTGGTTGTCGAGGTCACGGATATGGAATTCAGCGATGACGTTGCAGCAGGCATGGTTTCAATGGAAAATGCATCAAGCCCATTGACACCTTCGCAACGATGGCTGTCGTTCACGACACGATTCAATGTGGATTCTGCTCGTTCGATTTCCCTGATTCGATTGGATGTACAAGGACAGAATAATCACGCAACTTGGCTCTTGCCAACGGGCGGTGGCACGTCCCTAGGGCAAGGTGATAGTTCGCTTGTTGAGTTGCATCCAACTGAAGCATTCAGTATCGCTTCGGTCTCGGCAACGATGAGCGAAATCACCGTCAAATTCCGAGTAGAACAGGGTTGGGATGATGAGGATTGGCTCACTGCATCCATGCGCCTCGTTCTTGACAACGATGTAATTTCCAGGCCTGGCCAATACATGTGGAGCGGTATCGGTGGTGGACAAGCGTTTGAGAACGATTTGGTCATCAAGTCCGTTGAGATCAGCGATGATAATGGACCAATCGATTCTTCGACAGAATATCTCGCTGCTGGCGTGGGATTAAATTTCTCAATCGATGTTGGCTATGAAGGCGTTGAAGGAATTGATGCGTTTGCTGATGGCGATGCAGAGGTTCAACTCTGGCAAGGCAGTACAATGATTGCCAACACGACGAGCCTTGATGAGGACATGTGGAACGTTTCTGACGCTGCGCCTTTCTCGTTCGGCGATCTGACTTGGAGCATTCGAGTCGTCCCTCTGAACGGTGGAGACATCATCAATGAATCAGAATATACACGCACCTTCAAGATCGATCCAACCGCTCCTGCCGTCATAGGCACATCTGTTGCATGGTACGATCACCGCCTTGCATCCACCAGTCAAACCGTTCAATTCCAAATCCTCGATCCTGTGCTTCTTCCATCGGACGTTCATCTCATGCTTTGGCGTGAATGGGCCGACGATGATGACCTCAACGGATGGCCAAGTCCGGATGAATACAAACAACGGTCTCTCATTATACCAACCGATTTGACCATTTCAACAGGTCTCTATACTCTCTTATTCGATGATTCGATGGGCTCACAGGGTCAGAAAGTAGCTGGCTATTTGGTTGGAATGGATGCATCTGGGCAGATTCTCGAAGATGCTGGAACAGGCGAAGATGGTGAGCACTTGTTCATGTATCAAATTGGACCTGATGGCCCACCTACGCTCTCATCAACTGCCATGTCATGGACGGGCGGAGCGAAGCCTTGGCTGCATCCAAGTCAACCCTACACGCTGCGTATTGACATGAGTGAACCAAACGGAGCCTCCGACCTTACAACTGTTGAAGTGCAACTCGCTTCCAACATATTGACCTCTCCTCTCTCATTCACATGGGACTTCCGAACAGATTCTTGCACTTCAGGAAGCATTCACCTCGTCATCAATGATTGCAGTATGCTTTCTTTGGATGGATTCACTGCTGGTCCATACGAAAAGGACACTCGATTGGTGGTCGATTTGGAATTGGCATGGACAACCCCAGATCTTGGCGATACCTTCCGCGAACCAAGTGTGAAGATTATCGATCGAGCAGGACAGGAGGTCATTCAGACCTTCCCGGCATTACGATGGAGGTTCTCCCCAGCATTGACAATTCCACAAGATTCTGTTTCTTTGGTACTGACACAGGGTACCGTCCTTGATGATGGGGCCAGACTCCCTCCAAATTCACCGTTTGAGTTAACGGGTGGATTGGTGTTTGAAACCACTGGACTCGTTCCGTCGTTCAACTGCACTGTTGATGTTGCGTTCGCAGGTCAGGTTTATTCTGCTGAGACCTTCAATGGAATCTGGAACGTTGAACTCCAATCACCTTCATTCTCAGATACGCTTCCTTTGACCTGGTCCGTTGGCTGTTTACCACCACAAGGCGTAGATGCAACGGAAGAAGGATCATCTGTGAAATGGATGAAAATTGATGGGCTTGGCCCCGACCCTCGAGAAGTTCAGAGTCCGCGACCGGGTTCAATTCTTTCTGCAGAAGAGCATGAGGTGACGATTGTTCTTGCCGAAGAAGGAGGAATTGATTTCGAATCACTCCGGCTTGCTTGGTGGGTTGAGAATTATGAAACAGGAGAATTCATTCGAGAGGGTGACAGTCCATTCCTCCTGCAGGGAACTGAAATCAGTGGCCTGAATCTCGTTGGTACTGGAACAATGGATTTGAGTGTCATCACCGATGAGATGCTCATCGATCGATTTGTCGTTTATGTCGTCGTTGAAGGTCGAGACCTTGCAGGTAATCTTGTCTTAGGAGGCGAAGGCCAGTCTGCTGGAAATGCCGTCACTTCATGGCTTATGGAATGGAGACAGCCTAAATTCGAATTTGAGACGCCTGCAATGGAATACTCTCGACTCAATCTGCAGACCGGTGATTCGACAGCAGTCCAAATCTTTGTGAAGAACGTCGGAACACTTGAGGGTACAACGACTGCAACCATCTCCGTTGTTCGTGCTGATGGGACTTCAGAAGTCCTCCGTCAAACCGAAGTCGAAATCGCCGAGGGTGGTCTTGGTACACTTCTTGTTGATTGGGCTCCAGAACAACCAGGGTCCCAATGGATCGAAGTTGAACTGGAAAATGGTGCCGAGGGTATCGGGCCATCTGTCGAGGTCCGAGCCAAGACCAATCCTTCCTTCAGTGAGGCTGTGTTTGGGGAAGTTAACCCGATTCTTGGCTCGATAGGAGCTCTTCTTGCTCTTTCAATTGTCCTAGCATTGTTGCTCATGGCTCGAAACGCAACCGTTCGTCGAGGTTCAAAATCAGAGTATGAATGGGACGAATATTCCGACTACCTTGATGAAGACGAGGACGACTTTGTCGACGACGATGCCGATCTCAATCTCGACCAACCGATTGCCGAATCTTCCACAGAAGCGTCAACTCCTGCAATGGCTGCCTCAACCACCACCGCAACTTCTGCCGATGGTTGGACCCAAGGGTCCGATGGCGTTTGGTGGTGGCAGAACCAGCAAGATGGCAGTTGGTGGTACAAGGATGCGAATGGAGAAATTCTCCAATACAAGTGATGCATCATTGCTATGAAACACCAACACGTGGGATGGTCATGGGCGAGCAAGGAGCAAGCGTCATCGCTCTTCTCCAACTCAACCCAACAGTTGGAGACATCAAGGGAAATACGAAGCGACTTGAACAATTCATTGAGACTGCCTCGTCTTACGGTGCAGTTGTTTGTGTGAGCACGGAACTTGCCATTTGCGGCTACCCTCCTCGTGACTTGTTGATGCAATCGAGTTTCGTTGAATTGGCTCAACAAGCAGCACTTTCCCTCGATGTTGCAATCCCTTCGCTTATTGGAACACCTACAATTCCTGATCATGAGCGTGGAAAACCAGGGAACGGAGTGGCTCTTCTTGGAAACCAAGCTCCTGTGAAAATTGTTGCTCGAAAACAATTGTTGCCAACATACGATGTCTTCGATGAGGCAAGGTACTTCGATTCAGACGACCGTCCTGGCATTGCTCGAACGCTGTCAGGGCCACTTGAACTGGGAGTTACAGTTTGTGAAGATGCATGGCAAGTTGCCGGAGAGACACCGTCCGAATATGAGGCGGATCCGATTGAGCAATTGGCGGAGTGGGGTAGGCAAGGCGTCAACTTGGATGCTACTGTCAATCTTTCAGCATCTCCGTACCATTCAAACAAAATTCAGACTCGATTGCACGTTGCACGAACCGCAGCGAAGACTCTCAACCATCCATTTTTACTTTCAAATCAAGTTGGAGGAAACGACGATCTTCTCTTCGATGGACGATCGATGGCTGCTTGGCCTACGGGCGATGTAGTGGTTGCACCATCATGGAAGGAGGGCATTCTTCTCGTCGATATCGAGAATCCAACCGCAACAAAGTGGATTGCAATGGGTGATGACGATGGAGACGTGCTCTTCTTCACACCAGATGAGAATGGAGACGGACGAAGTGACGTTTTGGAAGAGTTGGCAGATGCAGTCGTTTTGGGATTGCGTGATTATTGTCAGAAGTCTGGTATTGAACGAATTGTACTCGGTTTGAGTGGTGGCATTGATTCTGCCGTGGCTGCATGTGTAGCTGCTGAAGCAGTTGGCGCCGAGAATGTCCTCGGTCTTTCCATGCCCTCGCGTTTCTCCTCTCAACATTCGATGGATGATGCAAAGTACACCGCACATGCCCTTGGGATGGAGTATGCATCCATTCCAATCGATGAGCACCATTCAAGTTTGGAACAACAAATGGCTCAGATGCTCAATCAAGGTTCAGACGTCGCCCAAGAGAACATTCAGGCACGTTTGCGTGGAATTCTTGTCATGGCTCATGCGAATGCCCAAGGTAGGATGGCGATTGCTACCGGCAACAAATCCGAATTGGCACAAGGATACTGCACACTGTATGGTGATATGGCTGGTGGCTATACGCCGTTGGGTGATGTGTACAAAATGGAAGTCTACGGTCTTGCAGAGGTATTCAATCGACGTGCAATTCAACGGGGGCAAGAACCACCAGTGAATGAATCAACCATGACCAAACCTCCGTCTGCTGAACTTGCACCGGATCAACGTGATGATGACACTCTTCCGCCATACGAAACGCTCGATGAGATTCTCAAACTCCATATTGAACAAGGTCTCGGAGCAAAAGAAATCGCCGGTCAAGGGTTTGACCATTCGATGGTTGTATCCGTTTTACAGCGCCTTGAGGCCAATGAGCACAAGCGCTGGCAGATGGCTCCAGCTCCTCGAGTATCTTCACGAGCCTTCGGCCAAGGTTGGAGACATCCATTGGCAAGTAAACACGACTGGCGTCGTTAGTCGATGAACATAAGAAGAAAAAGTCGGACGAATCAATATGGCGGAACGTCATCTTAACATCGCTGGGTACAAATTCATTGTACTCGATGATAGGGACGCATTACGTCAACCGTTCAAAGAACAATGCGATGCACTCGGATTGAAAGGTACAATCTTACTCAGTCATGAAGGAATCAACATCTTCGTTGCAGGTCCAGAAACAGCCATTGCTTCTTTTCGCAAATATCTTTCCGAGGACAGCCGGTTTGCAGACATTGAGTTCAAGGAATCGTATTCCGAACATCAACCATTCAACCGAATGAACGTCAGACTCAAGAGTGAAATCATCTCAGTAGGTCTGCCCAACTTTGATCGTATTGAACCCGAAGATGGGCGCATTTTGCCAAAGGAACTTCATCGACGTCTTCTCGACAACGATGACATCATCATGCTCGATACTCGGAACACCTACGAAACTCGACTTGGAACCTTTCACAATGCAATTGAGCTCGATATTGATACGTTCAGGTCGTTCCCGGAAGCAATTTCAACCCTCGATGAATCTTACAAGGACAAAGAAATTGTCATGTTTTGCACAGGAGGAGTTCGATGCGAAAAAGCCAGTGTTATCATGAAAGATGCTGGTTTCACCAACATCAAACAACTCGAGGGTGGTATTCTCGGTTACTTCGAACAAGTTGGTGGTGATCACTGGGATGGAGAATGCTTTGTCTTCGACAAGCGTGTTGCCCTCCTTCCTGACTTAACAGAAACTGGAACAACCGTTTGTTTTGCCTGTCGTGAACCTCTCACTCCGAAAGAACAACTCCACCCAGCATATGTGCCAGGAGAATCCTGTTCCTATTGCATCGATCGTCGTCAATCCCAAACCATCCATTGATCTCGAATCGATGAACGAAGGAACTGGTGCAATTCATGGCCATGAATACCATCATCTGCGATGAACAACAAATGATTCGAAGTTGCAGTCAGGCTACCATAGGTTCCAGCATTGGAATTGTTTCCAGTACCACTCCAAACGTCAAGTGCTACTTCTGCTGAAAAGCCCTCAATCGACCAGAGGGAGTGACCGCTGTTTGTCCCAGTGGAATCAATTCCTTGAGCAAGCACATAGACGTTTGAATCAACAGATGCCAACGCTCGGGGTTGACTCGAGCTTATTCCTGGCATCAAATCGACGGTCAATGTTGTACCAGACGGAGTCCCATCTGTTTGACAAATCTCCATTCCAGTTGTAGCAAGAACACAATCGAACCAGATCAAGTGCCCATCGCTAACCACATCAAGACTGTGTCCTGGTGCAAGAATACTTGCGCTCAATTCTTGTAAACCACCTGTCGAAAGCGAATATGTGAACAGCGTAGCATCCGCTCCACGATACACAACATCAAACACCAACACATCTCCAAGACGTTGAATTCCAAAGGCAGGCGCCATCACAGAAATGGGTGTAGTTGTTCCTTCCCTTGTCATCGATGTGATCCATTGATATCCACCATCGATATCGAGTTGAGCCAATTGTCGTCCAGTTCCATCGCTTGCAACAACAACAAACCCTTCATCGATTGAGATTCCCGTTGAGGGAGATGAATCTCCGAAGGGTTGCAAATCATAGGCCTGAAGTTGACCTTCCACAGTCAACAGCATCATTTCGAGTCCAATTTGTGGATCTTTGGCAACAAACCAAAGCCCAGATTCATCTCCTTGGAGTACTCCTTGGCCAAGAGAAGTAAGTGCTGATGATTGATTCAACAACTGTGAAGAAGCAGAACCAGAGAACCAGGGTGCTTGCCAGATCGAGGTTGTCACACTACCATTGCTCCACCACATTCGATGGCCTTGCTGGCCGTTCGTTGTAAAAACAACACCATCTTGCCATGCAGTGATCTCTGCATTCCAGTCAATGGCATCTCCTGTTTCCATATCGCCGAGCATGGAAGTTCCAACAGAAGTACCATCACTGACCCATAACTCACGGCCATGAATTCCATCATCAGCATCGAAGAAGAAACGTGGTCCACGCTCAGTTTCCACGGAATAGATCCCCAGTTCCTTGCCTGGAATAGAATCACCTGATTGATGAATATCCATGAGGAGTGAAGGCACATTTTCCTCATCCAGAACCCACAACTCGCAGCCATTTGTTCCGTCGTTAGAAGAGAATATTGTTACTACATTTGATTCAAGATTACTGCATTCACTGGAATAGCCATTCGTGACTCCAGTGTTCGCATCAAAAATTAACCCCTCAAACAATTGCTCAGAACAGATTCGTAAGGATTCTCGAACTTCATCTTCATGTAGAATTCCATCGTTCGGAGTTCCTCGATCTGTTCCATCATCGACGCCGAATTGCATGATAATGCCTTGGGGGCAAATTGATGTTGGTGCGGTTTCTTGTTCGATAAGTGCTGAGTAGCCTTGGCTTCCGTCCACACCTTGTTCCCCTTCAGGCCCCTCTCCCCCAAGTTGACCATCGCAGACGTGGGCATTGGTTTCAACCTCCTCTTCATCCAAATACAGGTTGTGATTGGTATCGATTCCTGATTGGATTTGGATGCCGCCAAATTGGCAAGGTATTCCGGGAGATAACGCAGTAAGATTCACGAGGCTTGAGTTGCCATTTGTTCCATCATCACCGTTTGAACCTGATTGGCCTTGTGGCCCTGAAAGTCCTTGTTGTCCGTGACAAACCTTGGTACTGGAAGTGATTTCATTTGCTGAGAGCCTTCCATTACCATCAAAATCTGTACCAAGGAAAATGTCTGCTCCTCCTTCAGGGCAATAGACATCTGCTTCTCTTCCTTCGGTTTCCACCAAGATTGTTGAATCCTCCTCAGTTATGGTTTCATTTAGCTCCATTGACTTGTTGAGGGCAACTGCCCAAATCGAAAGAAGTAGTGCGCTTAGGACGACGGTTGTTTTCAACATCTTGATGATATTTTCACGTGATAGAAAACGCGTACGTTGTTCATCACGGCGGGCTCCGGGGTTATTGTTCTCAGTTGAGGACATAAACTGCGGAGCGACGTCAACCGTATCAAAACCATCGGTTCACAACACGAGTCTTGATGAAGCGCCGATGTTTGCCTTTGTTCATGGAACTTCCACAGCGTTTGGCAGAACAGTTGGACGGCAAGGAAGGCCCAACGCGACAAAAGGCGGCTCGATTGGTTGTTGACCTTGCCCGAGTTGCGAAAGCAGCATCCTTTGTTGATGTCGATCATGCCCATGTCTCGGGCGTCTCTGTGATCACTGGCGGACATGGACTGCGTACCTTTCTCAAAGATTTGAGCGGCGATGATCAGGGGACTGTTGTGATACCTACAACGTTGAATTCAGCGGGTTGTGACCGTGAGAAGATGGAAGAAATGGGTATCGCTTGGCCTAATTTTCTAGAGCAGCAATTTGAGATTGTACAAGCATACGATCGGCTTGGAATTGAGTCGACTTTGTCCTGTACGCCTTACGATCGAGGAATCGAAATTGAAGGTGAGACGGCATCGTGGGCTGAATCCAATGCGGTTTGTTTTTCCAACACATGGACTTCACTCATCACAAATCGTGAATCCGGTCTGAGTGCACTCGCTACTGCGTTAACAGGCTACGCTCCGGCATGGGGATTGCATTTGGAGGAAAATCGTCGACCAAACATCCGTGTCGTCGTTGAATGCCCTCTTGAGACGTTATCCGATTATTCCATTCTTGGGGATTGGATTGGAAAGAACGCCAAGCCTGAGTGGAATCTTCCCTTCGGCCCTATGCCATACATTTCTGGCCTCGACTCCTTCATCTCATTTGCTCGAAAGAAGGCTTTGACAGCAGCAGCAGCAAACTATGGTTCGCCAATGATGTGGGTCGAAGGTCACACAACAGCTCCACAAGATGTTGATGCTATCGAATGGGAAGGGACGCTTACCTTCACTCAACACGACCTACAACAACGATACGAAGATCTCAGTCCCAAGGGGCAGGTTGATTTGATTGTCATCGGTTGTCCCCAAGCAAGTTTGGAAGAAATGCGGACGACTGCTGCCGCTCTTCGTACGCACATGGAGTTTGGAGACGCAGTCCCTGATCAGCGGCTTTGGGTCTTCACGAGTAAGGAGAATTACAACTTGGCAGAGGCTGATGGAACCGTCTCGATGCTTGAGGAAGCAGGGGCACTTGTTCTCGTCGATACATGTCCTGAAGTGACACCCTACAATCGTAACAAGTACAATCACCTGCTTACGAATTCAATGAAGGCTGAGCATTATCTTACCAGTGGATTGAACCGAATACCTACCAGCGTGGCAACCATTGAGGAATGTGTGCGTCATGCTGTTGACCCAATGCGAGCAACAGGGCCGACACCAACACTCTCCCAAGCAACTCACGGCGGTCAAACAAGTGCAAAAACGCACCAAGATGGTCTGACAACAATCAACGGCTCTGGTTTGAATTCACAGGATGATTTCTGCATTGAAGGAAGGGCGATGGTCACCGATGTTCCCATCACTTATCTGGGATATGTCAATCGAGATACGGGTGTAATCGAAGAAACAGGACATCCTCTGGATGGTCGAGCGATTGAAAACACGATTCTGATCTACCCAAAGGGGTCGGGCTCCACAGTTGCTCCGTACGTGTTGATGGGTTTGTTGTATCAAAAGAAGGGTCCACTTGCTGTCATCAATCGAGACGTTTGTCCATTGACACTACCTGCTTGTTCGTTGTTGAATGTTCCATATGGTCATGGATTTGAACAAGATCCGTGCATGGTTGTTAACGATGGAGATTTGATTCGATTCAAGCGAGAAAACGGCTTGGTCTCCATTGAAATTCTTGAACGAGTGTGAAACAATGCGGGCACTTGTCACGGGTGGTGCTGGATTCCTCGGTTCAAGTTTGGTCGAATTGCTCGTGGACAAAGGCTACGAAGTTGTTGTTCTGGACAATTGTTGGAGAGGACAAAAAGAACATCTTCAATCGGTCATGGATCGAATTGAATTCATTGAATCTGATGCTTGTCTCGCTGCATCCTACCTAAACATCGACCGACCAGATGACATTGACATCATCTTTCATCTTGCAGCGATCAATGGGACCAAATGGTTTCATGAAGAAGCGAGAATGGTGATGGATGTGAATCTCAATTCGACTTTACGTTCTCTTGAGTTTGCCGAATTGTACAACATTCGATACGTGTTTACATCCTCTCCTGAGGCGTTTGGTGAATCGGATGTCATGCCATTGGGGGGAAATGAACCATCGGTCTTCACCGGCCCGAATCAACATCAACGACATGCATACGGTGCGAGCAAGTATTTGGGTGAAGTAGCGGTTCATCATGCAGTTCGACAAGGCCTAGATGCTCGAATCGTTCGTCCATTCAATGGATACGGCCCCCGTCTCTTGGGGGATGCCTATGGTCAAGTCGTTACCATGATGATGCAATCTGCACTGAAAGAGAATCGAATCTATGTGCATGGGGATGGGTCACAAACGCGTTCGTTGACGTACGTTGATGATCTTGTTTCTGGAATTTTCAAAACAGGGATAGCCGAAGGGTTGGCTGGGAAGTGCATGAATTTGGGGTCCAATGATGAGATTTCTATGCTTGATTTGGCAGGTTTCATAGCAAACTTGGTGAAGCAAGAAACCGGCAAAACAGTTGAACTTTGTTTTGAAGAAGGTTATCCCGGTGATTCGAAGCGCAGATTGCCAGATCTTTCGAGTACCGAGTCGTGTTTGGATTGGAAAGCAGAAGTTTCGCTAGAATCAGGACTTGTTCATACACTTCGGTCAATGTTGTAATGCCATTCCGTTGGTGAGGCCATAAGGCGATTGAGTCCATGTTGACAGAGTATGTTGGCAGGGAGTGAATCGTCCATGTTGTCAGGAAGAACAAGGTTGGACAAGCGTAGAACCACCAACTTTGCTTTTGCCTCCGGTAAATCCATTTCATCAACCATCTCTCCAACGAGAGCGAAGGCCGCCTCTTCCATGACCAGAGGATTACTTTCCAACCCTTTTATCGAAAAAGTGTCCCATTCACTGAGGCCATGTTCGAGAGGTTGTGATGTTTGTTCAACCAAAGTTGCAGCTGATGCAGTGACAGGAAGGAAATTGAGAACACCTACTTTTGTTTCTCGTAGATTCAGGAGTGTGTCCCTCCAGCGGTCGTTTCGATCTGCTGAAAGAGAAACAATGGCCAAGGGTGGTGAATTTGATACAATCGATAATGAGGTGTATGGTGCAATGTTGAGCGTTCCTTGTTTCGATTCGGTTCCGATGAGGGCCAAAGGTCGTGGACTCACAAGGTTGGTCAGCCAACGCGAACGACTTTCATGACTCAAGGAATCCAAATCGATGGTACTGCTTTCATGTCGGTGCAGTTCTGGTTGCTGAGTGGGAAACCACCTGTCGAGTTCCCCGGCCTCGACTTCCATGAGGGCGTGCGCTGTATAGTCGCGATAAGCTTCCCATTTGGAGATGTCATCGGTCTCTCCACGCTTGTTTTTTCGTTCGATGGAAGCATCTGCATAAGCGATACAATTCTTGAGGAATGAAATGACATGTGCTTTCCCTTCCAA
>Ga0213865_10001354_pt1 | contig 16034 bp, 13 predicted proteins | sample PICome_6_FD_160100 | JGI IMG/M metagenome (GOLD analysis project Ga0213865, IMG submission 160100) | Coastal seawater microbial communities near Pivers Island, North Carolina, United States - PICO282 | ecosystem: Environmental > Aquatic > Marine > Coastal | place: USA: North Carolina...
TCGAACATAGTTGGAACCATTATTCGTAGCTTCTCGCAGTTCTACGTGTCCACCAACTGTTGCGCTATTTTCAATAATTAAGTTATTCGGAACAGCAGAGCTGCCTTCAAGCATATCAACGTATGCTTTACCACCAATAACGTCAATATCACCTGTCCCTCCTCCAGGCCTACCAATATAAAGATAGTTGCTGTTTGAAGAGTAAGCTAATTCTCCGTTCTGTAGTGTAGATGGGGATGCTGCACTTGAACTTCTTTTGATTTTAATAATCTGGGTCATTGTATAATCCTATTTAGGCTAAAAAGCCCCTCCGTCTAAAGTATCCGAGTTTCCAGTACCCAGTGCTACTGGGACCCATTGAAAAACATTAGACGATGTTTCTCTATAAATATAAAAATTTTCGTTTGTTGTATTGTACCAAAGATCTCCTTCTTCTATATTATTACCCGTAGGAGTAGACTCGCCTCGAAAACTTTGATCTGCAAGCTGCTCAAGAGCGTCCTGCAAATCTGTAGCGGTTATCGTATTATATGGCGTTACAGCAACTTTCGAAGAGAGAACATTTCCTCCCGTTGAAATTACGTCTTCACCGTTAATAGATAGTTTTCCATTTTGGTAATCGAATTTAAAAGACATTAGTAATATACCTCTGTGTAGTCAACTTTAGCTGACCAAACCGTTCTACTGGTAGAAGCGGCTGTGACTAAAACTCTAAGTGTGTTGTTTGTATCATCAACTTCAATGTCGGCATCAAATGCGGCATTTTCAGTTCCAAGAATAAATTTTCCAGTGCTTCCAATAATTCTAGTAGTGTTTCCGTCTCTTTCTGCTACTCCGTTGATTTGAAAAGCACATGATTCATTAGTAACAGTATCTTTTCCAGATACTAAAGCATCAAAAGCCAAAGATGCATTTTCAGTTATTCCTAATGTTCCACTTGGAGTAGTTCTAAAGAATATTTCCGTTTGAGAGGTAGTGGTTGTTTCTCCAGAGTATACAGCAGTTCCAGACTTAGAGGTAGGTATGACTTGGTTTGCTCCTGAATATTCCGCAGTTCTAGTTACGTCCTTGACTACTTTTACTTTTCCTAGTAAAAGGGTGTTTACTTTACCCTCTGACGTAACTTCTTGTAAGTCGTAACTGTAAGTCTGCGGGGTTATTTCAGTCTCTAAAGGAGTTGCTGATATAGTAACTACACCGCCTAAACCGCCTGTAATAGGTCCTATCTGCAAAGCGGCATCAGTGTCCGTTTGATCTACGTTGGATTTTAAAGTCAGCCAATACTCGTTACCAGAAACATCAATAGCTTGATTATTCTGGTCTTGTATGCTAATCTCAAAAGTCCAAGAGTCTCCTCGAACTTGATTTGGAAAATTGTATACTGTAAAAGCCATTAATCTATTTCCTCTATATCAACTTCAATAGTCTCGTAAAATATATTTACGGAAAGCTCTGGTTCTGGGTTGATAGTTAAATTTACTGTATCTTGAGCTACCGATACGCTTACTTCCGAAGAAAGGTCTGATAATTCAACGGTCTCTGTTATATAAACATTCCCGCCACCAGAGCCTCCTCGAAATCCTCGAGTAGCAATCCCAATACGGTATCTAACACCCTCTGTCATGCTGGATTCTCGTATACAAAATCATTGTCTTGTGTAATGGGTATTACAACAGAAGCCCCTGAAAAACTAACTCCTTCGCGTCTAATAACCCCTTTATTTAGTGTTATTATAACGATGGTGCCAGTTGTTTCGCCCGTTGAGAATGAAAAATCTCCGCTAGACGATTGGGTGGATGCAATTACGTTATCTGTTGGATTAGGCCCGTCGAACACAAATATTGTGCTACCAAACTCAATACCCGTAAGAGTTACGTTATTTGTATTATTAACTACAACCGAGCCGCCATATGGAGCTTCACATTTTGATTGTAGTATATCACCGCCTGCATTAGTGATGGTTAAGGTCTCACCTGAGGTACCAAGGAACAAAACGTGAATTGAAGCACGGTCATCAAATGTGACGCTGTCCATTTCCAGAGCAAAACTACCACCGCCCGAAAGACGCTCTACCAAAACTCCCGCAGGGACGTCACCGTAGTCTGTGTTATCCACGGTCGAAACGACACTTGCCTGCATATTTGTCTGACTGTCAGTGAAGATGGTATCGACAGTCTTTACACCTTTTTCAAAAAACGTATTGCGTATCTGTGCGGCTGTAGGTGGGTTACCTGTTGTTCTACCGTTCGCACTGGGACAATAACTACCCCAGAAGTTAAACAAGGAGTTCACTGCGGCGGGGTAGTTGATATCAGTACCGCCTGTATCCAAGTTACCGTTACTCGCCCCGTAACCATAGTCACCACTGTGAACGGATTGAACAGTGACGTTCTGAATACTGCCAGTAGCAACTTCGAGAGAGTCTATATTTTGCTCAACACCATCAATAAAGCATTTAAAGAAGTTGTTGGGAGAACCTAAAGTAAGATCAAATTGAAGTGCTATGTGATATGTTCTATTAGGAGACAGGTTGAAGTCGCTAATTGCCTGTGTACCAATACCACCATCTTGGTTACTATCGGCATAATTCGCCAATAGACGACCACCAAACCCTAGTGCGAGATATAAGTTGTTTACACCACCCCCTTCTTCGAAGAAAAGAGTCGGTGTGCTGTACTGGTTGGGGAACCTAATCCACCCGAACACATATCGTTGACCGTGTGTCACTGTAATGTTGTGATAGATTCCGTTTGATATTTCTACTTTGGAGTTTGACGCGTTTGCCTGCCACGACTGATCTGTGTCTCTACACAGCCCAGCACCTGAATACACAGTGCTACCCGCCGATTGGCTAAGGTTAAAACCGCCATAAGTGTCTAACAGATTTCCACTCATTATGTGAAGAAAATCTGGCTCACGACCTCCAATATCTGCCTCAATAGAGTCAAGATACGAGACTCGCCCAAAGCTTACTTGAATCTGAGTTCGACTACCTGAGTCGTTAGTGACCCAAACGTATAGATTGCCTTGAGGCAAATAAGTAGAACCATCATTTCGAACAAAATTAAAGGTAATTGAGGTATCGCCCCACGAAGTTACAGTCTGTTCAACAAGCGTTGCATTGCCATAGTCTAATGAACTGCTTATCTCTACCTTGCCTGTTCCTTGAGTGCCCTCGAAGTTCGCACCGCTAAGAACAAGTCCTGTTTGACCGATCTCAAGTGTGGTATCAGAAATAGAGCTAATACTTATCGCATTGGGATCTTCTTGTAGCGCAATCCACATACCAACATAAGTGGTAGAGCCTCCAGAAGTTGTACAGGTAGGGGTAGCCCCCATACTCCCCGCAGTTGTTTGTAACCAATCTGCAAACGCACCCGAAGAAGATCCGTTACCCGTACCGGGTGGTCCACCAATGTTATCTCGCCTTTCGTTAAAAGTTCCCGTTCCTGTTGGCCACGTTGTGATAACAGGGTTTCCAGCGTTACCTGATTCTAGTGCGAGGAATCCGACGACCATGCAGTTGTCTACAGTAGGCGTATAGTTCGTTGGCATAACTAAGCTAGTAGAGGCGGAGTTATTCGCATCAACCGCAGTGGAGTCAATAGGGTCTGACGTATCTACCCCTTGATACACAGCCGCCATCGCTAGTGCTCTTTCAGCCCCACTTAAAGTAATTGTTTGATTAGCGTCATCGCCCGACTGCCAAACACGATAATAAACTGCGCCAATGTTACTGCCGCTTGCGTCAGCAATCGGGGCGACAAGTTGAGTCCAAATATTGGGGGTCTCGAAAGAAGGTGTTCCCGACCCTGAAGCTTCATCGCTAGTAAGAAGGAGTAAAACGAGATCATTCTCTGCCGCAGTAATAGAGATAGTACCTGTTGTGGCATTATCAAATCCTACGGCTGAACTGTTACTAAATGAAATAGCCATTATGCTGGGTTCTCGTATACTCGATCTGTAAACTGATCTACTTGGAAAGTAAAGTCTTGGGATACCTGTAAATTTTTAATTTCTCTTATCTTAAAATCAATACTTACTATTCTTACATCATAAGTACCCGCCACTAAACTAGCAACAAAATCGCCGCTAGTGTTTTCTATACCATCAACTTCTGTAATTGTGCCCGCGTCAAAAATTCTTATTTCCGTATTATTTTCTGCTCCAGAAAAAGTTACATTAAAGTTATTAATAATATTTACTGTGCCTCCTGAAGTACAGATAAACGTTTCAGCATTTGTTGTACCGGTATTAGTAAAGTTGACCGTTCCTGTTCCTGTATATACTATATCTACACTTAATAAATCGTCAAAAATAATATTGGTGCCTTCAAGATTGATTGTACCGTTGCCTGTTATTATAATACCAGCAGGGAAACTATTTGCGGCACCGACTGTGCTGTTGTTCAGGGCATTCAGACCAGTTTGATTGGTGATTGTGGCGTTCGCTAGAGTGCCTCGACCAAACATATCTACTCGCGTCTCTGCTTCGTTCGGCAAGTAGTTACCACTCCACATTGCCCATGACGAAAAGTTCATGTTAGTGGACGACGCTAAAGTAAGTGCTTGTCCCCCAATGCCAGTGTTTGCTCTGTCTGATCCCCACTCAATCTGAGATCGTGCAGGTAGTGTGCCAATATCAGAAAAATCCGAAGCATTGAGAGAAATAGTTACAGGTATCCCATCAAGGAATGCCTCGAACTTTCCTGTCCCGCTATCGAACTTCGCCATGACATGATAAGGACGATCAAGGTCGATAATCACATCTGAGTAAAGCTGTAGGGCAGTTGTGGAGGTAGAGCAATCAAATAAGAGTGTGTTTCCATACCCCAACAAAATCGAGAATTGTTCGGTTGTGTCATATTCAGAGAAGATGATACAAGGCGGTCCTTGAATAGAATTTACACTAAACCATCCTGCTACACAGTGAATAGTCCCTTGGTTGCCGATAGTCGATACGCCTGTGGGTGCATCCCAATGATCTGTTCTAGCATTGGTCAGACCTGAACTGCCCAATAATTGGCAGAGTTGAGTCGCGGCGTATGTTGTGCCCGTGGCTGTCAAGTTCTGGCTACCTACCAAATCAGTAATGCTGTTGTTAAATGTCCAATAATGATCTGTGTCTAATAGGTTAGATCCTCCAGTGCTGGAGAAGACGCCTCTATAATCAGTGGGCTGACCTGTAAAGTTCAGTGTAAAGGAGTATAAATTTGATCGTCCTCCTGACGCATTTGTTACTACAACATAATTGGTTCCTGAAGGTAGCCCACCTCCACACATGTTGACGACAATAGCCGTGTCACTCCAACTTTGAATAGTAAGTTTTGCCTTAACTGTAGCGTCCGCATAGTTGACATTGTTGACGATCTCTACAAATCCAGAGCCTTGCGAAGCCTCAAAACCAAGTCCTGTGACAGTGATTCCATCTTCGTCAGTTCCGTGAGATTCATCCCCAAAGTCGGTAACCGTAATGGCTGGGAACGATAGCTGAAACGCATAACCTGCCATTAGCTCACCTCACCCGTCGCATTTGTTACGAAAACATAATTGGTGCCTTCGGACAAGCCTGCACTATTATCTAAATTAAAAGTAATCGAAGTATTACTCCAGCTAGTAATAGTTTGAGTGTTTTTAACACTGGCGGAAGCGTAGTTCGAATTATTAGCAACTTCTAGCTTTCCTGTGCCTTGTAACGACCTAAAATCAGAGCCGGTTAAAACAATTCCAGTATCTCCTACTGTAATATCAGCATTCTGCGCTCCGCCGTCTCCATCAAGAGTCGCTACGGCAGGAGTAACAGAAGTAAGAGTCGCTGCAAAACCGCTTGTGTTTACACCACCATCCAAATTAGTGACATAAACATAAACAGTGCCAGTCGATAGACTACCTCGACCACCATCCACTGTGAGACTCGTATCACTCCATGAAGTGACATTGAGTTCAACCTTAGTAGTTGATCCCGCATAGGTTGCGGCATTACCTAACTCAACCTTCGCAACACCTGTATCAGATGCCCCGAAGTTCGTACCGACCAAAGCGATACCTGTATCGTCGGCAAAGAAGGCGCTACCAGAATTGAACGAAGTAATCGTTGGAGTGAGTGCTTCAAGGGTAATAATCTTACCCGCACTGTTTACGCCATCGTTGTTAGTGACATAGACGTACAGTGTGCCAGTGCTCAATCCTGTTCTATCGAGATCGAACTGAACCGACGTGTTTGACCACGAATCAATTGACTGAGTAACACGACCACCCGCCCCATAAGTGGCGTTTGGAGAGATCTCTACTAATCCTGTGCCTTGTGAAGCCTCAAAGTTGTTACCTGTGATGACAATGTTTGTCTGGCCAACAATGAGTGTGTCGTCTCCATCGACATTGGTGATAGTGGGCGTGTTGCCAACCAAGGTGATTGGGAAGGCAGTATCGTTCTGAAACCCACTGTCGTTAGTGACCCAAACGTAATTTGTTCCAACCGATAATCCTGTACGTACTACGTCAAATTGAATACTCGTATCTGACCAGCTGTCAATACTTTGTTGTACTAGCCCGCCTGCAGCATAAGTGTTATTAGGTGATATCTCGACTTTGCCTGTGCCTTGGGCGGCTTCAAAGACCGTACCCGTAATGACTACATTGGTTTGAGTAACCCCAATAGTCTCATCACCATCAACATCTGTAATGGTTGGATTTTCAAGGGCGGGTTTAAGAACAACGGAATAGGAATCCCATTCGTCGGTACCGCCTCCACCAAACTGGCCGGGATTTTCTGTAGCGGTAATGTTTGCGCGGTACGCCGCCATGGTCGTACCATCACCACCTAAGTCACCTTGACCGATAAGGGTATAGTTAGTTGGAGCAGTTACATCATCTCGCTCATCATCGTCCAACATGCCATAGGCGACGACCCAGTTATTTCTGCTGGTATCGTTTGGCGTAACTGAAGGTGGATCAGGCATACCTGCGTTGCCTGTAGCAATCGCAGAGGTGTGATTAATAAATCCAGCATTATCTACATCGACTCCCCTAAACGCACAACAAACCCAGTTTTGGTTATTTGTGTTGATAGGGAAAGTGGTATCGGGAGTTGCACCCATTACCTTATAGCAAAGAAGACCTCGTGAGTCAGTATTGCCATCGGGAGCAATAGATTGGTTATTACCTTTGTTTAGACCTGTCCAACCTGCGGGAACACTTGCCTGAGTGTTATCAGAACCACAACCAGCAAGAACCAAATCACCTTCTTGAAGTCCAGAAGGCAACGGCGGGTTATTAACCTGACCCGAATCTGACTCTGTGGCTCCGACAAAGGTAATTGCCATTATTAACTCCTAGTAAGAGTAGTAGTATTACTATCAGGCTGTCCAATAGTAATAGTTACGCCACCAACAGTAATGCTGGTGTCTGTAATAGATGCGACATTCGATGCGTCGAGACCTGCAAGTCTCCACAACTCAAGAACCTTACCTTCCATATCATCAATCATTTCTTGATTCACCATCTCATTTATTACAGTTGCTCCAGTAGTGCTATCTACAAACTTACCAACACCACGAGCTACCATTATACCATTTGTACAACTTGCGTCAAATGTAACAGAGCCGGGATTTACTTCTATAGTAACTCGGTCTGCCACATTGTTTGAATCTTTAATTGTTAGTCCACCATTATAGCCACGAACTGATAGTTGCGAAGTTCCAGCGGCGTTCATACTAATAGTAGGACGGTCTGTTCCTGGAATATTACTCACACAATCTTTGAGAAGAACTACAGCTCCATCCTGACACGTAAGATCACCACCCAGAGCACAGTTTTCATAAACTCCTTCGAGTTGTGCCGTGTCAAGAACTATAGAGTCTCGAACAATAACTGCTGAACCGTCTAAGAACTCGCCTTTTACTTTAACATTTTCAAACTTTGAGTTCTTTATGTTTTGTCCATTAAAATCTACCTCTGGCAGACCTACTCCCTTGAGAGTATAATTCTTAAAGTTTCGAGTGAGCGTGACGTCTCCGATAAGGTTAATTACTCGAATACCATCTGCTTCTGCTCGATCTTTTGCGTCATTGAGAACATTATAAGGACTTTCTTGAGAGCCATCACCATTCTGTGCTAATTCTGTATTTACCCACAGTTCTTTTTCAATGTTTCCAATATAGTTTACTAAGTGTCCAAAAGTGCCGTCAGTATTGTGGTCTGCGTATGCTTCATCCCAAATGGCATCGGCAATTTCAGAAGCAGTTGGACCGGCTGCTGAAGTAAGCGTTCTAGTAGAATACTGCCAAATCTCAGCTGCGGTCGCTCCTCCCTCTCCACTGCCTGAACCTGTATTAGTAGAAATTTCGGCAGTAGTAACAAGAGAAGCTACTTCTGCAGGGAATACAGGAACCCCATTTAAGTCGTGATAGGCAGTATCAAAGTTGTCGCTAAATAATGCGCCAGTTACTTTTACTTTTGTTATATCTATATAGAGCTTCCAATTGTTCTTTAGGAAGTAAATATCTCCAGCTCTTTGATTATTTACAGTAGGGTCTCCACCTATTGATCTGCAAGCATCGGGCCAGTATGCATTATCAATAAGGCTAGCCCACTCTTTCCAATCAGAGTAAATGTCTTTTTTAATATTTAGTTCGGTTACGCCATCATTTACGCGGATGATACGGTTTGCTCCATCAAAAGTTACCTTATGATAGAGCTGCCATAAATCCCAGTTGTAAGCGAAAGAGTTTGCAATGTGCACTACTGAATAACTTCTTTCCAGTTCACCGTAATCATCAATTTAACATCATTATGGAGAGCTGTCCGAGTCTTCGCAAAGAAAGACCAAATTTGTCGTGATCCATAAAATCCTTTAATTAAGGCAGTACCTGTAAAAGCTGCTGCTGCACTAAGATCTGCAGGAGTAGTAAGATCTTTGTCAGTATACAATTCTGCTGTAGTAGTTCCAGTAACTTTTAGATAGTAAGTACCATTATAGTCATTTACAGTAGAGCCAAGAATTTCTACTTTGCCACCATAACGATTCGTATTTAGCGGAAAATTATCACTTTGAGGTTCTCGAAGAAAAAGTATGGGATCAGAAATAGTAATTGTAGCTGTAGAAGGACTTCCTGCCACAGAGATGCCACTAATAGTATTTTCTTTTGTTCCACCATCTTCTGCAAAGTTTTTTACAGCGCCATACTGAAAATTGTTGTAAGTATCTGTTAGCTGTGCTTCATACCTACCTTTAAACATCTCCTCAAGAACAACTTTTCCACCTTCATAAGAGGTTCCAGCCGTCGAAACATCAAGAGTTGTTTGTGGTATTGCAGAGAAATTGTGACCTGAGTGAATAGAATTAATTTCTGCTTTCATATCAATAATCGCATCAAGGCTGTTTGCTACTGGAGCAGGACTGCCTCCTAGACCATTATCGAAAGCATATGCACTAATTGAAGTAGGCATATAAAGAGTTCTATTTACAATACCAGTCTCAATCTCTTCTTTTGGAGAAACAGAAAACAAATATTGCCAGTTATCGCTAATGTTTGCCGTGACTGAGGTATGGGTTGCCGCCCATGTAGAAGGCTTACCAGATTTTGTAAGCTCTTTTGTAGTTTCTGTCCATACAGATGCAGACCAAGTTTCTAAATAGAGTTCTTCGTTTGTAGAGCCTGTAGACTTATTTGAGAAACATATAGGAAGAGAAGCGGTTTGAGTCATCGCATACGCATACTTATTTCCGTGATAGTATTCGTGACAAATTACTCTTTGTCCATCAATATAAGTTCCAAAACGCACACGACCTGAACCATGCCACTGGACATCAATCCACCAAATGTTATCTTTTGAGAGATCAATAATTGCTTGTGAGTCGCCAGACCCATCAAGCTTATCTCCATTCCAATCTGATCTCTTAATTATATTGTCTTTCGACGCGGGACTTTGAGCATTCTTTGCTAAAGTAGAATTGCTCCGAATAACAACTGCAAATCCTGTATCGTCAGTTGCATTTGAACCACCTGTGCCTACTACAAAGAAAAATCCATTATCTGCGTCAAATAAACCCCAGCGACGGATTGAGTCGGTTTCTGTAGGATTATTCAGCGCACAAGTAGACATATACAGGTGTGAAGAACCTGGGAAATAGTGGTGGTATGTATTTGAAGTCATACCTGCGAAAGCATCTGCTCCGCTAAAAGTTACTGGAGCAGTGGGGGTAGGATCAATACCTACTCGAACGGATCTACGATCACTATTCCAAGTAGCATATCCACCATCAAAACCTACAGTAGAAAAATTATCTGCAAGTTTTTCTTTTTGTCCAAATACGTAGTCGCCTAAGTGTGTGGCGCCAGATACTCGTAGCTTACCCCAAGCGTCAAGCTGAGGCTTACCTTCTGAAAAACGAACATTTGCTGAGCCTGTGATATCAACATCCATACCGTATTCTGGATTGTCAAATCCCATAATATTTGTAGTAGGAATCATTACATCGTATGCTGCAACTACGGAGGCTTTCTGATCCCCTTTGTAAGAAATAGTAGCTGCTGCTGTTGGAGTAGTATTCTGAAATTTTGCGACCTTATTATAATGAACTGCTAATATTCCCGTATCGTTGCTCTGCTCGTATACTCCGTGAACGTGAACCATTCCAAAGGCTCCGCCAATATCATACATCTGACCAATTTGCCATTCATGAGAAGTGCCTCGTGCTGTATCGAGTGCTTGTTTGCCGTTATACTCAATCTCGGCGGTATGCACCATGTACATACGATCGCCAGTACTCTCGGGGGGTATTCGCGAAAAACGTCGAGCGCCTATATCTGATGTTCCACCTGCCATTTATTTACTCCTTTTCAACTATAGCTTTGGCTAGTTGATCCCTAACATTGTTGTAATGCTTAATAACATCTAAAGGGGAGACTCCTTCTATATTTTGAGAAATTGCCGTATTTACGAAATTATCAAAAAATTCGAGTGATTCTTTTAGTTGCTCTGTTGTCATTTATTATACCTTAAAAATAAAGGGAGGGTGTTACGCCTCCCATATAAATTAAACTCCGAGAGGATCTTCGTAGTTTCTTTCGAGTGGGTTGGATACCGGAACGGTAACACTGTTCACTTTTGTAATTGTACTAGCTGCAGTAGCAAATTGAGCTTTCTCTAGTCCTAAAGCTACAAGAGTAATTGCTGCATCCGTATCTGCAGTTCGTCCACCATCAGTATTACCGGCGTAGTTATACGTAAAGGTAATACGTGGAGTAGTTCCTGCGGCTACATTAGGCTCGATAATTGCGTAATCAGCAGTGGCATCATCTACATCTAGACCCTTTCCGTCTGACTTAATAGTAATTACAGTTGCAGTGTTGCTATCAATGTAATACTTGCCCGAGTTAGTTCCATCTAAAGAAACGATTTTATCGGACAACTCATTTACAGTCCATCCAGCGCCGGTAACAGTGATTGTTCCTTCAGAAGCATCGACATCTGCGTTTCCTGTTCCAGACATATTGCCAGTTAAGCTAGCTGCGACAGTATGAACATCTCCTGATACTGCTCCGCCTCCATCTTTTGTTACGGCAACAGTATTTCCTGTTCCATAGTCTCCACCTGTGTTGGTAGTATAGAATAAGAAATACTTAGAGTTTGGATCGTCAAGAATGTTTGTGTTAAAGTCTAGGTTTACACCAACTTTGAATGGGAACTTCTGAGTAGCATTATTGTTATCAATGAACTCAACGTTGTTCAAATCGTTAGACCCTACGCCTTCAATGAATACACCGTCTCCATCTGATTGTCGAAGAGTTTTTAACGTAGCACCAACAAACTGAACAAGGGGGTCGGTTAATTGACCAATAACGTCAGCTGTTACATCACCAGGAGATACGTTAATATCAGTAGCTTTTCTTAACTCATTTTGAGTCCACTGATAGATTTGAGATAGAGTAGGTTGAGCATCTGCATCATCAAAGTTTGCATCAATAACTACACCAACGTTGAAGGCGGTACCAGTATCAGTGATTGATTGAGCAGATGAATAATACTCGATTCGCATATCATCAAATACACCACCAGTAAGCTCACTAACTAACAGGTCTACGTTTGGATCCTCTAGCTGTGCTAGTGGGAAACGATATGCTTGAGTAGCTAGAGTAGTTACACCAATATCGTTTGTTGAAGTTTGTACAAACTGGTATCCGGTTACGTTACCTGAAGTGCCTGTTGGAGCTGATCGAACAAACAAAGTAAGAGCTTTCTCCCGCTCATCAACACCGCCCAGCTCAAAAATTTGAATAGCCTCGTTTACTTGTCCTTGATAAGAGAAGTCATTTTTGGCTGTGTCATCCGCAAAAGCGTAGTAAGGTTGAGCATTCGAATCTGCAAGAAGGCCCAAAGAAATAATACCAGCATACTCTTTTTGTACTACACCGCTGCTGTCTCGTTCCGCATATCCGCCGTCTCTAATTAATTTTTTTGAGTTGACAGTAGAGGCAGTTCCGTCAGTAAGGGTCCATCCATTGATAAATTCAAACTGCTCGGCGGTAATTGCTTCCATTGGGAAGGGATACTTAATTAAAGTAGAATCCGATTTCCACTGTTCTTTTAGGAAGGAATAGAGAGTCTGTATAGACACTCCCCCACTATTATAGTTTGCATCAATAAGCTCATTCCCGGATCCTGCTGTATAACCATTAGCAGTGTCAATAAGTTCGATTCGTGTATTAACCAAATCAAAATAGACATTACCGTCAGGCGTACCACTAGAGTCATCCGTTGATTTGCTAAGCTTATCAGGATCTACAATTTTAGTCATTATAATTTCCTAATTGCTCCCACTATAGGAGCCTTTGCCTATTTAGGCTTTAAGATGTGCTTCTAGTGACATCTTTTACTACTTTGACCTTGCCAATAAGTAAGGTCTGTATTTTACCCGTACTGTCTTTTTGCTGGACGTCATAATTATAAGTCCGTGCTTCTAAAGGATCTGTTTGGGTATCTGTTGCGGTAATATAAAGAATACCTTGAGAGGCTTCGGTAGGGCTGTCTAGCACCGAGGGGGTAGCAGAAAGCTGCAAAGCGCCGGGGTCTGCATCGTCGATGTTTGCTTTAAGAGTAAACTTGTAAGAGTACCCAGTAATGTCGAGGGGAGAACTTCCAGACTTCAGTACAAGTTTGATAGTCCAGTCATCCCCTCGAACTAATGGGTCAAGATCGCGTGCAGTAAAAGACATTTAGTATATTTCCAAGGACTTGTTCTTGAAATAGAACTTTTGATAATATGAGAATTATATCAATGCTACACCAAATTGTCAAGAATTATTTTTTGGAGGGTAAGTTTTAATATTATTTCTTAGTTGGCGGGTTAATTCCAGGGTAAAACTTTTCATAAATATCTATTCCGGTATACTCGCTATACCATCCACCCTCATTCTTTTCAACGTTCAATATATCGGTAAAAAACTTTTCATACATAAGCACAACTCGGTCCATATTAAAATTATCGGCAGCCCAGTCTCTACAAAACTTATTATCAATTTTATCTATTCTCTTGGCGGCCTCTAAAAAATCTCCAAAAGTTCTACAACGATATCCCGTTAAACCGTGTAAATTATTCTCTGCAAAAGCTCCCCAGTCAGTAGTAATAGTAGGAGTTCCAGATAGTAACATTTCAATTTGTACGCCTCCGAAAGGCTCGTGGTAACAAGAGGGGACAAAAGCAGCTTTAGCGTTTGCCATTAATTCTCTTCGAGTTTCTACATCTGCAAAGCCAACTTCTTCTACACAATCAGGCAGAGTCTCGGAAGTATATCCCATATGCGCCATAGTTGTGGATAAATCACCTTGTCCGGCAATCTTTAGTTTTACCCCTAACTTTTCGGCTACTTGAATAGCAATATGAACCCCTTTTCCTTCATAGATTCGTCCTAAAAATAGAAAGTAATCATCTTTCTCGTGCTTATCTTTGAAGGTAAACTGAGATAAATCGAAGTAATTTGGGATAATAGTGCTGTACCAGTCGACTTTACAGTAAGTAGCTGCTTCGTGCCCTAAACCTAGGTGCATTATAGCATAAGACTCAAATACTTTATACTTTGCAAAATAGCTAGATACATAGCCTATACCCGGCTCCACACATATTAAATCGGGAAAAGCTTCACAGACGGGTTTGTGGCCGTCTCCCCAAAAAGCAAGCACAAAATCATATTTTTGTTTTCTGCGATTTATCTCTCTTATAGTGTTCCTGTAAAACGCTTTATAAGTGGCATCTCCAGTATCGAATTTGAAAAAAGTTTTTTTCCAATCATATCCACCGTACGCCTCTAGAAAATCTTCGTTAGTAGTTACTGTAACGTGTTCGTCACAAGGTACTTCGGAATCGGCGTGCCCATAATGTATTAAAGTATGGCCTCTTCCTTGCATCATCTGACAGAATTTTACTACTTTTTGAGTATAAGCACAAGAAACATATTCCAAACTTGTTACTGTGTGAGGTACTCCTAAAACATGAAATCTCATTAAATTAAAAACCTTTTGTAAAAATCATAAAATTATTCTTAAACCAACCCATAAAGTACCCGCTCATAACGTGAGAGTAACAAGATTGGTAAGCGATAGCATTTTCATACATATGTTTATGTGCTAAAAACTTCCATCTCCAAAAATCTTTTGGTTGGCAGTTTATATGGCCTACCCCACCTTGTCCGGGTTGAGCTGCAGAAAATATAATACTACCTCCCGGCTCTAGCATTCTATATAAATGAAATATGATATCGTTTGATCTCTCGAACTCGATATGCTCAGCCACCTCTAAACATAAGATTAAGTCACAGCTATCTCTAATATCAAAAAGAGAGGTGTTGTCTACCAAAAGGTTGTCTTTTAGCTGTTCATTAGGGTCAAAGCCTTTTGCTAAAATACCTTCTGCTCTTAGGGCCTCTACATATATTCCCGGGCCACAGCCTATATCAAAAACCCTATTTGGCCTAACATTTTTAGCTATCCAAGAAGCTAAATTCTGAGCAAAAGGCCTTTCTTCTTCGGCAATTAAATTATAATCAAAATCTTCCATAAAAAAATACTCTATTAAAACTACAAACATTTTAACATAAGTGAGTTAGGGAAGTCAAGATTTAAATTTACGTTAGGTCTCCTATCTTAACCCTTAAAATTCCATTATTGTATATTTTAATACCGGTAGATCTTATAACAGTTCTTGAACCTGTTGTGCCAAAAGTTAAGTTATCCGCGCTCAAAATTCCAGATAAGCCCGCATCTGTAAACGTGATAGAAGTATTAGTATCGTTAATTATACTAGTGCCACGATACTGATAGACAGCTCCTTGAACTACATTCCAATAAACGTCGCCATCAAGGACGGTGTTTTCTCCACGAACTGCGGCTACATAAGCAGCCATAGTTCCGGCAGTGCCGATACTACCTGTCGCAGTATCAAGCGTTGCTGAGTCTACATCAAAGGCTATAGCATTAGCTGCTGAACCTGCAGGGCCTTCTATACCCGTAGCTCCAATAACACCAGTCTGACCAGTAGGACCGACGACACCTGTAGCACCTACTACACCAGTAGCACCTCCAGGACCTGTTGTACCCGCCACACCTGTTTGACCAGTTGGACCAACTGCACCTTCTTCACCCTGTGCACCTGTAGCGCCCGCTACACCTGTTTGACCAGTTGGACCAACTGCACCTTCTTCACCCTGTGCACCTGTAGCGCCCGCTACACCTGTTTGACCAGTAGGGCCGACGACACCTGTTGTACCTCCAGGACCTGTAGTACCCGCAACACCTGTTTGACCAGTTGGACCGACGACACCCGTTGTACCCCCAGCACCTGTAGCACCAGCAACACCTGTTTGACCAGTTGGGCCTACGACACCCGTTGTACCCCCAGCACCTGTAGCGCCCGCTACACCTGTTTGACCAGTAGGGCCGACGACACCCGTTGTACCCCCAGCACCTGTAGCGCCCGCTACACCTGTTTGACCAGTAGGGCCAACGACACCCGTTGTACCCCCAGCACCTGTAGCGCCC
>Ga0213865_10001355_pt1 | contig 16032 bp, 16 predicted proteins | sample PICome_6_FD_160100 | JGI IMG/M metagenome (GOLD analysis project Ga0213865, IMG submission 160100) | Coastal seawater microbial communities near Pivers Island, North Carolina, United States - PICO282 | ecosystem: Environmental > Aquatic > Marine > Coastal | place: USA: North Carolina...
GTCATAATTAGAATGAGGTAAAAATATTAAAGGAAGCAAACAAACAACAGAAAGTTTTGCTAAATAATCATTTGTTTCCCTAATTTTTATTAAAAAAAACAAATTTAGTATTAAAATCAGGAATAATATTAAAGCCTTATTCAAGATTGAATTACTTTTTAAAATATAAAGATTTAAAATAGAATAGATATCTCCTGTCCTAGTATAATTATCAAAAAAAATTAATTTAAACGGTCCAATAAAAGAACTTATCAAATTGCTATCCGTATAATAACTATAAAATAACCAGCTTATAAGTGAGATTAAAATACTGGCGATCAAAAATTTTATATTTCTATTAATAAAAAGGTACAAGAAAAGCACATATCCTGTACTATATTTTACATACGAAAATCCTGATAATATATAAACAATATATTTATTATTAAATTCTAATTTTATAAACGGAAGCATAATAAAAAATAAAATTAACAAACTATTTTGACCAAGATTTAAGCTCATCCTAGTTGGGTGACAGGTTAAAAAAACCATTAAAATATAAATTAATTGTAAGTTTGAAATTTTAAAATTCCTACATATCAATATTGGTATAGATAATGACAGAAAAATATTGATTATAATCCATCCAATTTTTGCATGGTGCCAGTCCAAAAAGGAGATTGGATAAAGTAAAATAAAAAGGCCATGTCCATATTGACCTTTTTGACAACCGAGAAATATATCGCGGGTTTTGAGTTGATAATCATAATGATTTATTCCCTCCCAAAAAAGCTTAGATGGTTGCCACATCAAATCACAACTATTACTCAATCCTTTTGATATTGATTGAATATAAAACCCTACTGTTAGAATTAAGCATAGTATCAATAGAATTTTTGATTTTAATTGAAGGTTTTTAAAATCATTAAATATTTCTGAAATCATCAAATTAAATAGTATAATTTTTTTTAGTTATAAATAAATCGTAATGAAAATGCTTTTTGTTTATCAATTTATCTTTAAATAATTCTATTTGTTTTTCAATATCAACCTTGAATAGAAAGTTATTATAAAAATTATAATTAAATTTTTTTAAAATTTTTAAATTATCTTCTAAATTTCTATGAAACGAAAAGTTTTTTTCTTCTATTTCAAGCAAAATATCCGGATTGTAATTTTTAATAAATTTTATTGCTCCATCAAGAACATTTTTTTCTCCACCCTCAACATCAATTTTCAAAAAAAAATTGTCAAAACTGTTTAATTGAATGTTTTTTAAAAACTCATCTAATGAAACTTCTTGAGTTTCAATTTTTGATAACGTTGGTTTAGATAATTTAGAATGAAAAGAGATATTATCGTTAAAAACTGATGCTCCTCCTGGATTAGAGTTGTCAAGATAGAAATTAATTTTTTTATTTGAATTCCCTATGCATAAATCAAAACATCTTACATTTTTAAGGCTATTTAACTTTACATTATTTTTTAATTGTTCAAAATATTTTGGATGTGGTTCAAAACTATAGCAAAATAAGTTTTTATAATAATTTGAAACACTTAATGTATTGTTACCAACGTTTGCACCTACATCTAAAAAAAGTATTTTACTGTTCCTATCATATAAGTTGTTTATCTTAATTAAAAAATCATACTCATGAAAGCCTCTGTAATAAATTGAACTACTCTCTTTTTTTTGTGGATAGGCATAAATTTTAAAAAATTTAGTTTTTATTATAAAAGGCCCTATTAAAAAATTCCTAATCAAAAAATATATTAATTTTATAAAAAATTTTATTAATTTATTTTGTGGTATATTTTCTGTTGGAAAAAAATTTATTAATTTTTGAACGAAAAGATTTATCACAAATTATTTAAATTGTTTTACTAAATTATTTACTTCTAAAGAGCATTTATTAATTTGATCTTGATCAGTTGATCTTAACACAAGTATAGTCCCAGGTTTTTCATTAAAATATGGATAACTGCCAATATCAATTTCTTTATATTTATTTTGTATCTCTGATAAACCGTCTGCTAAAACACTTTCTCTAAGACCAGAGTCAATTGACACTGATAGTATTTTTTTTCCGTTTTTTATGATTTTATCTAAATAAGGGACCATAACTTGGAGAATACTTGGTACTCCCGGTAAAACAAAAACGTTTTCAACATAAAAACCTGCGGCAAAAGTTTTTGGATTAGGAATTAATTTTGCATGCTCTGGCATTTTTGCCATTTTTTTTCTTCCTTCATTAAAATCTTGGTTTTTATAATATTCCTCTAACAGCTTATATGCCTCGGTATGATATTGGTATTTCTGATTAAAAACTTTTGAAATAGATTCTGAGGTAATGTCATCGTGTGTAGGGCCTATTCCGCCAGTAGTGAAAACGTAAGCAAATTTATTTCTTAGTTCATTTACTGTATCAATGATTACTTGCTCTTTATCTGGAATAGCCCTGACTTCTTCAACGCTAATACCTTTTTCATTTAACCATGATGCAATAAAAGAAGTATTCTTATCAACAGTTCTTCCTGATAAAATTTCATTGCCAATAATAATTATACCTGCTGTAAATTCTTTTTTAAATTCCATATGAAAATTGATCCTAAATTAATACACGTTAAATTTCTCAAAAGATATAAAAGATTCTTTGCTGATGTAATATTAAATAAAAAAAAAATAACTTCTCACTGTCCAAATTCTGGTTCAATGCTTGGCCTTCTAGATGAAAATAATGATGCATGGATCTCTAAAAGCGATAACCCAAATAGAAAACTCAAATATACTTTAGAAATTATTAACGATAAAAAAAGTAATGTTGGTGTAAACACTCATAGAGCAAATAGAATAGTCGAGGAAGCTTTGGAAAATAAAAAAATTAAAGAACTTAAAATGTTTACATCAATCAAGAGAGAGGCAAAATTTTCCAAAGAAACAAGATTTGATTTTTTTTTAGAAAACAAAAATCAAAAAGCTTTTTTAGAAGTAAAAAACGTTACTCTTTGTAGACAAAAAAATATATCTGAATTTCCAGATGCAGTTACAATAAGAGGTAAAAAGCATTTGGCTCATTTACAAGATGCTATAAAGCAAGGTTATGAAAGTTATTTGCTTTTCCTTATTCAAAGAGAGGATACCAAGACTATGCGGATAGCTTCTGATATTGATCCGAAGTATTTTGACGAAATAAAAAAAGCAAAAGAAAAAGGTGTAAAAATCATTGCCTATTCTTGCAAAGTTAAAGATAACGAAATAACAGTAAACAAAAGTATAAAAGTTATAATTTAATGGCTAAGTTTAATAAATATTACCCTGATGAATTTAAAAAATTAAGAAATGCTGGAAAAATATCATCGCAATGTTTAGATTTTATTTCCGATAAAATTGAACCTGGAATAAAAACACAAGAGATTGATGATTTGTGTGTAGATTTTTTAAAAAAACATAATGCGGTATCAGCGCCACTTTTTTATAGAGGCTTTCCGAAATCTGTTTGCACTTCTGTTAACCACGTTGTTTGTCATGGGATACCTTCAGAAAAAATTTTAAAGGAGGGAGATATAGTCAATGTAGATATAACATCTTTTGTTGATGGTTTTCATGGTGATACTTCGAGAACATTTTGTGTTGGAAAGGTATCTGTTAAAGCAAAAAATTTAGTTGAGATTACAAAAGAAGCCTTAGAACGATCTATTAAAATTCTAAAACCAGGAATTTATTTAGGTGACATAGGTTTTGAAATTCAAAATTTTGTTGAAAAAAATGGTTATTCGGTTGTCAGAGATTTTTGTGGACATGGAGTTGGCAGAAATTTTCACGAGGAACCAAATATTCTTCATTACGGAAAAAAAAGAACAGGGCCTAAGCTAGAAGAAGGAATGGTTTTTACAATTGAGCCTATGATAAATGCTGGAAAATATGAAACTAAACTTTTAAATGATGGTTGGACCGCAGTAACAAAAGATAAATCATTATCAGCACAATTTGAACACACTGTGGGTATAACAAATAATGGGTATGAAATTTTTACCCTTTCATAATACAATAGCTTAATGATTCCACGATACTCAAGACAAGAGGTGGCTCAAATTTGGGAGCCAATGAATAAATTTAAAATTTGGCTAGATATTGAAATATATGCAGCGCAAGCAATGGAAAAATATAAAATTATTCCAAGAGGAGTAGCCGCAAAAGTAAGAAAAAAATCAAAAATTAATATTAAAAGGATAGATGATATTGAAAAAAAAACCAAGCACGATGTAATAGCTTTTTTAACATCTATTGCGGAAAAAGTTGGTCCAGAGGCTAAGTACCTCCATCAAGGAATGACATCATCTGATGTATTAGATACTTGCTTTAATTTGCAACTTAAACAAGCTGGAAAAGTACTTATTCAAGATATTGATAAACTTTTAAAAACATTAAAAGCTAAATCAAATAAATATAAGAATACTATTACAATTGGTAGAAGTCATGGAATTCATGCTGAGCCAGTAACATTTGGTTTAAAACTTGCTACTTATTATGCAGAATTCAAACGAAATAAAAAGAGGTTAGAGCAAGCAATTGAAGAAATCTCAACATGTGCAATCTCAGGAGCTGTTGGAACATTTGCGCACATAGGACCTAATATCGAAAAGTTTGTTGCAAAAAAACTTGGCTTAAAACCAGAGCCAATCTCAACACAAATAATTCCAAGAGACAGGCATGCTCACTTTTTTAATACTCTTGCATTAATAGCTAGTTCAGCGGAAAGATTAGCAACTGAGGTTAGGCATTTACAAAGGACTGAAGTCTTGGAAGCTGAGGAGTATTTTTCATCAGGACAAAAAGGTTCATCTGCTATGCCACATAAAAGAAATCCAGTATTGTCTGAAAATATTACCGGTTTAGCAAGACTGGTAAGGAGCTATTCAATTCCTGGAATGGAAAATATAGTTTTGTGGCATGAAAGAGATATTTCCCACTCGAGTGTTGAAAGAAATATTGGACCTGATGCCACTGTTACTCTAGATTTTTTACTTATTAGATTAAATAATGTAGTTGCAAATTTAGTTGTTCACCCAAAAACAATGGAAAGTAATTTAAATAAATTCAAAGGTTTAATTTTTTCTCAAGGAGTTATGTTAAAACTAACTCAAAAAGGAGTAAAACGAGAAGACGCATATAAAGTTGTGCAAAAAAATGCGATGAAAACCTGGGATAAAAATGAAGATTTTTACAGCAATCTAAAAAAAGATAAATTAATACAAAAGAGTTTGACTGCGAAAGAACTCGAACAGTTATTTGATGTAAATTACCATAAAAGGTATATTAACCACATATTAGGAAGAGTTTTAAAATAATGAGAAGAAAAAAAATATACGAAGGTAAAGCAAAGATCCTATACGAAGGCCCTGAGAGAAATACTTTAGTTCAGTATTTTAAAGACGATGCTACAGCGTTTAATAATAAAAAAAAAGCAGTCATAGAGGGAAAAGGAGTTCTTAATAATAGAATTTCTGAATTTTTATTAAGTCAGTTAAATTATATTGGCATTGAAACACATTTAATCAAAAGATTAAATATGAGGGAACAATTAATTAAAAATTGCGAAATCCTACCAATAGAATTTGTTGTAAGAAATATTGCAGCCGGATCTTTATCTACAAGATTGGGAATAGCTGAAGGAACAATGTTAAAAAGACCAATTATAGAATATTATTATAAAAATGATGATTTAGATGACCCGCTTGTAACTGAAGAGCACATTGAAGTAAATGGATGGGCATCTACTTTAGAAATAGCTCAAGCTTCAGAGACCGCATTTAGAATTAATGATTTTTTGATCGGTTTATTTAGAGGTGTAGGTATCAAACTTGTTGATTTCAAACTTGAGTTTGGACGAGTTTGGAATACGGACGAAAGTCGAGTTATTCTTGCTGATGAAATAAGTCCTGATACTTGTAGATTATGGGATACAAAAGATGAAAAAAAATTAGACAAGGATCGTTTCAGAAAAGGACTTGGAGGCTTAGTTGAAGCTTATACTGAAGTTGCAAAGAGATTGGGAATCATGCCAGAAGGCAGCAATATAATGGAAATAAAATCTGGAATTTCCAAAACTATTAAACTTAAAAAAAAATAAATTGAAATTCGAAGTATTTGTAACACTTAAAAAAGAGGTATTAGATCCTCAAGGTAAAGCAGTTGAAAACGCACTTGGTGATATTGGTTTAAGTACTATAAAAAATATTCGCCAAGGAAAATATTTCACACTAGAGGTAAGCGAAACTGATGAAAATAAAGCATCTGATTTAGTTAAATCTTCATGTGAGAAATTACTCGCAAATCAAACTATAGAAAACTTTAAATTTAATAAAATTTAATGAAGGCCAATGTCATAGTTTTTCCAGGATCAAACTGTGACAGAGATGTAAAAGTTGCATTAGAAAAATTTCAAATACAAACTACAATGGTATGGCATCAAGAAAATGAGATGCCAAAATCTGATTTAGTTGTTTTGCCTGGTGGTTTTTCATATGGAGATTATTTGAGGTGCGGAAGTATGGCTTCAAAATCAAACATAATGAATGAAGTGATCAAACATGCGAATAAAGGTGGTTATTTAATTGGAATTTGCAATGGTTTTCAAATTTTAACAGAAACTGGTTTGCTACCCGGGGCTTTGTTAAGAAACAAAAAACTAAAATTTATCTGTAAATATGTAAATCTTTTAATTGAAAATAATTCAACCCCATTCACATCAAAATATAAAAAAAATGAAAAAATAAAAATTCCAATTGCTCATAATGAAGGAAACTATTTTGCTGATGAAAAAACATTAAATGAATTACAAAATAATGAGCAAATTGTACTTAAATATTGTGATGAAAATTTAAAGATTAACGATGATAGCAATCCAAATGGGTCTTGTTTAAACATAGCCGGAATTATTAATAAAAATAAAAATGTAATTGGAATGATGCCCCACCCTGAAAGATGTGTTGAAAATATTTTAGGTGGAACAGATGGTTCAGGTATTTTTCAATCATTATTAAATTAATGACAGAAGTAAATTTAGATTTAGCTGTTCAGCATGGTTTAACATCGAAAGAATATGAAAAAATAAAAGTTTTAATAGGAAGAAATCCAAACTTTACTGAACTTGGAATTTTTTCAGCAATGTGGAATGAGCACTGTTCTTATAAATCTTCAAGGGTGTGGTTAGGTACCTTGCCAACCAAAAATGACAGGGTAATTCAAGGACCAGGTGAGAATGCAGGTGTAATTGATATTGATGATGGCGATGTTGCTATATTTAAAATTGAAAGTCACAACCATCCATCATTTATTGAACCTTATCAAGGTGCGGCTACTGGTGTTGGTGGAATTTTGAGAGATGTCTTTACTATGGGTGCAAGACCAATTGCTAATTTAAATGCAATTCGTTTTGGCTCACCTGATCACCCAAAAACTAAACATCTTTTAAATGGTGTGGTTGCAGGAATTGCAGGATATGGAAATTGTATCGGAGTTCCAACTGTTGGTGGAGAAGTAGAATTTGATAGCTGTTACGATGGCAATATCTTGGTTAATGCAATGAATATTGGTTTAGCAAAAAAAGATAAGGTTTTTTATTCAATTGCAAGTGGAGTTGGTAATCCAGTAATTTATGTTGGCTCAAAAACTGGACGAGATGGAATTCATGGCGCTTCAATGGCATCGCAAGAATTTGACTCTGACTCAGAGTCAAAAAAACCTACAGTTCAGGTTGGGGATCCTTTTGCTGAAAAATTATTATTAGAAGCATGTCTTGAATTAATGCAAACAGATACGATTGTGTCTATTCAAGATATGGGGGCTGCAGGTTTAACTTCTTCTTCAGTAGAAATGGCTTCAAAAGGAAATATTGGAATTGAATTAAATCTTAACAAAGTACCATGCCGCGAAACAGGCATGACACCTTATGAGATGATGCTCTCTGAAAGCCAAGAAAGAATGCTTATTGTTCTTAAAACTGGAAAAGAAAAAGAAGCTGAAAAGATTTTTAAAAAATGGGACTTAGATTTTTCTGTAATTGGAATTTTGAATAACTCAAAAAACCTTACTTTAAAATATGATAACAAAACTGTTTGTGACATACCAATTTCTGCATTAGCAGATGAGGCTCCAAAGTATGAGAGAGAATGGGTTGAAATTAAAAAACCAGAACATACTGATCTTGAAAAAAAACTAGATAATATCAATTTGGAACAAACTATTAAAAATTTATTATCCCATCCAAACCAAGCCGATAAGTCATGGGTATGGGAGCAATATGATCATATGGTTATGTGCGATACTGCTCAATTTCCAGGTGGTGATGCTGCGGTTATTAGGGTTCATGGCAATAACAAAAAAGCGATTGCAGCTTCTGTAGATTGCACTCCAAGATATTGTAATTCCCATCCTTATACTGGAGGAATGCAAGCGGTATGTGAAACATATAGAAATTTATGTGCTGTCGGCGCTGAACCTATTGCGATTACTAACTGTTTAAATTTTGGTAATCCTGAAAAACCAGAAATCATGGGTCAATTTGTTGGCGTCATCAAAGGTATGACGGAAGCTTGTAAGAAATTAAACTATCCAGTGATATCTGGAAATGTTTCTCTTTATAATGAAACTAATGGTGTTGGTATTAATCCAACTCCAACGATTGGTGGTGTAGGTTTAATTAAAGATATTTCAAAAGTAAAAAGTTCAAGATTTAAAAATAAAAATAATAATATTTATATTATTGGTGAAACAATAGGTCATCTAGAACAAAGTATACTCTGTTATGACCTTTTACATTTAAAAAAAGGTCCTCCACCATCTATTGATTTAAATGATGAATTTAAAAATGGTGAAGCAATCAGATCACTAATAAATGAAAATTTAATTGAGTCATGTCACGATATATCATCAGGTGGTCTAATTTTATGTTTATTAGAAATGAGTATAGCTTCTCAAATTGGTTTTAAATTAAACACAAATAAAAAATTATTAGATAGAGTTAAATTTTTATTTGGTGAGGATCAGTCTAGATATATTGTTGAGGTTGATGATCAAAATAAAAAAGGCTTTGAAAAAAAACTTGTAGATTTAAATGTTTACTTTGAAAATATTGGCAAAACATCAGAAAAAATTAACATAGATGATGACTTGAAATTTGATTTACAAGAATTATCTAAACTCAATAAAGAATGGTTTTATAAATATAATAATTAATCTCATGGCAATAAAACAAGAAGAAATTGAAAAATTATTAAAAGAAGGTTTTCCTGATGCGGATATTGAAATTCAGGATCTCGCAGGCGATGATAATCATTTTTCTGCAAAAATTAAATCATCACAATTTAAAGGTAAAAACCGTGTACAACAACATCAAATGGTTTATAAAGCTTTAAAAGGTAAAATGGGCGCTGAACTTCATGCGCTTGCCTTAACAACAGAGGAAAAATAATGTCAGATATTAATAAACAATTAGATGAGATAATTAAAAATAACAAAGTCGTATTATTTATGAAAGGTACCCCTGATATGCCTCAGTGTGGTTTTTCAATGGCTGTTGCAAATGTTTTAAAACATTTAGAAGTGCAATTTACCGGTATTAATGTTTTAGATGACGAAGAAATTAGAAATGGAATTAAAGAATATAGTAATTGGCCTACTATTCCTCAACTTTATGTTAATGAAGAATTTGTTGGAGGCTGTGATATTGTAAGAGAAATGTTTGAAAAAAAAGAACTTCAAAAACTTTTTGAAGACAAAGGCATTAATTTTAAAAAGTAATTATCTAGAGTAATATTCAACTACCAAATTTGGTTCCATTATCGCTGGGTATGGAATTTCATCAAATTTTGGAACTCTTGCTAATTTAACTGTCATTTTCTTATGATCGGCAACAATATATTCGGGAACATCACGCTCTTTTAATTGAGTTGATGCTAATACATAAGCAAGTTGTTTTGAAGATTCTTTAATCTCTACTTCATCTTTGTCATTTAACTTAAAACTTGAAATATTTACTCTTTTACCGTTAACTTTCACGTGTCCGTGATTGATTAACTGTCTAGCCTGAAAAACAGTTGTTGCAAATTTTGCTCTATAAATCACAGCATCCAATCTACTCTCTAAAAGACCTACTAGATTCTCTCCAGTATTTCCTCTTCTACGATCTGCTTCTCTGTATAAATTTCTAAACTGTCTTTCGTTTAAATTTCCATAATAATTTTTTAATTTTTGTTTTGCTTGTAACTGAACTTTGTAATCTGATGGTTTAGCTGAAGATCTTTGTCCATGTTGACCTGGACCATAAGCTCTAGAATTAAATGGACTTTTTGGTCTACCCCAAATGTTAGCTCCTAACCTTCTATCAACTTTATGCTTAGATTTTATTCTTTTTGTCATTTATAAAAACTGGAGTTATAGATATCAAAAACCTATTGTCAATTGCTACTTGAGGGAGCATTTTCCTTAAAAAGCTTGTAATCTATGCTATCTAATAAAGCCTTGAATGAAGCCTCTATTATGTTTGGTGATACACCGATGGTAAACCAACTTTTGCCTTTATCATCAGAACTTTCAATTGATACTCGAGTTGTAGCATTTGTACCTGTGTTTAAAATTCTAACTTTATAATCAATCAATCTTAAATCTTTTAAATAATCAGAATACTTTCCAATTTTATCAAGATTAGATCTTATCGCTTGATCTAATGCATTTACAGGACCATTACCTTCGCCTTCACAAAGAATTTCTTTTCCATCAACAATTAAATAAGCTTTGGCAATAGAGTTAATGTTTTTTTTATCGGTATCTTTTGTAATTTTAACTTCATAATTTTTAATTTGTACATAATTTGGAACTTCTCCTAACAACCTTCTTGTTAAAAGTTCAAAAGAAGCATCTGCTCCATCATAAGAATATCCGGTAAACTCTCTATCTTTAACTTCATCCAAAATAGTTTGAATTTTGGGATCATCTTTATTTATTTGAATTTCAAGCTTTTCTAATCTTGATAAAATATTTGACCGACCTGCTTGATCAGAAATTACAATTGATCTTTCATTGCCAACTTGCTCTGGCTCAATGTGCTCATATGTTTTAGGATCTTTCTGAACAGCAGAAACATGTAATCCTCCTTTATGTGCAAAAGCTGATGCACCAACGTATGGAGCATGTTTATTTGAAGTTTTGTTTAAAACTTCATCTAATAATCTAGAACAATTTGTAAGTTTTTTTAGTTTTTCAGTATTAATGTTTGTTTCAAAATTTTTATTAAAAGAATTTTTTAAAATTAATGTAGGTATTATTGAAACTAAATTAGCATTACCACATCTCTCACCTAATCCATTTAATGTTCCTTGTATTTGTCTTGCTCCTGCCAATACTGCAGATAATGAATTTGCAACTGCGTTACCAGTGTCATTGTGAGCATGTATACCTATATGATCATTCGGAATTATTTTTGATACACTGGATACAATTTCGGCAACTTCATTAGGTAGTGTTCCACCATTTGTATCACAAAGAACAATCCATCTAGCTCCATTATCATAAGCAGCTTTTAAACAAGATAGAGCATAATCTTTATTATTTTTATAACCATCAAAAAAATGTTCAGCATCAAACATGAATTCTTTATTATTTTTAATAAAATATTTAGTTGTATCTTTAATGTTTTCTAAATTTTCTTCCTTAGAGATGCCAAGAGCAACATCAACATGATAATCCCAACTCTTTCCAACAATACATACGTGATTAACATTTGCGTTTACAATTGACGATATACCAGGATCGTTTTCACAGCTTCTGCCAGACCTTTTCGTCATTCCAAAAGCAACTAGGTTACTTTTTAACTTTGGTGGTTCGTTAAAAAAACTAGTATCTGTAGGATTTGCACCAGGCCACCCACCTTCAACATAATCTATGCCCACCTCAGACAATGCATTAGCAATTTTAACTTTATCATCCATGCCAAAATCTACGCCTTCGGTTTGAGCACCATCTCTCAAAGTAGTATCAAATAAATAAATTTTTTCTTTGCTCATTTGTATTCCCAGGTCGTAATACCATCTTTATCTTTAATTAGAACACCTTTGCTTACTAACAAATCTCTAATTTCATCTGATGTTTTAAAATCCTTTTTAGATCTAGCTTTATTTCTTTCTGAGATTAATTTTTCTATTTCTTCTGCAGTAATTTTTCCTATTTTTTTAAAATTTTTCCATTCATCATGGGTTTGATTGAATAAACCTAAAATTTTGCATGAAGATGATAATTGTTTAGCTGATAAACTATCTCCAGTTTTTGCTTTTTTATATAACTCATGGATATTTGAAATCATTAAAGGTGTATTTAAATCGTCTAGTAAAAATTTTAAATTTTCTTCACTTATTTCTTCCTTGTCATCAGAATAAAATTCATACCATTTGTCTAAGCTTTTTTGAGATACATCTAAAATATTTTCATTCCAATCAAATGGTTGGGTATAATGTGTGCTTAGCATAGCAAGTCTTACAACTTGTCCATTATAATTTTTTTTTAATTCATTAATGGTGATAAAATTGCCAAGTGATTTTGACATTTTTTGCTTTTCAACAGTAACATAACCGTTATGTAACCAATAATTAGAAAATTTTTCATTATTATTTGCACAAACAGATTGGGCAATTTCATTTTCATGATGGGGAAAAATTAAATCTAAACCTCCGCCATGAATATCAAAATGATTACCAAGGTATTTTTCAGACATTGCGGAACATTCTAGATGCCAACCCGGGCGTCCTTTCCCAAATGGAGAGTCCCAACTAGGTTCATTTTCTTTGCTAGGTTTCCAAAGAACAAAGTCTCCTGGTTCTTTTTTGTTATCAGAAACCTCGACTCTAGAACCAGAAATTAATTCTTCAATTTTTTTATTGGATAAATTTCCATATTTTTTAAATTTTGTAACTTGAAAATATACATGCCCATTAGACTCATAGGCAAAATCATTTTGAATTAATTTTTTAATCAAATTAATCATTTCATTTAAATGCTCTGTAGCTTTAGGTTCTATTGTTGGATTGAGGCATCCTAGGTAATTACAGTCATCATGAAAATCTTTTGTTACTTTGCTTGTAAGATCTTGAATTGAAATTTTAGATTTATTTGATGCTTCAATAATTTTATCATCAATATCTGTTATATTTCTTACATATGTAACTTTAGAGTTTGGATAAATTTTAGATAACAATCTAAATAATAAATCAAAAACAATTAATGGTCTTGCATTTCCAACATGAGGATAATCGTATACGGTTGGACCACAAACATACATCCTGATATTTTTTTCATCTATTGGTATAAATTTTTCTTTAGATCGAGTTAAAGTATTTGAAATTTTAAGTGCCATTAAAATAATTAATAAACACCTTAATTAAATTTACAAACAGGTATTTCCTTCATTTTATGAAGGTTATTTTCTCTAATTTTTTTATATTTTTCAAAATTTTTAGAATCTGGATTAATCATAGCTTCTTCTAAATCTTGATAAGACATGCCTAATTGATCCTCATCATTTCTTCCATCAGTCCACAAGCCATCTGTAGGAGGAGCATCGATAATCTTTTGGTCAATTTTTAAGAATTTTCCCATATCCCAAACCTGCGTTTTGGTGCAATCAGCTATTGGAGAAATATCAACTCCTCCATCTCCATATTTCGTGTAAAAACCTACACCAAAATCCTCTACTTTATTACCTGTTCCAACTACAATTCCATTATTTGAGCCTGCAACTTGATATAAGGTTGTCATTCTTAGTCTTGCCCTAGAATTTGCAAAGGCATGTTCATTGTTATTTGATCCAAGAGCGTTTTCAAAATTTGTAAAAACGTCATCAAGATTAATATTTAGATAAGTTGTGTTTTTAAATTTATTTTCTAACCAGTTACAATGTAATTTGCTTAAATCATCTTGTGATTTTATTTGTCTAATTGGCATGGACAAAACAATTGTTTTAATATCAGTCATTGAAGAAATAGTACTTACTACTGCAGAATCTATTCCACCAGATACACCAACAACTAAAGTTGACGCTTTTTTTGGCATGCTGTTAACATAGTCAACAATCCAATCTTTAATTATGCTTACTCTTTTTTCAACGTCCATAATTTCAGGTTATCAAGGATATAAAAAACTACAATTGCAGTTATGACGCTTCTTGTATGCCATTTTTAGAAAAATTAGCATTTTTCTTAATTTCTTCTGAAATTAAAAAAGCAAGTTCTAACGCCTGATTAGCATTCAATCTAGGGTCGCAATGAGTATGGTATCTATTCGATAAATCCTTATCAGTAATATTTTGAGCGCCACCTGTACACTCAGTTACATCTTGACCTGTCATCTCAATATGCAAACCTCCTGCAAAAGTACCTTGATCTTGATGCACTTTGAAGAAATTCTTTACTTCACTTAACACATTATCAAAAGGTCTAGTCTTAAAGCCTGTTGAAGATTTGATTGTATTTCCGTGCATCGGATCACAGGACCAAATTACATTTCGTCCAGCTTTTTTAACTTCTTTGATTAAATTTGGTAAAAATTTTGTAACTTGATCGTGACCAAATCTTGCAATCAAAGTTATTCTACCCGGTTCATTATCAGGATTTAAAACCTCAGTTAATTTTACAATTTCTTTTGGGTCAGATGTAGGTCCACATTTTATACCTAAAGGATTTTTTATACCCTTGCAGTATTCAACATGTGCACCATCTAATTGTCTAGTTCTGTCTCCAATCCATAGGAAATGTGCAGACGTATTATGATATTCGCCAGTTGTAGAGTCTACTCTTGTCATTGCTTCTTCTACAGGTAACAATAATGCCTCGTGACTTGTGTAAAAGTTAACAGTCCTAAGTCTTCTATTATTCTCCGAATTGATTCCACAAGCTTCCATGAAAGCAAGTGCATCGCTAACTTTTTCAGCAATTTCTTTATATTTCTTCTGAGCTGTCTCATTAACAAAAGACATATTCCATAAATGTACTTTATTTAGATCAGCAAAACCTCCTTGTGAAAAGGCACGTAGTAAATTTAATGTTGCAGCTGATTGCGAATAAGCCTTTAGCAATCTTTCTGGCTGCGGGTCTCTACCTTCTTTGGTAAACTCCATTGAATTTATGTTATCACCTAAATAACTTGGTAATTCCTTTCCATCTTTAACTTCAACTGGTGAACTTCTGGGTTTTGAAAATTGTCCAGCTACTCTACCAACTTTGATAACAGGTAGTTTTGAAGATACTGTTAATATAAGTGACATTTGTAATACCACTTTAAAAAAATCCCTGATGTTATTTGGATGAAATTCTAAAAAACTTTCTGCACAATCTCCACCTTGAAGCAAAAATGCTTTTCCTTGAGAAACTTCGCCAAGTTTTTTCTTTAGTGATCTAGACTCTCCAGCAAAAACTAATGGAGGAAAAGTAGACAACTCTTTTAAAACATTATCTATCTTTCCCTGATCAGCATAAACAGGTTGATGCTTGATCGGTTTAGATCTCCAGCTATTTAATTTCCAATTACTCATACAACCATGAGTATATAAACTCTAAGATGTAATTAACAAGATAAATTATTCTACGGTAACTGACTTTGCTAAATTTCTAGGTTTATCAATATCGTATCCTAAAGAATTTGCAGCGTAGTAAGCAAGTAATTGCAATGGGATCGTTACAAGAAAAGAAAAAAGATCTTCTGAAATTGTTTCAACTTGGATTTTTTTCCATAAATTTTCTGAACTTATTTCATCTGTACTTTTGTTCGATATTAATAGAACTTTACCACCTCTAGATATTACTTCCTGCATATTAGATACGGTTTTTTTATAGAACTCATCACGTGGGGCAATCACAACAACTGGCATCCCATTTTCAATTAAAGCTAAAGGACCATGTTTCATTTCTCCCGCTGGATAACCTTCGGCATGAACATAAGCAAGTTCTTTAAGCTTTAATGCTCCTTCAAGTGCTATTGGAAAAGAATATCCTCGTCCTAAAAACATC
>Ga0213865_10001358_pt1 | contig 15996 bp, 18 predicted proteins | sample PICome_6_FD_160100 | JGI IMG/M metagenome (GOLD analysis project Ga0213865, IMG submission 160100) | Coastal seawater microbial communities near Pivers Island, North Carolina, United States - PICO282 | ecosystem: Environmental > Aquatic > Marine > Coastal | place: USA: North Carolina...
GCGGCCATCGAGTCCATTGGATTGCGCTCTATCAATAATGTGGTCGATGTGACCAATTATGTGCTCCACGAAACGGGACAACCGCTGCATGCATTTGATGCGGCCAAAATTCATGGTGGACAGCTACAGGTTCGTTTTGCGCAGTCTGCTGAGGAGATCACCACTTTGGATGAAAAGGAGCGCAGCTTGAGTGAGAGCATGTTGGTGATTGCTGATACACAGAATGCGCTTGCCATTGCGGGTGTGATGGGTTCGCAACAGGCTGAGGTGGATGCAGCGACGACCGATATTGTGCTGGAGTCTGCTTATTTTGAGCCCAGTCAAGTACGGGCAACGGCTCGAAGATTAGCTTTGAGTACAGATAGCTCTTATCGTTTTGAACGAGGCGTCGATCCTCAGGGAATTGAGTATGCGCGTCAGCGGGCAGCGGATTTGATTCTTGAAGTTGCTGGTGGTCGCTTGGATGGCGATTGCATCGAAGTGGGCGCGGCGCCCGCTACCCTTGACGAGGTTGAGCTACGCCCCGATCGAGTCCGTCAATTGCTGGGTTTTGAGCTGAGCGATGTAGCCATGCAGCAAGCACTCGAAGCCATCGAGTTGACGGTTTCGGTGCATACCAGCGCAGCGGGAGCGGACCGTTGGATCGTTGGCATTCCCTCATTTCGCGGTGATTTGCAGCGCGAAGTCGACTTAGTGGAAGAAATCGTCCGCATTTACGGTACCGATCAGATTCCTTCCAGTGCAGTTGAAGCGCGTGGCATCTCTCACGCGGACCATCGGGTGCATACATTTAAACAACAAGTTGCGCAGGATCTTTGTGGGCAAAATTTTGATGAGGCCCTGCTGTACTCTTTGCGCGCTCCTGAAGAGGTTGCCACATTATTTGGTGCCGAGGCGCATCAACTGTTGACCTTAGCCAACCCATTGCAGAGCGACCAAAGCCATTTACGGCCCTCATTGATTCCGGGCTTGCTGGATGTCTTGCAACTCAACCAAGCACGCGGAACGGAAGCGACTCGATTTTTTGAGCGTGGGCAGGTCTTTCGGGTCGCGAATGGTCAGGTAAGTGAACTGGTTTCTGTTGCCTTCGTGCTGCTTGCTGATCCTGTTCGACGCGAGTGGCGTGAGCGTGAAAGTGATGATTTCTACCGCGCCCGCAGTTTGTGCGAAGGCATTTTGTCGCGAGCGGGGATCGCAACTAATAAGCTCAACTTTGAACCGATCGAGCAGTGTGAACTCTGGCAGCCCGGACAGGCTGCTGAAGCAGGGGATTGGAGCAAAATGGGCTACAGCTGTACTGCGGGTCTGTTAAAGCTCGATACGATTAAGGCGCGCTGGGGATTAGAGCATCGCGTGATTGCAGGTTCGGTGTTGATGACGCCGGAAATTTTTAAGCGCAAAATGAACCGCCCGCGTTATCAAAGACTCAGTAACCAGCCAGCGTCCGTCAAAGATTTGGCGCTTATGGTTGATGAATCTACCCTAGCGGTTCAGGTGGAACGAGCTGTAGCGAAGTTTGCTAAAAAGGCCTGCCAAGGCTTTGTGTGTGAACAAGTGCGTATTTTTGATGTTTACGAGGGTGCGGGGTTACCTCATGGCCAGAAGAGTCTCGCTCTGAGTTTACGTTTTCGCGCGCAGGAGCGTACTTTGAAGGAGCAGGAGGTGAACCGCGCTTTTGATCAGATTCAAAAAATGATTGCCGAGAAAACGTCCTACGTCGTCCGAAAATAGTCCATCTGGCGCCTAGATTCGTTCTGCATCGCCTGAATCCAGGGGTGAATTCCGCATACTTGAGGTATTCTCGCGCAGTCAACTCATATGGATGACTGCATTGCTGGTTGATTTCTCGCTTGTATTCTGCTTAGACTCCGCCAACTTAACTCAATTTTATATATTTTAGTATGAGCACATTGTTTATTAGTCTTTTGACGCTGGTTTTGATCCTTGTATCGGCCTTCATTGTTTTGATTATTCTTATGCAGCGTACCAGTCAAAGCGGCGGAATGGGTGCTTCCTTAGGGGGCGGTGCCGCCGAATCTGCTTTTGGTTCCGATACAAATAATGTGCTAACTCGTGGGACGATTTATGGCATTGTCGTATTCTTTTCAGTGGCGATGGCTCTGTATTTAATGTATCAAGCGCAAGCGGCTAACAATTCTGAGCAATTAGTGGCTCCAGCGGTTAGTGAGTTACAGTTGGAGACCATTGCTCCAGCAGATGTTGTGGATCCTGCGGCGTCCGATGCTATTGCAGTTGAGGCAACTCAGCCAGCTGAGCCACTGACACCCAAGGCAAGTAACTAAGCATTTCAGACAGCGATGCCTGAATACGCTGCTTGGAGGTCTTCGGCTCGCTTTTGCTGTTATTGTTTGGGGCTAGTGTTTTGTGGCCTACACTTGCTGGCACTGCCTAAAAACCGTCAACCAGTCCCCGAACTGTCGCAGGCGGCTGCCTTTGATTTGTTGCATCAACTACGCTCGCTACGACTGGCTAGTGATGTGTATGTAGAATTTGAGCTCGAAAGTTTGCCCCGAAATGCGGCAACCTCGCGCACTCGCGGACGGCTCGCTTGGTCTTGGAACGAGCGTGGATTGATTCAGCGCTTGGTACTACTACCAACTGCAGATACAGCGTCCCATTCGACTACCCGCGAGTGGATTTTGCACGGTGGGCCCCAGTCGCGGGCCTGGATGCGCACCGGATCGCAAGCATTTGAGCCTATCTATGGATTGGCCCTTTTGCAGCCATTGACCCAAGATGGGCTGTTTTCTGTTTTTGATTTCTTGATGCCTTATATACACTGGCAAAGCTTTCGTTACGAAGAAGCGGGGCGCTTAAAAAGTCGTGATGTGCACTACATTAGCTTGTTGGCACCGAAATCGGATCCCTTTGACGGAATGGTGCCTCGTGTGCGTCTAGCTCTGGATGCTCGCTATGCGGTGCCGCTATCTATAAAACGCTACGACCATCAAGGGCGATTGCAGTGGGAACAAAAGATTGAAAGTATACAAAAGATAGACGGGCAGTACGTGCCCAAGCAATATCTAATCAAATCCACTCTTACTGGCGATCGCGAGCGATTTGTGATGCGGGCCGTGAAATTACAGGCGCCTTTGGATCCCCAGTTATTTGACCCTGCCTTTTCCTCTTCCATGCCGCAATTGTAAACGCCCACGGGTGCCTGTGCCTGTGTGATACATCGTAACAAGCGATTCATGTATCTAATGATTCGCATTTGCTGAGCTGGATGTTAAATTAATCCAAGCAAAAAACTTGCATGCGCTTGATTCACATGCAGCAATCTAGGTTTGGGTAACCGATTCTATTATTTTATTTTAAACGTAAAAATCACATGTCAGATCCAACGAAACTCTCTATCTGGGCCAGCAATATTGCGCCTTCCCCAACACTCGCTGTAGATGCTAAGGCCAAAGAGCTGAAAGCGGCAGGCCTAGATGTGTGCGGATTTGGCGCCGGAGAACCTGATTTTGATACGCCTGATTTCATTAAGGAAGCCTGTATTGATGCACTGAATGCCGGAAAAACCAAATATGCACCAGCTGCGGGGATTCCTGCCTTGCGGGATGCGCTGGCGGAAAAATACCGTAACGACAATGGAATTGCGGGCGTGACGAGTCAACAAATCGTCGTCAGTCCGGGAGGGAAGTACTCCTGTATGTTGGCCATTCAGGCAGTTGTCAGCCCGGGAGACGAAGTCATTATTCCGGCTCCCTACTGGGTGAGCTATCCCGAGATGGTTAAGTTGGCAGGTGGGGTCCCGAAGGTGATCTTTGCCGGAATGGAAGCGGATTTCAAAATAAGCCCGGAACAATTAAAGGCAGCGATCAGTGACAAAACACGTTTAGTCATCCTAAACAGTCCGTCCAACCCTACAGGCGCCATATACAGCAGGGAAGAAATGGCTGCCTTAGTCGAGATCGCGTTAGCGGCCGGCATTTACATCATGTCGGATGAAATCTACGAATACTTACTCTATGACGGTGTTCAACATGTGAGTCCGGCCTCATTTTCGAGTGAGGCAGCAGCATCCGTCATCACTGTGGCTGGGTTTAGTAAAACCTTTTCGATGACGGGCTGGCGCTTGGGCACGTTGATGGCGCCCGCTCCGATTGCAAAAGCTGTGGCGAGTTTGCAGAGCCAAACGACTTCAAATGCAACGACCTTTGCTCAATTTGGGGCACTGGCAGCGATGCAGCAATGGGATGCCTCAATGGCTGCCGTCCAAACGATGTTGAAAAGTTTTGATCGCCGTCGTCTACGGCTCTTGGAGGGCTTGCAGTCGATTTCAGGGATTCAATGCGCCCGCGCTCAAGGCGCTTTTTACTTGTTTCCTAAGCTCAGCGACTTCGGCATGAGTTCGATGGATTTTTCTGCACAATTACTAGAAGAGGAGAAAGTCGCAGTAGTACCTGGAGAAGGCTTTGGAGCTCCAGGCTATATGCGACTAAGCTATGCGACTTCTGATGACGTGATCGAAAAAGGTCTCGAACGTTTGGCACGTTTTTGCGCCAACAAATAATCCTATCTTGAAAGAATGACCATGACTATGAACGCATCATCAAAAATTATTTACACGATCACGGACGAAGCTCCCGCATTGGCGACCTATTCTTTTTTACCCATCGTAAGCGCCTACACCGCTGCTGCAGGTGTCTGCGTCGAGACACGTGACATCTCCTTGTCGGGTAGAATTTTAGCTAATTTTTCCGATTATTTAGCGCCCGAGCAAGTGATTGCAGATGATTTGGCGGAACTGGGGGCACTGGCCAAGTCAGCTGAGGCGAACATTATCAAACTACCCAATATTTCGGCCTCAGTTCCCCAGTTAAAAGCAGCGATTTTGGAATTGCAGCAGCAGGGCTATCCACTACCTGAGTATCCAGAAAATCCTCAAGACGATAATGAGCAGCAAATAAAAGCTCGTTACGACAAGATTAAAGGCAGCGCGGTCAACCCAGTCTTGAGAGAGGGTAACTCAGATCGTCGTTGTGCCCCTGCAGTTAAAAAGTATGCACAAACCCATCCGCATCGTATGGGCGTTTGGAGTCAGGATTCAAAATCAGTGGTTTCTAGCATGTCGGAGGGTGATTTCTTCGCCAACGAACAGTCCATTACAATTGCGGCGGATACGACGGCTTGTATCGAATTGCTGACTGAAGATGGGCGTCGCCAAACATTGAAGGCAGGCCTACAACTAGAAATCGGGGATGTGCTGGACGCAACTTTCATGAGTCAGCAGGCACTCCGTAGCTTCATTGCTGAACAGATTGCGGCGACAAAACAAAACGGAACTCTGTTCTCCTTGCACATGAAGGCCACCATGATGAAGGTCTCCGATCCGATTATTTTTGGGCAAGTAGTAGAAGTGTTCTTCCAATCGGTCTTTGAAAAATATGCCAGCGAGCTAAAAGAACTTGGCGTTGATGTGCGCAATGGTCTGGGAGATTTGCTTGCAAAAATCGAACAGTTGGCACCAGCCACTCGGGATGCGATCCTGGCGGATATTGAGGCCGTCTATCAGCAAAATCCCGAGATCGCTATGGTGGATTCCGATCAAGGGATTACCAATTTACATGTTCCCAGTGATGTGATTATTGATGCTTCTATGCCAGCCGCGATTCGTAGTTCTGGACAGATGTGGAATCGGGCAGGGCAACTGCAAGACACCAACTTTGTGATTCCCGACCGTTGTTATGCCGGGGTCTATGATGCCACGGTTCAATTTTGTAAGGCCGAGGGCGCTTTTGATCCTGCAACTATGGGGACCGTTCCAAATGTGGGCCTAATGGCTCAAAAAGCAGAGGAATATGGATCGCACGATAAAACCTTCCAAATTCCTAGCAAAGGGCGCATCCAGATTGTGGACGCAGCAGGCTCTATTCTACTGGAACACTCTGTGGATGCAGGGGACATTTGGCGGGCTTGCATTGTGAAGGATGCTCCCATTCGTGACTGGGTCCAATTAGCTGTCAAACGGGCACGTGCCACCGACACACCTGCTATTTTTTGGTTAAACAAGGACCGCGCTCACGATCGTCAACTGATTGCCAAGGTCGAAACTTATTTGAACGAGCTCGATCTTGCAGGCTTGGAGCTGCAAATTCTTGCGCCCGTTGAGGCCACTCGTTTGACGCTAAAACGTGCCAAGGCGGGCCAGGATACGATTTCCGTCACCGGCAATGTGTTGCGAGATTATCTAACCGATTTGTTCCCGATTCTAGAATTAGGCACGAGCGCTAAAATGCTGTCCATCGTACCGTTAATGCAAGGTGGTGGGCTGTTTGAAACGGGTGCTGGGGGCTCTGCGCCAAAACATGTGCAGCAGCTACAGAAAGAGAATCATCTGCGCTGGGATTCGCTCGGCGAGTTTTTGGCTTTGGGTGTCTCGCTTGAACATTTAGCGGATGTCTTTGAAAATGATAAGGCAGCGGTGCTCGCATCTAGCCTGGATACCGCCACCACCCAGTTTTTGAATGAAAACAAATCGCCCTTGCGTCGAGTGGGGGAGTTGGATAACCGAGGCAGTCATTTCTATCTGGCGCTGTATTGGGCGCAAGCCTTGGCTGCTCAAAATAGTGATCTTGAGCTTAAATCTAAATTTCAGCAGCTTGCAGAATTTTTGAGTGCGCGTGAGGCCGATATTATTCAGGAGCTAAATGCTGTACAAGGGATATCGGTTGACTTGGGAGGTTACTATCGCTTCGACGACAAACTAGCAGAGTCTATTATGCGTCCCAGCAAGCTGTTTAATGATGCCTTAAAACAGTTGGACGAGCCAGTGCTCACCTAGGCTCACAGCGCTGCGCTCTTCGGAGCTATCGACTGACGTTATCAGTTTAATTCAGCGAGCGTCCCGTTTTTCTTGGGGGCGCTCGCTTATTGTATTCATGGGTTGTTTCCTTTTGGGTTTATCTCACTGATAGCTTGGTCGCTATCGGGAGGGAAACCACCTTAGACTTTTAACAATTTAGGGGACGCTGCCGGCAACTGGCCATCGCTTTGTCCTGATTTTAGATGGCAACTCGAAGATTTGAAACTCTACAAATGTAGTCATAATCTCTATCTTTATGTAAAATCTTGCAATCATTCTCAATGCAACATGCAGCAATAAGGCAATCAATGCTACTTCTTATAGTGAAGCCTTGACCCCTACAGTCTCTGTATAAGTCTGAGGCTAAAAGATAAGTCGATCTTTGAGGGTAAAACTCAATGAATGGAATAAAGCATTCTTCAATGACATTTCGTTTCCTTACGGAATTAACGCCTTGGAAGATTTCTTGAAGAATCACGCCAGTGAAAGCTATGCTTTCTTCTAGCTCAAGTGATGATTCTAATAATTGAACCTTCTGATTATCTTTGGAATCGAAGAAATCAACCCATACACTTGTATCTGCAAGAATCATTTATATACGGCTTTGCCTTAACTGATCCAGGTCGCCATCCCAATCTACATTACCTTTCAATTGAAGTATTTTCTTTTGGTTTTTTCTGCGAACCAGCTCAGATAAGGCGAAATTCACCAAATCTTTTTTAGTCTTTAATCCAGTTAGTGAAAATCCTTTGTTAACCAACTCATCGTTTAATTCAATATTAGTCCTCATATACACCAATTAATGCAGAATTGGTGTATTGTCAATTTTCTTTTTCAGAACGTCGAGTATGAGGCATGATTTAGGCGCAGCCTAAATTATTGTCCTCCATCGTGTTGTTCGGTTTTTCTGTTTTTTTGTGAATAAATTCAATCCCATCGAGAAGCATATCCCACTCTATACCAGTTTCTGTGACTACTGATTCCATTGTCTTGTTGCTCACTTGAATTGTTGTTCGCAATACGCCGCTGGCATCTTTGTAGCAAATTCGTGTCATAGCACGGCGGTAATACTGCCATAAAATAATCACAAACTGTGAACAGTGAGCAATTCTACCGTGGTCACATGCAGGTTGTAGATCCCTAAGCACGAATGTCACTTCATCGTCCTTAATTATATGCTCAACTGTTTGGAAACCCTGTGACGCCATAGCAGAGGATGCCATAAATAGGACGGTATCCTCTCCCGCTTCTATGTCCTCAAATCTATTTCTAAATTCATCTACATTATCCCACATGAAAATATTTCGCGCAGCCTTTAGAATGGAAAGGCGAAAGCTGATACTCCTGAGAAGATCTAGTAGCTGGTCTCGCGAGAGAATTACTGATTGTTCACGCCCAGACCTGTTATATGTTGCAACGATCTTATCGTCTTTGACACTGCTAGAATGGTGCTGCGCGATATTTCTCCAGTCACTCACCAGAATCTTCCACGGGGCAGGTGACAGGAATGAATCATAATTGAAAAAATATGAATACTTTCTGACGACGGTTCCGAGGGTCATGGAGGATTCGTCGAAACCGGAATTCGATTTCTGAGAATAAATCGCATTCAATACCAAGCCTTCGCGAAGGTAAGGTTGGATACAGGCTTCAGTTACCGATCCTATATTTCTGAACACCTCAAAGCGAAATCTCTCGAGACTCAAATCCATCTTATCAACTTCGAATAGGCACTGATTCCAAAATTCATTTGTCGCGTTCTGAATTCGGACTTCCCACGAAGTAATGACATCAAGTGTCCGAACCGGATCATCAGCATAAGCACTTCGATAATTTTTAAGCGTAGCGGATAAAAATTTATCTCCGTGTGGAATTGTGGAAATCTTTCCAACGTTCACTCCTTCGATTGCCAATAATCCGACGTCTGTATTACTCAAAACCTCTTGATTCTCAAAATATGGCGAAAGGGTGCTGAGAATTAATTCCTTAATCTCGGGTGGTGTCAGACCAAGCTCGCTGAGTTTATGGAGTGGATTTCCTTCGTTTATTCTCTCGAGAGGACTTTTCACTTTCCTAGGATTCTTTTACCGAACGCCGCCATAAAAGGCCGACTGGAGCGATTTTTGATGGCTTTGTTAGGCACTTTAGTTAATTGGAGGCACATATTTGACATAGTTTCCTGGGATGTTGTTCAGCAATATTTCCCTGCTCCTATGCCAGAAAGCAGAGAGCAAAAGTAAAACAGAGCCAATAAAAACACCTGAAAAAGCCAAGCTGGAACTAACCATTCCGTAAGAGTTAAAGAGCTCTCTAAAAGCGTATAACACATAAACTAACGAAGAAACCATGAGGGCTCTTCGGTCTACCGCTATAGAGATAGCTGCCAAAATAACATACATAAAAATTACAACAGCAATACTAGTAAGGCTACTTTCTCCTTTTAGAATTCCTAGCGAGGAAAAGATAGGGTGAACGATCAAAGGAGCTGAAAGTAAATGTAGCCAGAAAGCCACATCTGAATTTCTTGTTTTTCTCAGAGTATCCTTCGAATCCCAGCGCATGGCTAGGGCGAATGTAAGAAAACCACTACCACAGATGAATAAATTAATAATTTCCCTAAGAGAATCTACTTGGCCTACTAGCACCAATAAGCAAGCAATAAGACTCGCTATCCCGGCGGCCACAGTGATCGGTACGTGAAATTTTCTCCAATGGACCCAAGCGGCTAAAGCTCCAATTCCTGACGCTACAAGAACTGCCATATCTTTTTCGAATTTGAGCGCCGAAAAAAGTATTGTTAAGCAGGTAACAGCACTGACCACAAAAGATATAAGAAGAAGTATTGCCGGTAATGCCAAGCGCCTTTTTTCGACAAAAAATACGGATAGAACCCAAGACAACAATGCCACCACAAAGAACCCAAGCGCAGGGGTTGCTTGACTCGACATCCACCCGGCAGAGATCATAAGTATGAAGGCAGAAACACTTACGAAAATATCGTTGAATCCAGATATAAGCCTAAAATTTTCTTCGTCCACTGACTTCGTATTGGCCTGATTCGATATAAGCTCTCTAAACTCTTCAACGGCAGACTCTTCAAAAATCCCAGATTTAACTGCCTGATATAGGTCTTCATCCGTATACATTACTTCCTTCTCTCTCAGATTTGGTTGTGCCTAACGCTAAGTTAACTCACAGGATATAGGGAGCGATTGGCACGGTTCTTTGCGTAGCAAAGAGAGTGAAAATCGTGGACTATATCCTGTTGAGTTCAACGACTTGTTTCCACTGTGTTTCGATCAACCAAGTCTCCTTCGATATACTTATGGATAAGTCCAGAAATCATAGCTTGATATGGTAAACCCTCCCTTGCAGCTTTTCTCTGGATTCCTTCCAAATCATGACTGCTTAACCTGATATTAATTCTCTTATCCTTTTTAAATGTATTTTCACCGGCACTAGAAAGTAACCCAAGTAACTCTTTTGATGGATCTTCTAACTTCAAATCGCCTTTGGCATAGGCTTCTTCCAATAACTTATCTTCTCTCATTTCTTTCCTCCTTTTCTTTCAAATAATCTTTCGTAGCTTTTCTGCTTGGATATGCAGTTTTCAAAAATATCACTTCATCATCCATAACAAATGGAACAAAATATATGTAATCATCAATCGGAACTAAAAATACCCTTTGATTGGGATATTTTTCAGGATTCGGATGATCTGTAACTTTCCATAAAATTCCATCAGCAAGTAAAAGCGCAATATCTTCAAATGATATATCACGCTTTGATTTTAAAATTTCATTTTTGTCTGGGTCCCAATCAAATCTCACAAATTTAATATATGCCCCAAAGGCACACGATTGCAATTTTTATTTTTGGGAACGTAGAGGATAGCCGACGGCTGGGCGAAGGACAGTCGTTGGCTACTACGACTGGTTAGTGCTTTTTAGCTTCTTTGAAATTGCATCCAGTCTTTTATCCAACGTCCATAACGGTGAAGATGTAATTATCGCGGATGCTAATATGTGGGCATCTATATAGCCGATTCCTTTTCCGTATAGTTTATTCTCTTCAATCAAGAATGTGACCTCTCCGTCTGTTGCTTGATTACATAAAGGCAGGTTTTCAATTAGGTTTAAAAAATTCTGTCTTTTAGGAATGTTCCCGAGTCTAAGTTCTCCAATGACAAAAGGGTGAGTGATAACTTTTCCCTTGTTTAGTAAATCGCTTAAAAGAGGGTCTTCTTTTCGGAGAAAGTCTATCCATACAGAAGTGTCCACTAATACCATTATCGGCGTGGTATATCTTGGACGTTGGGTGCAGATCCACCAAGAGCTGCCAATCTTTTCGAGCTTTCTTTCTCAATCAGAGTCTTGAGCCCTTCATGTAGCAATTGTGTCTTTTCTTTGATTCCCGTCAGTCTGGCTGCTTTCTCAAAGATCTTGTCATCTAAGTTTAATGTCGTCCTCATGCATATGAGTATGCCTTATGTGCATGCATCTGCAAGTTTCTTTTTTCACCAACGTTAAGGTGTGGTGCGACACGAGCTTGAGGCCTCCGAAGCTCCGCCAGGAGCGAAGGAGGATCAGCAAGTGGCGTCACCACCAGCGACTGGTTCGATCAATTCACTAAACTTAAAATATCGTTAGAAACTTGAACAAGTAAATTGAAAATAGATTCATGAATTGATTTATTTACCCTCTCATGTGGTTGAACACTGGCAAGATATGTACCTCCCGTTAGATAATCCGATGAGTATTTTTTGCTCAGTAAATCGTTTCCTTCCTTATCTTTAAAGGTCACATATAAATCAATTTTTGTTTCAGGTGTAATAGCAAAACCTAGGTTTTTGAGCTGATTATATCTATAGTCGTAGTTTAAAACCTCGGGCTTTATTATTATCGTATATTTGTCCGTACTCTTTAAAGAATTTGAGTGATCCGCACCATCCTCAAACAGTCTTGAGAATACTTCCTTAGATATTTCCCTTAGATGAATTCCAACATTCGTCTTCAAGGTTGTTACCGATCCAGTTAGACTTGATGGATTCTGTGAATATTCCTTTAGGTCCTCTTTTTCTTCCGTGAAAATAAGTGCCTTTCCATCAAATCTAGCACTTAAGGTAGAGAGTTTTTCAGATAATAATTCTGGTTTGTAATGAACTGTATTTGTACATCCCGTAATTATTAAGATAGTTGTAAGTATTAGTAGGTTTAGTTTTTTCATAATAAAATATCGAACGATGAGGACTATCGCGGAGAGGCGGCAGCCTCGGAGTTGATAGCTCCAGCTGGTTCTGCTGGTTCAATTTGTAGGTGGCGCATCGAATGGCCTACGACTCTAATTTTGCTTCCTTTAGGTATGTGAGCAAGAATAGACCTAGACTCATATTCTTTTCCCTCGACCAAAACTCTACCGCTAGGATTTTGTGGAGTGACTGTATCACCGAACTTTCCTTCAAGAACCCCCAAGTCGTCTGTCGCATACTCAATTCTATTCTCTTTTTCGTTTTTCTCTTTTGCTTGGATTTTGCCCTCGATCACGAGAAACGGTATGACCACTGGCCAGAAAACTGAACCAATCAACAGTGCGCTCGGGTCGCTAAACAAAAAACCTAAAGCTGACTCGGCACTTTCTTTAGACCTGGCGCACAACCAAAGATATGCCAGAAGGCCACCGATTGCATATGCGACTAGGAGATTCATTTCTTTTGCAGAACGTGGAGGACGGGCAACCCGCCTGTGGTTTTAGTCGTCTTGTTGCTTTTTAGAGTTTTTCCGACGGGTAATCGGGTTGTCCCCCGTCTGGTTCGACTATTTAGTTTAGTAAGTTGCGTGGCCTCCTTCTGCCCCTGAGCTAGTGTCTCTGTCGTATAAGAAGCTCCAATTTTCCTTTTCTCTTTCGGATCTCAGTTGTGTTTTCAGTTCTTCAGATTCTTTCAATTCTTCCTCGGTAAGTCTGAACTTTTGGGGGAGTTCTGCTCCGCAGTGCTCGCACTTCGGATATCTTCTATTGAAGATTAATCCATCGCATTCTGGGCATCTGAGGTTTTTAGATGAATTCATTTCTCTAGTCGAACTTGGAGGGTATGCACGGAGTGGAGGCGGAGCCGTAATGGAGTTGCCATATCCCGCCTGGTTCGGTATGGGGAATTAGTATTTCTCCGCAAGTTCCATACTGACCAGAACATTTGAATCTGAAACCGCAGGACCGAGGCTAGAGTTATCCATGACCAGATAGAAAAGTCCCTTTGGTACAACAATTCCTTTCCGTTCTACCGAGTTGGTGTTTTCCCACTTTGCGATGGTGTCGAAGACGGGTTGTACGGTGTCTTCAGACTGCATCCACTGCTCAACGATTTTCATCTGCGATTCATCGACCAGATATGCATCGAAATTCCCGTTGGAGGAGTTGAGTTTCACACGAACTTCAGAGGAAGCAGAGCTTTCGATCTCGTAAGTGTAGTATGCATTAACCTCGATATCAAAATCTTTCTCTCTGAAGGTATGGTATCTTGGAAGCTTAGCGAACACGATAACGACAAGTACGATAATGCCGGTGACAGTGCGTAATGTTGATTTTTGTTTCATAGAAATTTTTTACCGAACGTGGAGATGTATAGGTGGAGTGGAGGCGGAGCCGTAACGGAATTGATACGATCGCCTGGTTCTGCTTGGTTGGTTAAAGGCCATCATGCCAACACAACCAAGAGCCATATGCTTTGATTCTCTTGTATCCTTTGGGTGATAGCCATGCGTGCTTCTGCTGAATGAATTCATAGTGCTTCGATTCAAAATCTTCATTCCATTCAATTCTTTTCGTGGAGTCGTAATCGTAGAGGTAGCCTGTGGCTGTTTCAAGCATCTCATCAATCACGGTGAATATTTCTTTTTCATCCTCTTCTTTCCCTTGCTTCCGAATAAACTTCTGCAGTCGTTCTTTGACTGTGAAAGTTCTGATGTAGGCTTCCAAGCAATCGTTTAGGAATTCAGGACTGAGAGTTTGATTCATTTCTTTCGCTGAACGTAGAGCTCTGGCGCGCGGCGTTAGCGACGTTGACCAGCAGCTGCTTGTTCTGTGTTTTCAAGTGCAACGTTTAATGCTGAGACAAGCTCTACAATATCTTCTCGCTGGAAGTTGAGGGCAGTCATGTCGTAACTGAGTGGAGTCTTTTGGACAACCTCGATTCCGATATTCTTTTTCCCCTTTTTCTCTAATGTGTGAACCTTGATATGCCCATTGAATCCACTTCCTTTTGAGAGCTTTATTTCGTCAGAGGAATCCAATATTTTAGCTCCAAAGGTAGCTCCCTTGAAGCCTTTCGTTTTGATCTGATACAGCATAAATCCGCCCACAAAAAACAGGGGGATGAGGAAAAGTAAAATTGTAGGGTCCATTTTATTTTTTTACAGAACGTCGAGCAGTGGCGCGGCCTAGACGTTGCCACCTGCGGCTGGTTCAGCCTTTAGTTTTAGAGGGGGCAGCCAAGCCAACAATATGCTAACTAAAGCTGGGTGAAGGACGATGAAAGGAAAAACCAATAATTCTTCTTCCAGAGTCAGCAATGTTTTGAATAGAGGTCCGAATGATAGTCCAAGAGCGAGAGGAATAAGATGTATCCTTCTCTTTTCGTTCAATTTTATTACTCCTTTCAGCAGTGCATTGAGGCTTAGATAAACTACGAAGAGCAGGGTAAACCAGAAGACCCAACCCAACGAGAAGAGTGTAAAGCTTTCGGGCATTCTGGAAAATTCAGGATGCGCTTGAGTATCGAAACCCCACATGGCGATCATCGAAGTCGCGACTCCAATCGAATACCAGAGAGCATTGTGAAAATAGGGTTTCATTTCTTTCGCTGAACGTGGAGGTGTCTCGATTCAGTGGGGCGAGGAGCGCGTAACTGAATCGAGACTACCGTCTGGTTCGCTCTGATTATTTATAGGGTGTAGGATGAGTGGGATAATAGCACCAATGATTGCTCCGGGAAGACACATACTAAGAATGATATTCAGTTCCCATTCAAATAGTAGAATCGAAGCTCCCGATAAAAATCCTAAAGCACCGCCAATGCTGCATATTCGTATGAGCTTCATTTTTTTCTTCTTCAAGGTTTCGATGATGACTGAGTAGATGATCGATGGTATTCCCATGATCATGTAGCCGTAGAAGAGGAAGACAACTACCCACTGTAAGGTTTCGTCTTCTCTTATTAGTTTTGTAGCTTGAAGCAGGAATAGGCCAAAGACATAGAGCATCACAGGAAGAAGTGCTCCGAGGAGTATTCTAATGGCTTTTTTCATTTCTTCTCAGCGAACGTAGAGTGTAGCCGACAGCTAGGCGCAGCCTAGGTGTTGGCTATCACGACTGGTTCTGCCTTCCATTATTTAAGTTTAGGTTCGGTGTTCATCCATCCATTCTTGAACCTCTTTGTCTGCCTCCAAAATCTTTTCTTTGAAGTCTTCATCGGGTCCGTCGAATTCTGTTTTTTCATTCAACACTAACCGCCTACCCAGATCAGGACTGCTCGCGACGGAAAGGATCTGCCGATACCATTCCTGATAATTCCATTCTTTTGGTTCGGTGCCCTGAAAGCATCCTTCTTTTTCATTCCAAGACACGCCTGCAGCTGCTCGATAAATATACTGATACCAAGAATCTTTTATTTTCGGAAAAACGCCTAACCTTTGATCGGGCAAGACGGATACTTTGTCTATCGGTATCGTTTTCATTTCTTTCGCAGAACAGTGTTATATCCGCGACTCAGTTGCGGATATAAAGGGAGCTCATTTTTTATTTTGCCTGTATTCGTCAGCGCTATTAAAACATTAAGTGGTTGACTATAAAGTTTATGCAGGCAATTTAACTCGGTCATTTTTTGTACCTGGATGGATCATTGATTTCTGCAAAAGCATGATTCAAAGATGCTTGTGTGGTCAACGATTTATTCTTAACCACTTACTTGTAAAATTCACGGATAATGCGCCTGTATTTTCGTGGCTTATTGCATTGCCAAAAACTCGATCAACCAAGCATGCTTATTCGGCTCACTCGCCCTTCAGTTTCCAAACTCCTTGCCAGCTGATTGCAGAGTCCGAAATGTATGCCGTTGTCCGATCGGAGCCAATGCCACCCCATGTAAACGAATCGTGCACCCAATTGCAAGC
>Ga0213865_10001359_pt1 | contig 15994 bp, 12 predicted proteins | sample PICome_6_FD_160100 | JGI IMG/M metagenome (GOLD analysis project Ga0213865, IMG submission 160100) | Coastal seawater microbial communities near Pivers Island, North Carolina, United States - PICO282 | ecosystem: Environmental > Aquatic > Marine > Coastal | place: USA: North Carolina...
GAAGAGCCTTCTGAACCAGATTTGGAAGGAGTCGTATCTCCGAAAGACCGAGAAGAAGCCCTTATCCGTTATCCTGATCCAAGGAAGATCTTAGGAAATTTATACTGAAGCATCGTCGGCAAGGTATGCCTTCAATGCTTGAATGGGTCGAATTGCAGATGGATCTTTTCCGTGGAGCAATGCCAGTGCAATCGTCAGCCAATCCATGACGATACAATGATGCAAGAGGACTTCAAGCAATGAAGTTCCTTCGCCATGAATTCTCCAAGCATAGTCTGTGGGCGTATGTTCAATCATCCAATCGATTCGCTTGCTAACTCGCTTTTGCATACCATCCCAGGTAAGGAACAAGGTTGCTTGGTCTTCTCTCGCAGGGTCAGCATCATCTGAAACACCACCCCATGCGACGATTTCATTGTGATTCATTTCGGGAACAATACCGATGCGAGCAAATCGGCCTGAGTTTTCGTTGACCTGGTTCTTGAAACGGGTGAGAGCGGGCTGCATTTCAGTAGGTCCGAGCAAGGAGATTGGATGATCCTTCAACGCCATTGCCAGTTCAAGCAAGGGTATTCCAGATGATGTTCGGAAATCGTTGGATTGACAAGCATATTCAAGGCGAACAAGCATTGCCTCTCGCTCATCTTCGGGTTGGGGCGGAAGGAATCCAAGATGTTCGACCAGAGCAAGTTGGCGGGAGAAAAGGTGGCCAAACGCAGTGCGAGGTGGCTGACCTCCAACAGATGGGATGAGATGGCACGTCTCATGCAACTCACACAATCCTGCAAGGATGCCCCCGGTTGCAATAACGACAGCAGTTGCACCTTGCTTCAGAGCAGATTCGGTAGCAGCCAGAGTCTCCTCGGTATTGCCACTGTGTGAGGTTGCGATGATGAGCCAATCCGGAGTCCACCACGATGGTAGTTGGTATCCTCGATGAACAATCACGGGTTTGGAACCGGATGAATCGGAGAGTCTTGCCAGAAAATCACCGCCAGCTGCAGAACCCCCCATTCCGAAGCAAAGCACACCTTTCCATTGCGTTTCCTTAACATCATGTAGCCACGGGAGATGTTCCTCATTGACCACGGAGATGCCTTTTTCGATGTCTGAAACAAAGGATTCAACGAAGCCAATCATGCCTTCTGAATCCAATTGTTGACACAATGCATCAATATCTATGGTTTCGTCGGTCATAGTTCGATGTATGGTTAGCCCTTCATATGGGCTCCTATCAATCCGAGTGGTCGAGGGCCATATCGTGGAGGGCAAGGAACTCACCGTCAAGTTGAGCGAGACGAAGTTGGGAGCCACCATCAAAATCCCATGGTAATCGAACTGAAGTCATCTGCCATGTGGAAGGATCGAGGAATTCCGCAGCCGAATCATCGCGATTCAAGATATCAACGACGAGGTGATCTTTCATTTGAGAGAGGACGGTTGCTCCTTCGAGATCTCTCCAAGTCGCACCAGTACGTTCCTGACGCGTAATTCGTTCCATAATGGCTCCATCCTTGCTCCAAGAACTCGGTCTCCATAATTCACCCCGCCACTTAACGACATCACCCAAATCGTAACCTGGTTTTCTGTACAAAAGCGTCAATCGAGTGACATCAACACCGTCCTTGCGACCTACGGTGGAGTTGGTTTCGGTGACTTGACCACCCCATGTCTCTGTCAAATGCCGGCCCCATGCTCGTGCTAATCCTTTTGACCCCATGATGACATCATATCCGCCTGTAACTGGGCCTTCATTCGTGATGAAAAACATTGGATCATCGCTCAGATTCTCAATAACATCATCGAGGCTTCCTCGCAATTTATTCAATTCAACTTCCTCGAGCCGTCGACCGGTTGAGCGAAGTTGAACCGTTGCCTCAAAGTAATTTCCAGCCCGCCGTGTACAGGTCAGACAAACGCCATTCGAACGTCGAGCACGCATCGTGTGTTCTTCTGTGTACAAAAGATCATCAACAACACCTTCCATCTGCATGTGAAGAAGTGTGTGGCGATCGGAAACGATCTGAGGCTCAAAACCGAGGCCAATTTCTTCCGCACGTTCATGAAATGCTACATTTCGTTGAATCAATTCATCCCACAGTGTATCTTCTGGAATGTTGACCCATCGTCCTTGAATGTCAATGAGGCCACATCGAGCACATTGTGTAAAGTTGGTATTTTCAGGAACGTTTGCCAATTTGGTTCGCTTCCGAGTGCATGATTCGCACATCTTGTCGGTGAAGAGAGGTGGCTCATTGCCACAAACCAGACAAAATTCACCCCCTAATCCTCGACTCATACGAATCACTCCTGTTCTTGGCTGCTTTGAAGAATGGTCTGCTCAACAGCTTCGATTCGTTGTTGTAGGTCGTTGCTTCTTGAGAACACCGTCCATGTCCATATTCCAATGGCAATGAGCATGCCGAGGTAAGCAACTGCAAGATACGTCATACCTTCTGCCATTGTTCACACCTTATCCATTGCTTCTTGAAGACTTTCTAGGCGTTGCTCAAGAGATGTGATTCTCATGCTCATGAGGACATGGCCGATGATAAAAACGGTAAATGAGATTGCACCAATGAGGAGAATGACAGCCATATCGCCGTTTAGACTACCACTATCGCCTCCACCAACGACAGGACCAGGGTGGCGTATCTGCCAAAGTCGGGTTGCGACATATGTGACAGGAACGAGAACAAAACCAAACAAACCAAACGTGGAAAAGGTGTCTCTTGTCTCCACTCCATCGGGTTGAGATTGCCGTCCAAGGACCAGGAAGAGAGCAAGGAAGGTGAGGAGTCCAAAGGTGTTCAAACGAACATCCGTCCAATCCCAAGGAACTCCCCATTCAGCAGATCCCCAAACCATCCCGCTCCAGATGGTCATCAACCCAGTGGCAAGGCCAGCTTCTGCGCCTGCAACATGCATTCTCCAACCTAGGTTTGAACGCTTGAAAAACCACAATGCTGAACCAACAAAAAGGATTCCAAAAGCAATGAATGCAGCCCAAGCTGCTGGAACGTGCCAATAGAAAATTCGTTGCGCATCAGGTGATTCAAATGCATTGATGGAGACGCTTGGTGCCTTCAGCAATGCAAGCATGAGTGTGGTTCCAATGCCCACAAATCCGAGCAGAAGTATCGATTCTGCTAACCGATTGCCCATGCGTCGTCCACCTTACCTCTTGTTTTCAACAATTGCATTCACAACAGGTTTGAATCCGTTATCCATTGGACGAGAAGGGCGAAGGGGAGAATCAGTATTGGTGTCAGGATGCGAATGAAAGCGGCTCGGGGTCTTGCCAGCCTCGAGGTTGCCAACTCCATGGCACGTACGATGGCCATTGTTGCAGAGGTAAGCAGACCTCCAATGAGTGTCAATTCTACTGAAAGTTCACTATCAAAACCCAGTTGTGTCAGTGCAGTCAATCCAGCGCCAATGAAGAGGGCGTGAACATAGGAATGAGGAATCCCTTGCCGATGAGCCTTCCACCAATCCAGTGCTTTCTGTTCGTGCAACATCGATATCATCGAATCTCCAACAAGGCCTGCGGCGAAAGCGGCACTAAGGAACAATCCAGAAGTTTGAATGACAGAAGAATCAACAGCGGATGAATCGACGAGAGCCAAAAGAATGCCGAGCGTCAACAAGCCCGCAATGGCATTGTTGGCAACGGTTGAAAGCGTTCGTTGATTGAGGGTGAAACTTGTCCTGAGCGAAACATTTCCTTTGGCTTGTAAGGTTTTGATATCCTCACGTTGAGCTGTTGTCTTCTTTACTGATTCATTTGCAACAAGTTTGTTTTGGTGGAAAATATGAGTTGCGCATGCATTGAAATCAGCATGATGGCTCGCAAGCAAAATTGCATTACCACGCTCCTGTAGCTTGATGAGATCTTCCACCAATGTTGCACGGGATGCTTCGTCCAAACCTGCAGCAGGTTCATCCAACAACAAGACACGTGGTTGAGAGCCAACAAAACCGGGCAGTATTCCCGCAAGCATCGCTACTTTACGTCGCTGACCCCCTGAAAGATGAGCAATAAGATCGTGCTTACGGTGCGCTAGATTGTATCGTTTGAGCCATGAATCAATTTCGATCCGTCCGCCAGAAATGTCGAGGGCATTTTGGATGTGTTCCTCAACTCGCTGACTGCCTATACATCCGTCCGATTGCAAGGTCAAGCCAAATGCTCTTTCTGGTCGCTTTGACCTTCCATTGGAATCGATGAGGAGGTTGCTGTGATGTGAAACTTGTCCTGTTTCTAGCGGTAACAATCCTGCGGCTGTTTCAATGATGGTTGATTTTCCGGCTCCATTCTTGTCACTGAGAAGGGCGATTTGACCCTCTTCCAATTGAAGATGAAGGTTCTTCACCACTACGGAAGAACCGCGACGCACGGTTACGTCGTTGAGTGACAAGAGCACCTCGCTCATGAACCACCCAAAACTCACACATGAATGAATGCTACGTCAGGACAAGACCCATAGTTGACCGAAGAGTGGGAGTGGTATGGGGCAGTTGTATCTCACAACATTTAACGCCTCAGAGTGGGCAATTCTCATCCTTTGGTTCATTGCCGTGTTGGCACCTATCGCCTATTCATTTCGTAACCGAACACCCATTGCACTCGGTATCTCAGTTGGATTGCTTTTGGGCTACATCGTCCAGTATTCCTTTGTCGTCCTAGATTCCTACGGGTTGGAATTACGATTCGTTTGGTTCGATTTTTGGTTGATACCGAATCGTCTCGACTCCGCGGTTCATCTTCCTACGCTGTTCACTGCTGGGTTTCTTCACAGCATGAACGACGTGACGCACGTTCTTGGCAATGTCTTGGTCATTGCAATGGTAGGCATTCCTCTCGAACAACGCCTCGGTACAAAGCGGTTTACTGCAATATATGTTGCAGGACTTCTTGGTGGTTCTATCGCTTGGGTTCTCTTCAACAGTGGTTCAGGTACGCCTTCTTGGGGTGCATCTGGTGCAGCATATGGTCTTCTAGGAGCGTATCTTTCGGGATGGCCAAAAGACGAAATTCCATTCCCGTTGATTCTTATTCGTCCTTGGCCGGTTACCATTATCGCTCTGTTTTACTTTGGTTTTGAGTTAATTCGCGCCTTCAACACGGTTGGATTGGGTGGCTACTCAACGGTTGCGCACATGGCTCACATTGGGGGATTCGTCCTCGCATATGCTCTTCTTCCACTCGTTGCAAAAGGAGGTCCATATCCCCTCGGAGTTGTCGACGGTGGTCCAAAGGGATTCGGAAATTCGAGAGCAGGATTTGAACAAATGAAGGCTTCTATGGTCGATTTGTCATCGCTCGATGATCCCTGGACTGAACTTGGAGTAGAGATGCCCAAGAATTTGCGGGAACCGTTCAGAAAGTTACTGAATGCAGGCGATGAAGCGGAAACGCGGATTGCATGGATGGAACACATCGCAGAAGCTGGTGAGTGTCCCATCTGTCTCGCACCTCTTGGGATGGTTGAACGCAAGACGGGGCCTCAAATTCAGTGTTCGAAAGAACCAAAACATTTGTCCTGGCCAAAACACGGTTAAACAGAGAATTCAATGAGCGTTGGAGCGATAGCATCAAAATATATCGATGTGTGGTGAGGGATGGCGATTATGCAAGGAAGACCATCATTCTCCAATCCAAGGCAGGCGATGTTCTTGGTTTTGCTCATGCTTTTCTTGCCATTGGCTTCACAATCCCAAGCATTTTCTTACGTCCCAGATGTTGAAGAACCAACGCACACCGCTCCAATTCTTGTTGAAGATCTTCCTCCTCTCGTTTGTGGTGACGACCTTTGCGATCGCCCCTTGCGGATGTTTGATCGTAACGGAAGAGATGCAAACATGGACTACGGTTGGTGGCAAGCCTACGGACCCGACCTCGATTGGAACGGAATGGATGACCGCCTTCAACGAGTAATGAGTGGTATTGATTCGATGTCGCCAACCGCGATTATCGGTCCAGATGGTCGAAAGACAGTTGCTATTGTCGTTGATTATGCATGGTTCCCAACAGATCACGAAACCTCAGAACTGGTATCGACGCTTGATCAACACGGTTGGATTGGAACGGAGGAGGGAGCCTTCTTTGAGGTCATTCCAAGCATTGATGCCGTTGCAGTCGATAAGGTTCCAGTTTCAGCGTTGATGGACATCTATCACTTGGACGGCGTCGTTGTTGTTGAGATGCAAAATGTGATGGTTCCAAACAACGATGTGGCTTCCAAAGCGGCTAAAGCTCGTCCTTCTGAAGTTTATTCGAGCACAGCACATGAATTGGGTTACACCGGCTCTGGAGTAATTATCGCAGTACTGGATACGGGTGTTGACAATGAGCATCGCTCTCTCAACGATTTCGACGATGTGAATGATGCTCCAGATTCCGACCCAACATCGTATTCGGATCACAAATGGATCGCTGGTTACGATGCCACCTCTCAAAATCCCGATACATCCGGAGATACAGACCCGGACGATGGAAACGGTCACGGAACGCACGTTGCCGGTTCAGCACTTGGAACCGGAGATGCATCTAGAGTTCACATGGGAACTGCACCAGGTGCCGGCCTAATTGACATCAAAGTATTAACTGACGGGGGTGGAACAAATTCACAATACAGCCTAGCAGGGCTACAGTGGATGATCAACAACGCCGATACAAACTGGGGTGTGAATTCGAGTTACAATGGAATCCAAATTGCTTCCATGTCGTACGGCTCTTTGGGAGGGGGTCCATTGTTTCCGGGAGATCAAGGGGACAACGGAACGAGTGCAGAGGCCAATCTCGTGAACCAAGCTACAGATGCGGGTATTGTTTGTGTTGTTGCAATCGGAAATGACGGGTCAAACCGTGTACCTTCTCCTGGCAGCGCAGATGGAGCCGTCACAATCGGTTCTGTTAACGACAAGAACACAATAACTCGCCATGATGATGAAATGTCGGATTTCTCGAACTATGGTCCAAGACAATCCGATAATGATGACGATGAGTTGGACGAGCAGAAACCGGACGTGACTGCTTATGGTTCGAACATCGTTTCTGCAACCTATGCTGCTTCATTGCCTATTCCTGGCAGTGATGCAGTCCTCGCAGACGACGGTTACGATTCAAAATCCGGTACGAGTATGGCGACACCTATCGCCTCTGGCGTTATTGCGCTCATGCTGGAAGCGGATCCTTCTCTTACCCCTGAAGAAGTGAAGGAAGCCCTGCAATCCTCTTCCGAGCAGCGAGGTGTTCCTGCTGATGAAGGATTGTCTCGGTGGAACGAGACGTATGGACATGGCATTATTGATGCTTCATGTGCGATTGCTTTCGTGCTTGGTACTACCTGTGAGAGTGGATTGCGGGCTAGTACAAGCGATGTAAACACGACATACCCCGTAAACGGTACGTGGCTTATGGCCAACTCATTCACTCGTATCTCAGGAGAAGTAAACACTACAGAAGTTGATTACGACAAGATTGAGATCAAACTTGAGCAGCATTTCAAACCGAATAACGGCAATGTACCCAATCCGCAAATTTTGCTTGATTGGACCCTTGCCAATGGCACGACGGAGTATTGGTTTTACGATGTGGAATTGCAAGACTCTTGGGTTAAATCAAACGACAAATTCATTGTTGTATATGCCAAGGCGACTGATGATAAAGGCAATGAATCAAATCCCGATTTGAGAACCTTCCAACTATCGAGGACGGGGATTAGTCTCTTAACTCCACTTTCGAGAAATGTCCTTTCTGGAACCGTAGAGGTGACTGGCGAAGTAGAGGGAGTAGAACACGACCGTATTGAATACAAAATTGATGATGGTGACTGGACCTTTGGAACTAGCTTGAGCCAACACAACGGTGCTGGTCAAGATGGACTTGACTCGTGGTCTTTTAATTGGGATACATCAACTGTCGATGACGGGTACCGTCAAATGTTTGTCCGCATGGTGAACAAATCAGGTTATGAAAGTCCAATTGCCTCTCGAAGTTACACGATTGACAATATCGCACCCGCTCCATCCTTGAGGTTCCAAGGGGATGTCGAAATCTTTGATCAAAAGTTGCCCGCAGAAACAGCTTTTGCAGGTAGTCTCTTGGAAGTGAATTTTGATGTATACAATGCTGGAGATAAGGATGCCACAGACATTTACGTCCGTCTAACTGCTCCGGGTGAAGAATCTGAAGCATACCCTTCTCAGGGAGTTATACCCTCACTAGAGAAAGGAGAATCCGTGGGTGTAACCCTGTTCTGGCAGGCTAGTGTTGCAGGATTGCATGAGGTAAAAATCGAACTCGATCCAAACGGTGCACAAGGTGATCCAGAACCAGAGGATAACATTCTCACCTTCCAATTCGAAATCCTCGAACGGCCGAGCCAGCCTGTCTTGAGGTATCTTCCCGGTTCGGTTACAACAGTACCAAATATTCCACTCGTGGACGAGGAGTATACAATCAGTGTTCGAGTTGACAATCTTGGACAGTCGAATGCTGTTTCTCTCGACATGGTACTCGAGTATCAAATTCCTGGAACCTCGGGTTGGCAACTCATTGGAGATAAACGAATCAGTTTCATCCCAGGGGCAACCGTTGAATCAGGATTCCAGTCAGCCAAATTTACACACAGCAACAGCAACATTGGAGCAGTTCACTATCGAGCAACATTAACTGGTGATGGTGTAGAAAGCGAATACAGCCAACATACGTTTGCAGTGGTTGTCAGCGATGTATCCTCTGGGCAAGGTTCTGCCACGCTTTCTCTTGCAGAGGATGAATATCCAATCGCATTTGCAGGTATTGAGTCGTCCACGTTGATCTTTACAACCATTGACGGAGAACTGCACGTACGCTCGCTCAGCAAAGATTTACGCCTCCAAACCGATACTCTCATTGACAAAAGTTGGGGAGGTGAACTTGATGTCCTTGTCCGCAACGATGGATTGGTCCATGCAGCCTGGACCAGCAGGACCCAATCTCAGCAAGGGTACTTCCTGAATGATGTTGCAATGACTTCAATCTCCGTGACTGGGCAAATGTTACCGATTCATCATCACCTAACAGGGTTGAAGATTTCAGAAGGAGAATATTGGGGTCTCGATCTCGCTCAAGAAGATGAGACCGTCGTTCTCTCTGGCTATTTCAGGAACATTTCAACTGGTGGTTCATGGTCTGATTTGACATCGATTTTCAGTATTCACTCCGAGTCACCGGATGCTGGAGAAAACTGGTCTACAATGCGTACGCACATTCCTGTGGTCGATATCTATCCTGATGATGGAGATCAACTCTCAACACTTCTTCTTGATGGTACATTGCACGTCCTCTATCAAGAGATACGTGATGACGTCTCGGGTATTGAACGAAGTGGTCTCATGTACTCAAGAGGAGATCTGGATGAATCGCAATGGAGTTATCAAACTTCAATTGGCGATGAAGCACAATCTGCACAACTTGGCGTACTTTCAAGCGATGGAAATGATTACTTCTTCGCAGCATGGGTTGAAGGAACTGGAGTTGATGCCAACATCGCCGTTCTTGTGACAGAAGGTGATTGGTCCGAGAGCGTGCAACGAACGAGCGCACCTGGCGCTACAACACTTCTTTTCAATCTACGTGATGATTTCATTGAAGTATTGTACAATGAGATCACGGTTCGTGGCGAAGTTGCTCGATATGGAATCTTGAAGGTCGATGGTGAAACTCCAATCATCGGTCTTGCGAACATCGTCTCTGAAAAGAAGAGTTTACTCGGCTACAGTATGAATTCCCAAGACGGGATCATGTTCACCGTCTCACCGACAGGTCGTTTTTCAATGCAGAAATTCCTCATGGATTCCGGTCAAGAGAAGCCTGAACCGAAATCCTTCCTTGACCAATTCCTCGAACCCTTGCCAGGGTCTGATGAAATGAAAGCAAGGATTTTCCTCGGTATCGTTTCTGTGTTGTTCCTCATCTTTGTTCTCGTTGTTGTAAGCCTCCGATCGAGTCGGAAGAAAGAAGAATCATTCGATGTCAGTGGCTATGAGGAAGATGAAGTTGCGATTCTTATTCAGGTTCAAGAAGATGAAGTTGAAGAAGAACTGGTAGCATCGGTACCAATTAGTGTCCCGGTTGAACTTGAAAATGAAGAATCTACTCTGGCAGAAGAATTGGCGGCAAAAACCAGCGCTGGTGAAGGAAATGCTCGACTCAATCGGCGCATGAAGCGAAAGCAAGAACGTGAGATTGCAGAAATCGTGTCAAAGGGGCTTCCACCGTTACCTACTCCAACACCACTACCTGCCCTACCTGAGGCAGAACTTGCTCCCTCTCCCACTCCCACTGAACTCGATTCAGTTGCGCTTCCTCCATTAGGTGAACTGCCTCCTTTGCGACGTCAAGCGACATGCCCATCATGCCAGGCGAATTTCCCTGTCACTGATATCATGCGTGCTCAAGTCACATGTCCGATCTGTTCGGAACGGTTCAGTCTTTGAGGTGTTAATATGTGCGGAATTTTTGGCTATATAGGGCATAGAAATGCCTCTTCTTTGCTTGTCAAAGGTTTACTTCGTCTGGAATATCGCGGCTACGATTCGAGTGGAATTGTCGTAAAGAACGGCCAACTGCAATCCTACAAAGACATAGGAAAAATTTCAGACATGGCATCTTCTTTGCCGAATTTCAAAGGTTCGATGGGTATCGCACATACTCGTTGGGCTACACATGGGGGCGTAACCAAGGAAAACGCTCACCCGCATCTCAGCAATGATGGAAAGGTCGCCATCGTCCACAACGGTATTCTTCAGAATTCGGATCTACTTCGCAAGAGGTTGACCAAACTAGGGATTGATTTGAATTCAGAAACGGATTCTGAGGTGTTTTCTCATTTCATTTCAATCGAATTGAATCAGGGCAAAGAGCCACTCGAAGCTCTTCAAAATGTTCTTTCGATAACTCGTGGAACTTGGGGTCTTTGCGTACTGTTCTTGGAACATGATTTTGTCCTTTGCGCTCGAAATGGTTCCCCTCTCATCATTGGGCGAGGCAAGAATGAGATGTTCATCTCAAGCGATCCTCATGCAATTCGAGAGCATACAGATCAACTGGTAGCGTTGGAAGATGGTCAAATTGCGCAACTTACTTCCAATGATTTTCAAGTGATGGAAACGGATGGTAAGAAGGTCAAATCGAGGATTCTACGACTTGAAGAGGAATGGGGTGAGAGTGAACTTGGTGATTATCCTCATTACATGCTCAAAGAGATTCACGAGCAATCTCAATCTCTCCAACATTGTCTTTCAGGTCGATTGCGTCATGCAGAAGGATCTGCTTCACTTGGTGGACTTCAAATTCGGCCACAAGAACTAGCTGAATTGCCACATGTTCGATTAATCGGTTGTGGAACCGCTCTCCACGCAGCTCAAATTGGTCAGATTCTCATTGAAGAATGGGCTCGAATTCCAGCAGTGTCACATGTGGCAAGTGAATTCAATGCAAACGACCCTGTGATTAATCCGAAGGCACTTCATCTTGCAATTTCTCAATCTGGAGAGACTGCGGATACATTGTCTGCTGTGAAGGAGATTCAACGCAAAGGTGCTGATGTATATGGTATTGTAAACGTAGTAGGTTCTACTATCGCTCGTCAGTGTGGAAAAGGTGTCTACATTCATTCTGGACCAGAGCAGTCGGTCGCTTCGACCAAAGCGTTCACAAATATGGTAGGAGCCTTAGCATTGTTTTCGCTGCAACTCGGCCGTAGTCGTCATCTTTCGAAAACAAAGGGCAAATTGATTGCTAAGGAGATGCGAAAACTTCCGGAAAAAATTCGAACCTATCTTTCCAATCCTGGACCTATTCAAGATGCGGTCGATTTGGTAACTCAAGCAAAAAGTGTCCTGTTTTTGGGCCGAGGTATTTCCTCTCCTGTAGCATCTGAGGGTGCTCTCAAACTCATGGAAATCGCATACATACCTTGTCTTTCATACCCGGCCGGTGAAATGAAGCACGGCCCAATTGCATTGATCGAAGAAGATTATCCGGTCGTAGTTATTGCGCCAAACGATGGTGTTCAAGATCGGACGTTGAATGCGATACATGAGTGTAAGGCGCGTGGAGCTAAAATCATCCTCATTCATGAAGAGGGAGATCCCATAGCGGAGATTGGTGATATTAGCATTGCAATCCCTTCAACGATTCCTATGCTTACTCCTCTTTTGAGCGTCCTACCAACACAACTGATTGCATATCAGGCTGCTTTGGATCTCGGGAACGATGTCGATCGTCCAAGAAATCTAGCGAAATCAGTAACCGTTGAGTAATCAAAGAACTGTAAATCGTTGTTCTTCTTGTTTCCAATTGAAGGGCTTGTATCCCAATGCGTGTCGAGTATGTCGCATTTTGATAATGCCCAACTTCCGTTGAACGTCGTCTTCTTTACGATCCATGACCAAGTGGATGACTCCATCTGAGAGGTAATCTTCGACCCCGTATTCCCCAAACTGGCGATGGTTTTCACCTGTCATTTCACAGATGAAGAACGATGTCAATTCAAGACGTCGAACCGCTTCAAAGAGTCTGAAGATTTCATCTCTTGGATTTTCCATCTTCGTGAGGGTAAAGAAGGCACCGAGTGAGTCAAAGACCAGCAATTCAAACCCAATGGACTTCCTATAATTTGTCAGTTGTTTGATGAGTTGTCCCATCCAATCGACACGATTTGTCATACCCTGTTCATCGAGTTGAACACGCAGATCGGACAAGTCGATAATTGCAATCCGATTGCGGACACGAGCATCATCGACGTTCATGCCCATGTTGGCCATATGCGCACGAAGTGAGTCCTTTCCTTGTTCGAGTGTGACATAAATTCCACTGGTTTCACCGTAGAGAACTGCGTTGTACAGCATCGAGAATGTTACACTGGATTTCATTGCACCCGACGCACCTGCAACAATACAGATGTGGCCTTTTGGTATGCCACCTTGCATATTTTCGTCAAGTCCTTCTACGTGTGTTGGAATCCTTTCCATGATGTCCATAACTTCGCCCCGCTTTGAGGAAGACCATTCAACACTTGAAATTCACCCCCAATTTGTTTGAAAAATGTGATGAGGTTTCAACTACACGGGATGATATGCGCATCCTACTTGCATCAGCCTCGGAGCGACGCGGAGCAATCCTCAGGGATCTGTTTCCAAACATCGAGCAGCGATCTCTCAAGGATGTTGATGAATCAGTACCTGCCGATGTTCTTTCTCAGCAGGTCCGAACGGTTGCTTCTCGAAAAGCCTCTGCAGTGCAATTGGATGCATCATTTGACGTCCATGTGGTCGCAGATACGCTTGTCGAAGATCCAGATGATGAACGCCAAGCCCTTGGTAAACCAGAATCAAAGGAACAAGCGATATCAATGCTCCTTCGATTACGAGGTCGTCGTCACAGAGTCTGGTCCGCTACGATGGTGCATGCCTCAAATGGATGGCAATCAAGTGTTGAACATGCCATTGTTGAGATTGATGATTTTTCAGATGATGTGCTTGTTGAAATGATTGAATCCAATTCATGGGTCGGAAAAGCCGGAGGTTACGATTTGGCGGGAGTCATGGGTCAACATGCCAAACTTATCGAGGGTTCTGAATACACCGTGCTTGGATTCACGCAAGCTTCGTTGAATCTATTGACAGATCTTCAATCGTTGTTTTCGATGAGTCGATCGTAGAACATTGGCATACGATGCCAGTTGTCGACTGGGAAGATTGTGTGTTTGATAAAAAGGACCGCCAGTAAGATGGAAGCCAAACTTTGTGTAGCCACCCAAGCCAAGACTGGTGCGTAATTTTCCTCAAGCAGGATTGAGCCATCGAATAACGTCCAAGTCATGAGTGCACCCGATCCCAAGAAGAGTATCACAAGATGCCAATGCGTTACTCGAGTTGAAGGGGAGTAATGGAGGTGGTCCTCATGGAGGAAAATCGCAAAACCAGAGACAATGAAGAAACATGGGTATGTGATCAACAACCAATGCGTCGGTTGAATGTTCGCTAATCCTTCATGTCCAGTCCATATTGGAGCAATGGATACAACAGCGAGGAAAGGCAAGAGAAGGTATCCAATGAGAATGAAGGTTGAGTGCGGCTTTGCAAATGTACCTGTCGAGAATCTGAGAATTTTGAGCGGATTCAACATGAAGAAGATATTGAGTAAAAGGACAGCAAACCAGATGTCAATCAAATCTTCTGAAACAACCTCACGCACTCTAAGGAAACTTACGATCACATAGCCGATTCCCAGGGTCATGAGAACCAAAAAGCGAATCGGCAACGTTGCTGGATTTGTTGCATTCCAACCCAGTCGTCGATTAAAGTGAGAAAGTAGCGTTGTTGTGATCATCATGTTGCAGAAGATGGCAACAATGAATGCTACACCAAATTCAATCATGCCAGTGACTTCACGCATAAACCATGCTCCACAAATGAACATTGCACAGAACACCAGCACAAGACCAGGTGCATAGGAAAATATTCCAACTTCTCCTGCACTGTTTTTTTGTTTGATAATTTCGATTGAGGAGGCGGTCAAGGTTAGAAGGGCCAAACACATCAGAATGATTCCTATACCTGAAAGTTCAATGAAGAGGGACCATTTTCCGGAGTAGATTCCAATATGGATGAACACTTGGCCCAATCCATTCAATTGTAGGAAATGGCGCATTGTGGTTTTTTCGAACGATGGAATGTTGTATACAAGAGGAAATGTATCGAATCCTATGCCCGCCAAAATTCCCATGACCGGACCCAGCGCGAAGAGCGTGATGAGGACGTAATTCATCAGAGATAATCGTTCGTCGTCTTCAAACAATTCGTAGGGCGAGTAAAAGGTCAACCATGCGAGAAGGAATGCAAGTGCGATGAAGAAAAACATCGACGATGTGAACAGTTCAAGATATGAACCTACAAATCGTTCTCTGTTTTGCATACGCCTACCTCAGTTCACATTCAGAATCCGTGTAAGTCCGAGTTCATGTTTTTCGATATCAACCACTACATCTGCACCGGGGATCATGAGTAATTTATCTTCAGCATCAAGGGCGAATACGGCCACGCCAGTCTGTTCACACATAACTCGGAGTTCTCTCCGACATGCTTGTTGATGAGATTCCATGTGCACAAGTGTTCGTAGATCAACGATGACCGTATCGCCTTGAATCACGCGCTGAGCAATGCCTCTGGTGTGGATTCGATGTTTTTCGTCTGGTTTGACGTAGCGTAGCGCTCGTGTCGGACGCAACGCCTTGGTAATTCGGTGACTTGAAAGGTCATGAAACGGTTCTCCGTCAGGAGTAACGGGGCCATTCCAGTCATCGATATGAATCGCAACAGGGTTGGTTAAAACGGCCTCTTCTGCGACGATTTCAGGTACTTCAACAGGTTCGTTGGTGAGTGTTGGGGCAGAAGGCCTTGTCGTTGCTTGCGGTTGTCGTTGAGCAACGCCAACATCCGGGTCTGGGAGTCCAAAGAAATGCCACAAATTTCCCATGCAATCACAAGTCCAAATCATCCAGTAGGCTGGAGAGATTCGTATTCGGAGCAGTTGGTGTAGTCATTGAAGGTGTCGGTTGTGGGGCAGGGGCAGGTGCTTGATTTGCAGCAAGGTATTGTTCACCGTAATACGCCCATTGTTCCATTGTCCAGCCAGTAGGCAACCCAGTTGCAGGCAAAGGTGGTCCTTGATTGGAAACGGGTTGTTCAACAACGGGTTGGGTTGCTGCAACAGAAGTAGGTTGTTGCGCCAACGGTTGCTCATAAGCAGGCATTTCAGAGGCGGAGTAGCTCGGTAACGGTGTTGCGTCCCACGCCTTATTGGATTCTGTTTCCAACAATTCAGGTGCAGGCCGACGTGTAATGAGCAAGAAGGAGGCCAGAACAATGACCAATCCCACTAGGAACATGGTGATCATTGACATCACAGGAGAGATACCAAGAGCATCACTGAATTCTT
>Ga0213865_10001362_pt1 | contig 15970 bp, 2 predicted proteins | sample PICome_6_FD_160100 | JGI IMG/M metagenome (GOLD analysis project Ga0213865, IMG submission 160100) | Coastal seawater microbial communities near Pivers Island, North Carolina, United States - PICO282 | ecosystem: Environmental > Aquatic > Marine > Coastal | place: USA: North Carolina | collected...
CCGATGGCATACCACCGATACGGCTCCAAGGAACGCCGAACTCAGCGAGCGAAGTGGAGAAGTCCACATCGACGTTGGCGGTGCTCAGGCTGGATGGACTCCAACCGAGGAAACCGTAGCTGTAGAGGTCGTAGGAACCTTCGCTGTCAGCCCACAACACGTAGTTGGCGCTGAACGGCAGGTTGTGTGCACCACCGAGGCCGTTGTAGCCGACATCGGAACCACCGCTACCGGTGTTGAGGTAAATCAACACGTCCGAATTGGACAGGTCGCTGTTGGTCATACCGAAGTAGATACCGTCGCCTTCGATGTAGGTCACCAGGAAGTCGTCGGTGCCGTCGCCGCTCATCACACCGGGCATTGCGTAGCCGGATGGGTTGAGGGCGTTGCCGCCGTTCCAGTCCTCGTCCGAGCCGTCCACCGTGATGGCTTCTGGCTGGAAGGAGGTCGAAACGTAGGAGGCACGCTCGTTGTCCGTGGAGGTCAACAACAGGGCAACCTCAGCAGTGGGCGCAACACCCAAGTGGGTGGAGTCGATGCTCATGAGGTTGGCTTCGTCGATGACGGCCGAACTGGCTACGACGATCTTGCTGCTGTCGAGGGTGTTACCAATCGAGGTGACATGGGCGTTGGTGCCGGCGTTCACCTGTATGGTAGAGGCGGACCAGGTCATGTTCTCAACGGTTCCCTCAGCGTCAACAACGGACAGCGCCGTGGTGGCGTCAGCCACACCGCCGTCCCAGCGGAACGGTGTGTCTTCGACGTACATGCCGATCAGACCGGATGCGTCCATGGGGTAGACCCAAACATCGGGGCTGCTCTCGACGTGGAGGCCAGTACCAAGGGTACCACCGTCAACGTGGGCGTCAATGGCCACAACGTAGGTGTCTTCTGCGAACACACCGTAATCGGTACCAGCAAGGTAAGCGCCGCCAATCATGAACAGGTCGCCGTTTTCCTTGCTTACACCGGTGGCGTAGCCGCTCACGTCCGTACCGTTGAGGGTCAGGACCGTGTTGGTGTCGTCGCCGACAATACCAACGGTCGACGTGAGGCCATCACCGGTCAAGGTGGAACCGACGTCGCTGAAGTCGCAATCGTCGATCACGATGGCGTTATCGCCAAGGTTGATGGTGTTGGATGCGGACTGAATGGTCACGGCGTCACAATTCGAAGCGGTGATACCAACGGCGTTCGGGGAGGTTCGTCCCGTCGACAAGCCGATGGTGTTGCCACTGACGGTTGGACCTGCATAGCCGCCCGTAGCGCCGGAGGATTCAACCACACTGATGGTAGCTCCACCGTCGCCCCACGAGTCGGCCACAGCAAGCGTGTAGGTTCCAGCGTCCGTGTAGGAACTGAGAGGGCTGTAGGCTGCGTTGCTGTTGAACGAGTACGTGGGCCAGGTGTCCTTGGTGCCGTCAGGCTTGGTGATCTCAATGCTGATTTCGTAGCCCCAGCTGTCGGTGTTCAGGTTGACGATGGCCGTCTTACCAGCAGCGAGGTTCCACGTACAACTGGTCGACCGTCGGTAGTCGTTGCTTCCGATTGAACACAGGGAGCTCGTGGGCGCTGGTGGAGATTCCATGCTGTCAAGGTAGATACCACCGTCAGCGTCGGTCAACGTGTTGTTGGTGACATCGCCGTTTCCTCGGATGATGTACACACCTGTCGAGGTTGCATCGCTGATTCCACCAATGTCGTTATCGTCAATCGTGAAATCGTTGACGCGGTTGAGGTAGATGGCATCATCGCCACCGACAATCGTGTTGTCGTGAATGAGGATATCCTCGCTCTTACCGTTGTAGACGGCCACGGCGTGTCCACCGCTCGGATTCATTTCGTTGCCGGTGATGGTGACGCTTTGAGCTTCGTTGTTGGTGTAGAGCCAGACATCGGCGATTTCACCGCCGTCGTTGAACACGTTGTTGGTCACCGTCAGGTTGTCCGTTCCGAGTTCACTGGAACTGTGGGTGTAGTAGTACGGAGAGCGCTCAGAGAACACACCAACACCACAGTCAACGAAGTTGTTGCTGTCGATGATGTTGCCGTCGCCACCGTTCATGATGATACAGATGTCGTTCAGGTTGATGGCGTTGTTGAGCTCCGAGTAGCCGTCGTAGTGAACAAACGTGCTGTTGGTGATCTGGAACATGTCCAAGGCGTATCCGTTGTAGTAGCCGTAGCCCATGGAACCAATGATGGAGGCAACACCGGAAATGGTGGTGTTGTCCATGTCCATGTTCAACGAGTAGTAGCGGTAGCCGATTTGGAACCCTTGGGGAGCTCCGCTGTCCGACACGGCAACGGTGGTCACCGAGGCGTCGTGCATGTACAGGGTGGACTCACCACTGTAGTAGGGGTACATTCGGTTAGCGTTGTCGAAGTCGTATGAAGCCGTCGAGATCCAGGTCGACCCGTTCCAGTTGTGCTTGCCTTGTGCGAGGTACATGAACGGAGCGTCCATCATGACGGTCTCGCCAGCTAGGTCGTTGCCGCTGTGGCTTCGGAGGTAGCCGTATTCAACCAGGCCGTTGCTGAACGTTCGGCTTCCAGAGGAAGAGAGGCCGCTGGCGCAGCGCTCTTGCTTCGTGTAGGAGGTCGAGGTGTAGCAGATACGGGCAGTGTACTCGTCTTCAAGGTAAATCGTGTCGCTGTTGCCCGAGGTGTCAGTGAGAGACATGGTCTCGAAGACGTAGCGGAAGTCAGCCGTTGAAGTGCTGGAAACACCGGTCCACGTGTAGTCAATGGTCGCCGAGGCAACCACTTCGTATCCGTTGAGGTTGGTCGTACAAACAGCAGAACATGCGCCGGCATCAACAGTCTGAGTCACGAAGGTCAACGCCTCAGCGAGACCGTTGGTGTCCGTGGTCTGCATGCCAGTGACTGCACCATCAGCGTCCTTCAGAATGACCGTCGTATCAGAAACGTCTTCTGTCGTTCCTGAGACGTTCGCCTTCAGGTTGATGTCAAGTTCTCTCAGGCGGTCAAACACACCTGTGCCAGTGACTTCGACGGAGGCCACATCAATGGATCCTTCAATGAAATCCATGGTCGATGAACCGGTGATGACGACGTCGTTGGTGTTGGACATGATCACATCGGTCAGCGTGAACGAACCGCTTCCGTCGGATTCGATACCAACGGCGTTGCCGGCAATGGTCATTCCACTGAATTCAACATCAGCAGTGGTTCGACTGGCGTACTTGAACGCTGCACCGGCAGAGTCCGAGATGGTACCGGTCACGTCCCCACCAAGGTTGGCTTGGTAGAGGACACCCGCCACGATTTGGTCACTCAGGTCGAGGTTTTCAAGGTCCATTTGGCCAGAAGCCGTGTTGGAGACCAAGACACCGTAGTTTCCATCGGAGACGGTAAGACCGTCAAGCGAGGCTGCGACTTGACCAACGATTTCCAAACCACTTTGTGTGGGACCGACGATAGCAACATCCTGGAAGTGGCCTGCGGCGAATGCGCCACCGATTTCGATTCCAGTCGTTGCTCCGGTGATGGAACCGTCCTTGAACAAGGGCGTACCGGATTCACGGAGGTAAGAACCGAGATCACTCGGGTCGCTTCCAACACGAGCGACGAAGTCGTAGCGGTCTTGGAAGTTGTCGGCACCTTTGTGCAGCACATCCATCCACATGTAGATCTTCGAGATGTTGCCACCGTTGGCAACAGCGCTGGAGATGTCAACCACAGGGAAGGTCATACGAGCGCCTTCTCCGCTGTTCATGTAGAAGGTGTAGGCGTAGTCAGTACAAACACCGTAGTTGTTGTAGTAGCCACCGGTTGCATAGCTGGGTGGGTTTCCAACGTTACCGGGCTGTCCTGGTCCGTTGGTTGGTTGTCCGTTGGGTCCTTCGGGTGGCGAGTAAACACCTGAGAACTGGGAAGCAGGAGAGTAGTCGCCCCAGTACTTGTAGGGGTATCGAGACTGGTAGTTTCCTGTTGGGCTGTTTGGCGTAGCCTCCCAACCGAATCCGAACTCATCTGGTGCTTCGTAGTAGCCAGGGTAGGACACGGATTGTCCTAACCAGCCGCGATAGATGATACTGAAGTATCCATCCCAGGACTGGTAGTTAGGTCCGTATGAGTAGCCATAGTAGTTGCAGTGCCACGATGGAGCACCACCGTCACCGCCGCTGTAGGTGTGGGTACCTGCGTTCACGGCTGGGTCATTGCTACCGTAGGGGTAGTAGCCCTCGAATCGGCTGTCAGTGATGTTCCACTCGTTTCCGTTGTCGTCCTCAAACATGATGTTGTATCGGTCGGTGATGAAGTAGTCCTTGCTGTAGTAGGAGTTGTAGACTGGGTGAGCGTTGCCTCCTGCATAGACCGAGTTGGCGCCAACCTGGAGATAATCGCCCGAACCGAGGTAGGTTGAGAGATCGATCTTGTAGGTCGTCCATCCGGCACTTTGGCCAGACAGCGATGTGCTTCGGTAGATGGTTGGAAGCGACATGCCGCCGTAGGTGTTGACACCAACGGTGTTCCCCGTTGACGTAAAGCCGTCAACTTGAGGTGCGGCGTTATAGCTCTGGATACCGACAGCCGCATTCTTGACGATAATGTCGGTCAGGGATGCTGCTGAGTTTTCAACCCAAATCGCCGTACCGGTCTGACCGGTGTTGATGATGCTTGATGAATCGATGGTCGCTGAGCCACCGTCAACTCGGACGGTCGCCATGTCATCTGCATTGGCTGTTGAGCCAAAGATGGTAGCACCGTTCATCATGTTGAGCGTAGCGCCCGAACCGATGTACAAGGCTGCATCCATGGTGGTGTCCCAAGCAACATCTCGAAGGGTGGCGCTGTCCAAGGTCAGCGTACCGCCGTTCTGGATGTCAAGGGTAAGTCCGTACGTCGTGGAAACGGCGCGGATGGCTGCAGGGTTGCCTGATGTACCTTCATCGTTGGCCTTCAGGAAGCCCGTGTCCTTGAGGGTGATCACAGGAGATGAAGTCGCCGAGCTCTGTACACGCAGCGAACCGCCCTTCAACTCGAAACCACAGGTATCAAGCATCAAGTCGGCAGCCACGGTGATGGAGGTGTCATCAAAGGTGAACGTGTCCACACCGTTCCAGTTTCCGGACAGGTTGGCGTAAGTTGGGTCGTTGATGAGCTTGTAGCAGTTGAGCGTTGGGTCGTTGAACACAATCGGCGTTGGCTCCAAGAGCAAGTCCAAGTGCGTTCCCCAGGTATAACCGCTGGCGGGGTACCAGGAGCTCGCCAAGGAAGCGTCGGGATAGTTGTCGGGGTAGGTCTCGTTCTGACCTGCGGTACCGAAAGCTCGGACCACGTGGTCTTCGTAAGCCGTACCGTCACTGTCCTCAACGACAACCCAAACGGTGGTGTTTCCGTTGGAGTCCGTGGTGTGCTGGCCGATGGTGAACAGTTCGTTCATGCTGCTATCAAGCAGTGATGCCGTCACAATGTGGTCAGCCTTGTACACCTTGCTCGTCGACGTCTGTCGGTAGACAGACACATTGGCGAGGCCACCGAAGTAGACCATGGACGGGTTGCTGCTTGACGAGGAGACGTCGTAAGCGCAGTCACCTGTGTCGCCGTTCGAGTCCGAACAGTCGTTGCCGTTCAGGTCAACATCGATGAGCACCACATTGGTGCCCGTTCGGGCCTTGGCAACTTCGGTCGTACCGGAGCTGATAGCGGTGCTGCTGATGGAAGCCTCACCCACCGTGATCTGGGAGTTTCGGCCATCGATCACGTGGTTTGAACTGCCGCCGTGAGCAAAGTCGCCGCCGTAAACGGACAGCGTGTTCTCTGCCGAGGAACTGGAACAACTGGACTTGAGAGATTCCATCGTGGGTTCGTAGAAATTCATGCTCCAACCACAGCCAGCGAGCGTGAACGCATCAATGTCGAAGTTGGTCATCTCAACAATCTCAGTGACAATGGACGAGCCGGTCACCGAAACGTCGGCTGCCGTAATGTCAGTGAAGGTACCTGGGTGGATGCGTTGCATCGTGATGTCGCCAGCGGTGACCGTGTCAAACACTGCGTCATCGCTCGAAGGCCCGTTACCGGTCTGAGACCAGCCGCCTGGGATGAGCCAGAGGTCGGCGGTACCAAGGTCAACGTCCGTCATGACAATGCTGCCCATGGCGTTGATACCGGAGTTGGCGTAGCTGTCTACGTCCACGTTGTTGAGGTACACGTCAGAGCCGGTTCCAAACATAGCGTCAATGGCCACACCGGTCTGAGCCGATGGGTTGGTGACACTCACGTTCGAAACGGTGACGTGCTGGAGGTCAACATCGATGAAGTTCACATAAGAGTTCTCAACGGTCAAGTTCTCAGCGTGCAATGCACCAGCCGTGGAACCTGGGTAGTTGACGATGGTACCGCCCCACGACTTACCGTCGGTGTTACAGTCCTTGATTGTCCCTTCCTTCAGGGTAGCCACAGTGTTCTCTGGGAAGTTGAAACAGGCTTCATCGACGCCGTCGATGGTGAAGTCTTCCATGGTGAGGACCGTGCCTTGGCCGCTGCCGTGGGTGAACACTGAACCAACATTGGTGAAGGTGACATCGGTCATGGTGTAGTTCCCGGTGTTACAATCGGCCGTTGCGCTTCCACAGGAAGGCCCCGTTCCGGAATGGCGGCTGCCAGAGCGGAAGACGGCGTCAGAAGTGTTCTTGAAGTTCACATGACTGAACTGATGTCGGTCATCGGTTCCACCTGCAGAGGTACAATCATCCGTGAAGGCCATACCCTTCCATTCGCCACCGTTCGATCCGGTGATGTTGATGGGGTGGGTCTCGTTGGCCAATGCGGTCATCTTGGTACACGCTCCATCGAAGGAGATCCCTTTGCCCGGAGCCACGAAGATTTGCACACCGGGCATGATGGTCAAGTCCGAGGAGACCACAAGGTAGTCGTTGCTCGGGTTGATTCGAATCGGGCTGTCAGTCATATCCCACACGGGGTCAGATGTGATGTCTGCAGTGACATCCGTACCCTTACCTTCGTATGGCATCACACGGTAGTAAACGGAACAATCCCGGCTGGTGGTGACGTAGCAGTAGTCCTGGTTGTAGACAGTCCAGAACGGTGCGATGGTACCCGGGCGAGCCAAGCTGCTTCCCGAGTACGGGAGTTCTGGCTGGTGGTAAGTCCACAAGTTGCGCTCCACGTTCGTGTTGCCGTTGTCGATGAAGTACATCGAGCCTTGTCGGCTGAGCTGGATGCGGTCGTTGGAATCATCGCCGTCGTAGGTCGTTCCAAAGTACTCGAACTCGAAACCAGCTGGGATGTCGATGTTCGCGTTGCAGCGAGCCTTGTAGGTGTTCCAGTAGTAGGACGAGATGCAGTAGTAGCTGTAAGGCGTACCCGATGAGGTGCCCGTCATGGCTGTGTTAGCATTGGTGACATCCACCAGACCCTTGTCGAAGGACTCCCATGTGTGCGAGGTGTTGCTGGTCGCGATACGGAAGTTGGACGTGGTTGGAACATAGCCTGGATTGTTGTTGAAGTTCCTCGACGAGGAATGCGAGATGCTCGCACCCTTCTGACGGGTTTGATCCATGTAGCCGATTGACCAAGATTCGTAGTTCGTACGGCAGTTGTCGTCGTACTTGTACTCAATCTCGTTGGTCACGTCGTAGAACAAAGCCTGGACCGTACACTTCTGGTTGTAGGTGTAGTACGACATGTCGTGCCACTCAACGACGAAGACCTTGTTGGGGTCGCCGCGCTCAAAGGAGTACGTCGACGAGGTGTTGGTGTTGATACCTGCGGAAACGGTTGAAACGTCACGACTGGAGAAATAGTACTCCACCGTGTCGTTCACTTCGAGGTCTTCGATAGAGGCGCTCCACGTACAGGCAGCGAGTTTACATTGTGCACGGGTCTTGCCGGACTCCTGAGACAAGACTGTGGATACCCAGCTGCCTGCCGAACCACCGTCGGGGGTGATTCGGTGGTAGAGGGTGGGCCCGACACCAGCAGAACTGCTGACGTTGAGGCCAGAGGCTGGGTCGCCTGCGTCGAGGATCTTAACGGAGACCGTGCGGCTCTTGGCATGCGAGTCCGCCATTGGCATGTGGACCATCTCAGGCTTGAAGGTGTCAGGCGAAGGTGCAACGTTGCCGACCTTGTACGAGATAGCACCGGTGGAGGCCATTTGGCCGTAGGCGCCAGCGCCAAGGGCGAAACCGCTCCAGCGGTACGAAGAGGTTGAACCGTAGACCATGTAGTAAGCCGAGGTACAGCGGTCAGTGCTGATGGACCGGTAGAAGTAGTACCAGCCGTTGGTGGTGACACACAAGCGGTTGGCGGTCGTGGTGGTCTGCGTAGCGTTGAACGAGAACGTACCGAAGGAACCGGTGATGTCGCCAGGGATGGCGAACTTGTAAGCCTGGTTATTTCCGTAGGCGGCGCTGGCCGTGGCCGAACTACCACCGGACAATGGGGTATCAATACCGGTTTCGGTGTCAACACCAACGGTTGCCCACTCGTTCATCTGTGCGTTGTACACGAAGATGATGTTCATGCCTGGACCGTTCTTGGCCGTGATCTGGAGGTATCCGTTTCCGCCGTTGTTCCACAGGTTCTGGTTGAACTTGTTGGTGCCGCTGTTCATACCGTAGGAACCGTAGGCAGGAGCCGTGTTTCCACGAGCAAGCCAGTTGCCGCTGTACGTGCTGGACCCGGTGTAGAAACACATCTGAGAACCGGTTCCACAGTTGGACGTATCAAACTCAAAGAAGTACTCGTCCGAATGGCTGTAGTAGGTCATCTGGCGGTCAAAGTAGCTGGGCGACGAAGAGTAGCTGCCAGCGTAGGTGTCCGTTGTGAGCACGGTCATCTTCTTGTGGGAGGTTGGAGCGTTCAGCGGGTCAACGATGTCGACTTGGTAAGGGGTGGGCGTCGTTTGCGTGCCCGTGAGTGCGGGTTCGTAGCCGACGTTAGCGCCGTTGCTGCCCTGGTTCAGGTCTTGGAACTTCCAGTAGTACTGGAAATCATCGCCGTGGGACAGAGCATCCGTGCGAGCCTTGAATCGGCACTCGTTGGTGGTGCTGGAACAGGTTCCGATGGACGTGAGTTCACCAGCGTCAAACTGGTTGTTGGAGCCTAGTCCGTAGGTGGTGGTGCTCCAGGAGGAGCCACCATCGGTAGAGTAGTAGAGCACAGGAGCGCCACTGCTGGTGGTATCAATGCCGGACATGTCGCTCAGCGTGATAAAGAGCGTTCGCTCACCTTCAATGTACGAATCAATTCCGGTGTATGGGACGAAGTCCGAGGTTGGGGCATCGGAGTCGATACCACCGGAATACGTGATGAGGAGGTGAGAGTTTCGGCTACCTGAGGCAATGCCATAGGTGTTGAAGTACGTGTTTCCACCGTTATACCACTCACCGATGGCGACGGTGCCCGTGTTAGCAAGAGCATCCGTGATGTGGGAAACGCCACCGGTGGTAGCGTTACAGGCGGTGGAGGAGTTGCAGAGGTTCACGGTCTTCCAACCTGTACCGCTGCTGCTCACCGTTGCGGCAGATGGCGAATACCAGATCGAGGCCTTCAGGCTGCGAGCAGGCGTACCGCCGTAGGACTGGGTAAGGTAGCTGTTGCTGATGGGGGATCCGGAACAACTGCCGCTGGGGCTCGGGGTGTAGTTGTAACGTGCAGCAATGCCACAGCTTTCCAGGACCTTGACCTGGAGGGTGACGGTGTTGCCGTAGGCGTAGTTCATGTACTTCTTCCACTCGATTTTGTCAACGGTTGCACCAGTGGGCAGGCTGGTGGAAGAGGTGAACGTGTACTTGTGCCAGGGCATGTTTTGCGTGCTACCGTAGTATCGGTAAGCACGACGATAGGTGTCGGTATAACACGACGGAGAGTACATGCTGCAGTAGCCGCCGCTGGCGGAGTTGACTCGCAAGGAGGGGTCAATGACCACTGGATACATGCGGTCCTCATCGAGGAGCCAGTCAACATCCACAACGGTGACGAGGAGGATGTATGGTCCGTTCACTTGGACAAAGAAGGTGCCAAGGTAAGGAGCACCGCTCTCGGCTTCCATGATTTGTGGAGCAGGGATCTCAACGAGGAGTTCGCCGGTCTCAACATTACGGATTTGAAGATCTTCTTGCGTCTTGAAGATCTCCCCGCCGAGTTGGGTTTCTCCCGAGAAGAGAGCGTAGCCAGCTGGCATGCGGATTCCTTCGCTGATACCGAAGTACTCAGCGGTGTCGGGCACCACAGGAACCTCACGAAGGATGAGGTTCTGCTTGATTTCGTTGCTCTCAACGGAGTAGTCGAGGTCAAAGCCTTCAGCAAGCGGGTAGCGGATGACATTCCCACCGACGTCAACGCCGTTGGGGCTCGGGGGAGCGATGAATGGTTCAGGAGCCGTTCCTGTTTCATCCAAGGTGACGAGAACGGGGTTCATACCGGTGATCACCGGGTCCAAGAACTCGCTTGGGTGGACGGCCACACCGTTAGCAACTTCAGATGCGAAGTAGGTGGAGAACGTGTTTTCGGTCACGCTCCAGCCCTTAACATCAGCCTGGATGTTCAGGTCGATGTCTTCCCAAGTTCCCTCATCCGACATGTAGTGCACAGCTTCTGTGTGCACTGCTTGCGTGATGGTGCCATCCTCATTGAGGAAGGCCTTGGTTTTGGCGTCTCGCATCCCTTGAAGCTCAAGCGATGGGTCGTATTCATAGGTCTCTTCGGCAATTTTTTCGGGGAGAGCGTGATCTTCATCTGCTCCATTCGGGTCTGCTTCCACAGACTCCACGGTTGCTGCTGTTTCGTTGTTGTCAACGTAGCCGCTCATTGGCATGAGCACCATCAATGCGCACAACAACAGTGCAATCCCGATACCGCCGAAGACGGTTTTCTTTTGGTTCTTCTTGTTTCCCAACATAGGTCATTCACCCCATACGGACTGTATGCAGGGCAACCCACGACTTACACCATTTATATTGATTGGGGTGCATAATCTTTGAAAAAATGTGACTCTCCGGAAACGAAGACCCACATTTTCGCAAAAATCCGGTACGCCTTTGGCCGTTGATTGGCAGAAATCCGGAAGAAAAATATCAGGCCCGGCCATGGCTTCTACCCGATGAACGGTTGAACATCCTGCGTCGGTCTGTCCAGAAAGAACATCAGCGGCAATTTCTCGGCGGTTCACCGAGACTGTTTGGGCAATGGCATGTCCATCGGGTTCACGCCATGGATGGCGTGAATCCACAGATACGTCCCGGTTTCTTTGGTGATTTGACCGGCATGCCCCTTGGCATCGGTGAAGATGGAAGCGCTTATTGTCCAGGTCCTTTGATCAACATCGGCCGGAGATCAAGAATCGAGTTGGATGTATACTCGCTTGTATTATCATAACCCTCTGGGAAACCCTTCCATGGCGTGGCCAATACGATGCGTACGGCAGGATTTTTTGTCACCGCATCGTCAGTGAAGTTCCAGATGGCCCGATCGGTGTCCAAGGTTCATGTGAATTTGGGCGAGCGACAAATCATGATGAGCACATCAATTTAACCGGTATCGAGGAAGAATTTGATCTTCGCCTGATGTTCAGCATCTTCTCATGACAAGCCCGGTGAACCGGATTCGCCTTCATTGAACTCAATGTATTGGGCATGCTTCTTGAAACCGGCGTATGCGCATATTCCTGGGTCAACTCAGCAAAGGTTCGCCCGAAACTGTGCCCGATGGAGAGGACATTGTCGTCATCCCCTTGACATCAGCAGAAACACAGCCGGCGATTCCATCACAGCCGTCTCGGCCAAAACAACCTGAAAACAAGAGAGTTACCATGAGGAACACAGCTGCTGTAGTTCTTGGCCACGTCATGAAAATTTCAGGGCCGGACCCTTTCGAGTCGTTTGGTATCACCTCCGATACCGATTCCAGAGGCAAAATGAAAGTGGTCAATCAGTGAAAGCGTGTAACTACAACCCCGTTTGGCGTGAGTGGAGGTCAAAAGAGAAAAGGCCAGAAGAGCCGCCGTAGCGGCCCTTCCGGCGTTGTACACCTCAAAGAGGTGGATGTGCTTCAGCACAGGTCAAGGATCAGTAATCCCAGTCCTTGCCTTCGCCGCCTTCACCATCTCCACGGGAGAGGATGAATGCACCTGCGATGAACGCTACGATGACCACGCCGCCGATGAGGCCCCAGGTCCACGTTGGGACGCTGGTGGATGCATCGTCGCCGGTGTCGCCAATGGTACCGTTGCCGTCGTTCGTGTTGCTGCTGTCAGCGACACGTGTATCGATGATAGAGTTCATCGAAGCGGCAGCGTCCATGTTGCCAAGGTCGTCCATTGGCACGGCGGTGAAGAAGTACTCTTGACCGGTGCGAATAGCAGGCATGTCGATGCTGACGGTGGTAGCGTCAGCACCCATGGCTGCATCGGGGCAGGGCGTTGGCATCTCGCCGGTGGTGAAGTCTTCGTTGGCCCAGCAAACATGCCACATGGCTACGTCGCTGGCGTCGCCGGTGACTTCCCAAGTGAGGACCCACTTGCCGTCTTGAGCGGCCACTGCAAGATTACTCGCTGCGACATCGCCGTCGACTTGCTTGTCGGCCACAACGCTGGCGATTCCTGGGGTGGAACAGCCTTCCTGGTTGCAAACGGCGACTTCGAGGTGGTAGGTCTCACCGTGCGTGGTCTGGGACCCGCTGTAGGTGTAGGTGCGGTCTTCATCAGCCACGGTGGCTTCGAAGGCATCATCACAGTCGGCTTCTGCCGCACAGATACTGACAACAATGCTGTCAGAGTTCAGCAGCGTACCGGTGAGGTCCCATGTCATGGCGATAGCGCCACCACGGGTGGCTTCAGCGCTGAATCCGCTGACGGAAGCGTCAGGGATGGAGGCTTGAGCGAGTTCGCCACCCATGAGGATCATCTTTCCTGCGGGGACAACAGGGCTGTTTCCGGGAACTTCGTAGGTGAACACATCGGTGGTTGCGTCAAGGTCGGTTGGAGAGTCCGAAAGCAGAATCCACTTCCCGGAGCCGTCGATGTACCACAACGAGGTGGCTTCGACGTTCTTTGCGACGCTGACCGAGATGGACTGGTCAAGCACGTCGCTGGCCGTGTAGGTGGTGCTTGGAGCATAAGCCAGTGCCGCAACGGCGCCGTAGGTGCCAGTGAAGCCTTCGAGCTGAACGGATTCGTACGCCGTTGTCTCTTCGTCAGCAAAGCTTGCAATGGTGAATTCAGACTGTCCGTTGTAGGACACCGAGTATTGCACCTCAATGCCTGCATCGGAGGTGGCTGTTGCAACAGCGCTGTTCCAAACGAACATGTCGATTTCCTCGGAGACTTGGCCCGAGTAAGTGTCGGTGACGGTCACGGTTACAGGTGAGTTTCCGATATATTCAGGGGAGACTATGGACTGACATACCGACTTTCCTTCAGCAAGAGTTCCCGAACATCCAGGGATTTCACCGCCGGGGTATGTGTAGCTGAACGAGAGGCCGGCACCCGACGGGTCGTCGACGTCGAACGCAGAAACGACGAAGATCAACGGCGATTCCTGCCCGAGGACGATGTCGCCTTCCGTGGTCAGCTCAAAGGAGGTAATGGTCGGCAAGTTGTTCACAATGTTGGCCACCATGCTCATATCATTGTTGCTGGTGCGCTGGTCAGTTCCACCTGAGGAGGGTGGGTTTTCGCTGGGCTTGTCGTTCATGATGAGCGTCATGTCAATGGTGTATTGGCCGGGAACGAGGGTTTCCTGAATACAAGCAGCACCGGATGGGGTTGCGCCACCAAGAGGGGCGTAAGTGTAAGGTGCTTCCAAACCGACCATACATTCGTTCAGCATACCGGATGCCACTTCGGTACCGTCGTGCGAGATGGTGTACGAGAGGTTCCAACCGTACATTTTCTGCAGGTCGCTTCCTCGGTGTTCAACTTCGGCGTAGATCAAGGAACAACCGACGTTCAGATCACCGTCTTCACCGGCTTGAATAAACGTGGAAGGTAGGCCAGAACAATCGGAGTTGTACCCTTGGTAGATGCCCATTCGAGAAATACGGATGTCGTCGTAGGTGACTTTGCTGCCAGTGAGCTCGTCGAAGTCGGTCTTGGGACGGTCGTCGGAGGATTCGAGGACTTCACAAGAGTTGGCCCAGGTTTCGGGCTCTTCATCGCCTTCGGCAGCCTCAGCGGTTTCGATGCAGTCTTCAAACTGGCCGTAAAGGGTGTAGTTCTCTACTTCCGCCGTGAGTTCAAATCGGGCGGTAGCCACATCGGCTGGCTCGATTTGACCCGACATCTCCCAAGCCGTCTGGTAGGAGAGGATGTTGCGGGATCCTTGTGTGGAGGCGTTGGGGTCCGATTCGTTTGAGTAGACATCTACGGTCGAAGCGGTTCCCACAGTCATGTAAGTGATTGTAGAGATGTCGGTCGTGCCAAGGGAGGCGGACTCAACCTGGCCGGTGGTCTCGAGGCGAATGTTGACTTCTCGAGGGTTAAAGGTGGTTGAACCATCGGCATAGACCTTCAGTTTGAAGGAGGCAACATCAACGTTGGCGGCATTGAAGAAGTCAGACTCGGACTCCTCCAGTGTGTTAGTACCAGTGCCGTCGTCAACAAGCCAGACAAGGTCGACGGAAATGTCAAACCAGTCTTCGACGATGACGTAAATCAATTCAGCGTCATTGGCCGTGTCAGCGTCGCCGTCTGCGTCAACATCGATGGCAATCATGTATTCACCAGCGGTGGGTGTCCACACGATGTCAGCACCGCTGCGCTGGAGCGTCAACTTTCCACCGCCCAGGAAACCGCCTGCAGCGAGTGCACTGACAGAGGAATCGAAGTCGCAGATGGTACCGTCATCGCACATGGCGTTTTCATTTTCCCAGATGAGGTCGTTTCCGAGGGTGTCCTTGGCGATGCCTCCGACACTCTGAGAGGAATCACTGAGGTAGATCTTGACGGAGTAAGAGAGGTCCGTAATATCTGCATCACCGATGTTCTTGATGTACGCAGAGAACGACACTTCTTCACCCACTTGGAGGGTGTTTCGGCAGCCTTGGATGCCGCACGTGGTTTCTTTTGGCGTTGTGATGGCAACCACCGACGCATCTGCTCCCGCACGTGCGCCGGTTTCCTCGATTACCACTTGTTCTTCTAGCTCGTGGATGTCCATGCCGGCGAAAAAGCTCGTCAACATCAACATCACGAGGATTACAGGTGTCATATTCTTCATGTTCATACCCCCCGAAGGTTCGGTATCTCACTCCACGGTATGCGTCGTATTTATACTATGGGCCCTATGAATACGGGAAAATATGGCCATATGAGGTGTTTTTATGCGGATTTTCGGGAGCCCGCGCCTGAAATTGACGGGAAAACGGGAATTCGGTCCAAATCTCAAGCACTTGAGGTGCTGATGGATATTTTTACACCGCTCTGAGCGCAGCAGAAGGCGGAATGGCAGCAGCTCGGCGGACGGGAAGAGAGGTGGTCAAGAGCACCACTGCCCAAGCCAGGAAAAACAGGAGACAGGTGCTCATCCAAGGGAAGGAAAACGCCGCCCCCTCCGACTTCCAGAGAGCATTGTAAAGCACCACATGGAAGCCATAGCCAATCACGAGCCCATTGAGCAACCCCAACACTGCCACCCACGACACCTCAACGGAAAACAACCGGAGAACGTGCCTTCGTCTGAAACCAATAGCCCGCAGCATACCAATGGCGGTCTTTCGTTCACTCACGTTCCGCACGGTTACAACACCGATGCCTGCCACGCCAACCAATAGGCCGAGGGCAAGGTAGCCTTCAAACAGCGACAAGATGGCCAGCACCAGCGATTGAATGATCATGATTTCCTCGGCCACCGTTTGGACGTTCACATTGCGAGCAGCAAGCTCGATGTCCAACACCTCCTCGAGTTCAACAGCAGCGAGTCGTTCGTCGATCGTTTTTCCTTGAGCAGCACCAACGCCCCCGCCACAATCAGGAGAA
>Ga0213865_10001364_pt1 | contig 15948 bp, 14 predicted proteins | sample PICome_6_FD_160100 | JGI IMG/M metagenome (GOLD analysis project Ga0213865, IMG submission 160100) | Coastal seawater microbial communities near Pivers Island, North Carolina, United States - PICO282 | ecosystem: Environmental > Aquatic > Marine > Coastal | place: USA: North Carolina...
TCGGCTTGCCTTATGAAATAAACAAAATGGCGTTTCATCCCAAAGATCTAAAATCGGATGAGCATCGCGCCCGTCACCCGCTGGGACGGGTCCCGGTTCTCGATGATGGTGATGTCTCGATTTTCGAGTCCGGTGCCATTATCGAATATGTTATTGAACGGCATAAGAATGGTGGCCTGAAACCAGACGTGTCGGCGCCGGAATTTCCCGAATATTTGCAATGGTTTCACTATTGTGAAGGCATGGTCATGCCGCCAATCAATACGATTGTCGTGCAGACAATTCTGTTACCGGAAGAACGTCGGGATATGACCGCTCTTGGCCAGGCACAACGTTTACTGACCAAATCACTTGCGCCGGTTGAAACCGCACTGACTGGCCGCGATTATCTAATTGGCGATTTTTCAGCCGCTGATCTAATGCTGGGTCATGCCTGTTTTATGGCGAACCGGTCAGGCTGTGTCACCGATGATATGATGAATCTGAAGGCCTATATCGGGCGGATTGAAAGTCGTCCGGCCTTCCAGAAGGCGATCATGATGGTCTGATATTGGTTGTCCGCAAGCCGGGCGCGGGCGGTGTTTCAGGCGGCCCGGCAAAGCATTGGGCCTTGCTCATCCAGTCTGTCGCAACAGGGCCGGTGACCTTTAAGGATGTGTCGGCAATGTTCCGCGTCTGTGTGACGATCTGGCAGAATTCTTCGGCGGGGCCGGTGATTAACTCCATGTTGCTTGCGTCACCATAAGTCCAGATTGCACCGGACGGTGCGATCAGGCGGAGATGCGGCATTGGGCCGGGCGGGGTCTGTTTGCGGGTGGCATAGGTCCAGCCAAAGGTGTTGACCCCGAGTATCACAATATTCTTTATCCTGTCGGCATTCTGGCGGACAATGCCGAGATGGTCATAGACTTCCTGTCCGTGCGCCCAGGTTTCCATCAGACGCGCGGTGATAGACGAGCGCGCGCTCATATCCGGGCCGGCCCATTTCAGGCGGGCTTTCGGGTCGGCGTCGGCGAATATGTTTGCTGTATCAATGGCATTCTCGATCCATTCATTCAGCAGTGCGGTTGCGGACAGGCCTCGGAAATGATCGGCTTCAAATCCCCGCATACCACCGGAATGCGCCATGACGCCCGCCATGCGTTGAACGAGCAAATCCTCATCCTTGATTTGCAGGCTGGCCATCTGGTTCCAGAAATACAAATGCTGCAAGACCGCCTTAATTGTCCAGGATTTGAACTGTGTCGGCTCGTCAAAGCGTGCCGTATCGGCGTCTTTGAGTAGCTCAAAGAGCGCCTCGCTTTCGGCCTTGAAGTCGTCTGCTTGCTGCATTCTCATGATTACACGTCCATTGTCGCCATGAGTTGCTCATAGGCCTGGATATATTCTTCTTTGAATTGCTGGACGACCTGACCTGCCGACATGCTCTGATTCATCAGGCCGACCCCCTGACCGACCCAGTAGGTGGCCAGAGCCTTGGCTCCCTCATGGCCACCCTGGCTAAGCTTGTCGATATGTCTTAGCGCGGGTTCCGATACCAGTGACTGCAGCGGCATTGGCAAGGCTTCGGGTGCGTCTTCGCTTTCCCAGGCATCCGTCCATGGCGATCTCAATTGCCGTGAATGCTTACCGGTTCTGGCGCGCGACCGGACGGTATCGCGCGATGAAGCTTCGATCATTTTTTCTTTGACAACTGGATTGGTTTCAGCCTCCGAGGTCGTCAGCCAGACCGAGCCACACCAGGCCCCTGCGGCCCCCATCGCCATGCTTGCCGCCATTTGCTCGCCCGTTGTGATACCGCCGGCGGCCAGTATCGGGGTCGAGGCCCCCATATCGCGAACAGCGCGGGCGACTTCGGGAATAAGCACCATCGTCGAGACGTCGCCGCAATGACCGCCGGCCTCTCCGCCGGCAACAATCAAAACGTCGACGCCGGCATTGACCTGATTGACCGCATGTTCCTTGGCGCCAACCAGCGCACCGGTGGCGACGCCGTGTTTCCTGGCCATGTCGAGCATGCTTTGCGGCGGCACGCCAAGCGCGTTCACGATTATTTTGATCGGGTACTGGAAGGCCACTTCCATGGATGTGGCGGCCCCGTCATCACGCAAATTCTTGGCGAAGTTGATCGAGTTGCTGCGTGCGCCTTCTAGGTCGACATCCTCGATGCCGTAATCACCCATGACCTTTTTGGCGTAATTCTTATGCGCGTTGGGAATCGCATTTAGCAACTTCGTGCCATCGAATTCGTCGGATTTGCCTTCGAACTTGTTCGGAACAATCAGGTCAACTCCGAACGGCTTGCCATCAATGTGATCGACAATCCAGTCGAGTTCTTCCTTTAAGCGGTCAGGCGGCAGATTCACCGCGCCAAAAACGCCCATTCCGCCCGCTTTTGACACCGCCACGACGACGTCGCGACAATGTGTGAATGCCAAGAGAGGGAATTCGATTCCCAGCATGTCGCAAATTGGTGATTTCATCATTCTTCTTCTCCTCCCGGGCGTTGGATGTCCACGATCAGATCGTCCGCCGCTTTTTCTTATTTTACGATACCATGATTGCTGGAACCGTCCCGTCGCTTTTGCCGGCAATTGTATGGTGCATTTTTGTCTTCTTTGATTGCCAGCCTGTCTCCGATTTTACAGTGTTGCCATCCGTGACGGAAATCTCAAGTCGTTGTCGTGCATTGGCGTTGTTAGGGTGTCATCCGCAACATTCCTGGCAGCGTCCGGAGCCGATGGATCCTATTTGAAAGAGGTTGCCGAACACACGAGACGGGAAATATTGAACCTGCATGCAGGTTTGTAAAAGATGATATTATATGGTTTGCCGTTGATGACGAGACCGGCTTGTATCAAGCCCGGGTCATCGCAGCTAAAAAGAGGACGCTTATTATGGCTTATAAAGCAATTTTGTTCGAGCAACGCGATGGGGTGGCAGAAATTACGCTGAACAGGCCTGACTCCGTAAATGCCATGAATATGGAAATGATGCAGGAACTTTCTGATGCTGCGATCCGGTGTGATGAGGATGCTGCAATCCGATGTGTCATCATTACCGGCAACGGAAAGATATTTTCGGCTGGCGGAGATATTGCTGCTTTTGCATCTGAGGGCGATAATCTGCCGGCAGCAATGAAAGCGATGACGATACCGTTTCACGCCGCGGTTTCGCGCTTTGTCAGAATGGATGCGCCGGTAATCGCTGCGGTAAACGGCATGTGTGCCGGCGGCGGCCTAAGCCTCGCGGCTTCGGCTGATCTGGTATTGGCCGCCGATAATGCCGGTTTCGCAATGGCCTATACCGCCGCAGCTCTGTCGCCCGATGGCAGTTCCACCTATTTTCTACCTCGCCGGATTGGTGATCGCCGGACCCGTGAACTGATGCTGACGAACCGGCGTTTATCAGCGGAAGAAGCGCTTGACTGGGGGCTTATCAATATGATCGTGCCGGCTGACCGATTGCTGGAAGAGGCACGGGCGCTGGCGGGGCGCCTGGCGACAGGACCGACCGTCGCGTTTGGCCGGGTCAAGACATTGCTGAATGCGAGCTTTGAAAATGGTCTTGAAACCCAAATGGAACTTGAAGCCAGAGCTATCTCGGATATGACCCGCACCGATGATACCAAGGAAGGTATGAATGCCTTTCTCAACAAGCGTAAGCCGCAATTTAACGGGCGGTGATATATAAGACCCGTCCGACCGGCCTGTCGCATTTGGGTGGCCGGGATTATCTGGTGGTCTGTGCGGCTGTCCCGCTCCCGATTGGCCGTGACGACACCGCTCGCCCGATTACTCCGCGGCCTGCTTGCGATCGGCAAGCTGCCTCAGGGTCGCCTCATGCGATTCGCGGTCAATCTGATAGGTTGAGATAACAAACATCATAATAAACCAGAGGGTTAGAATGGTGGGAACATAGAAGGCGCCCATCCGCCATATTTGCGGGTCGGATACTTGGTCTACATTGGCTCCGGACGCGATACCGGCCAGCGTCAGAACCATAGATGCTGCCATTAGCCCAAAGCCTTGAACCGATTTGCGAACAAAAGTCATCGAGGCGGTAAAAATCCCCTCCGAGCGGCGTCCCGTTTTGAGCTCGCTGCGTTCGACCAGATCAGCGCCCATCGATGCGACGAGTATCTGGAAGCAGATGATCAGGCCGAGATCTATGATGCCGCTGATCAAAACGAACCAGAAAATTCCGGGATGTCCGTTTTCTGGCAGCCAGCCGAGCAGTCTTAGAAGAATGGGTAATGGCGAACCCGCAAAAGCGATTCCGCCGATAATCATAGCGCCTTTTTTCTTACCCAGCTTCGCCGAAATGATCGGCGCCAAGCCGAACCCGATAATGGCGGAGGCGAATGTTCCTAGCAGCACGGCGCCCTTTTCAAGCGAGTCGAAGCCCCAGAAATAGGTCAGAAAATAGAATGACAGGGCGGCGGCCATGCCAGAGGCGATGGCCCCGAAAATAGCCGATATAAACAGTTTTACGAAATCAGGTTCCGAAAGGGTCTCCCAGACCTCCTTAAACACGTCTGTCAAACCCATTTCACGCTTTGGTGGCGCTTTTTTCAGCATTGGTATCCGCGAATGCGTGCCGGCGGCTGATGCAATCATCGCAATGAACATCAGCCCCGATGCGATCAGGCCGTAGACGCGATAAGCCTCGCGATTGAACTGACCGTCGCTAATCACGGCGGTTGTAAAGGCTGGGAACATGAACAGGAACATCAGGACTGTCATTGCGTTACCGCCGGTCCAGCCAAAAAAGTATCTGAAACTGATCAGGCGACTGCGTTCATCATAGTCCTGGGTCAGGTCGGGGGCGAGCGCCGAGCTGGGCGTTTCATAAACGGTAATACAGGTGCGGATCAGGACAGCATTGATCAACAAAAACCAGAAAAGGCCTTGCTGGGATAGATCGGCCGGAGGGTTCCATAGGATAAAATAGGAACATGCCACGGGCAGCGCCGCGGCATACATGAACGGGTGCCGGCGGCCCCAGCGTGATCTGACATTATCAGACCAATAGCCGACAATCGGATCGCTAATTGCATCAAAAATCAGAGCCAGCGTGATCGCCAGACCGACCAGTCTGGCATCGAGCCCGATGACCTGGCTGTAGAAGATCAGCAGAAAATAATCGAAGCCCCCGTTTTTAATACCATAGGCGACCGAACCGAACCCGTAGGCCAGTTTCAATGGTAGGCTGAGCGGTTTGGTTCCGGAATTGTCCGCAGCTGATTTCGGTTCTAAGCTGAGTGTTTCCGACATAGTCCCCGTCCTGTTTGATGTGCTTCAACGATGCCTCTTCGCGGGCATTCCTGATCTTACTGCTCAAATTTAAAAACAGTGGAGGCTAGTTGACTTAGGGAAAGGCAATAGCCGTTTAGGGTCTTAGTTTATGATTTTTGTTATTGTCGCGCGCATGTTGACGCAATCTCGCATATACTGACTGTCTCGACAGGGCCTTTTAAATATGCCACTCCAACTGCCGATAGTTGGCTTTTAGCGAAGCTGCCATTGCTCTTCGGGGCTTAAAAAATGCTGGCCTTGCTGGCTGCGCGCCGGGCTCGATAGTCTGTCGGGCGGCGTGCGCGATGGGGACGGGTTTTGAGAGCGGCTTGAGCCGCCGGTTAAAAAAAAGGTATCGAGGAATGATCAAAAAAGGTGCGGCGGTTTTAGGGCTTATCATTATTGCCGGTGTTTTTGTGGCATGGCTCAATCGTGGCGAAGTTTTGCTGAAAATAGTCAAGATGAGTGGTAATGATGTTGCTCCCAATCAGGAGATTGTCTGGGATCGAGGGCCGGAAACAGCCGGACAAAGTCCGGATGATCGTCCTCCGAATATCATTCTGATTGTACTTGATGATGTCGGGATAAATGATTTGTCGACGCTGGGAGGTGGTGTCGCAGATGGTCGGGTTCCAACCCCGAATATTGATGCGTTAGCATTTGACGGTGCGCGGTTTCAGCAGGCTTATGCGGGGAACGGAACCTGTGCGCCGTCAAGGGCGATGTTAATGACAGGGCGATATCCGACCCGGACCGGTTTTGAGTTTACACCCACCCCGCCGGGTATGAGCTATCTGTTGCCAATCCTGTCGAGTAATTCAGTACCTGAGGGGTTTCCGCGGACCGAGTTCAATCAGGCGAATAGTGAAATTGCGCCTGATTACAATAATCAGGGGTTGCCCGGTGACGAGGTTACTGTCGCCGAGATACTGAAGGGGCAGGGCTATCATAATGTGCATATCGGCAAGTGGCATTTGGGTCGAAGCGCGCAAAGCAATCCAAATGCACAGGGGTTTGATGAAAGCCTGCTAATGGCGAGTGGCCTTTTTCTGCCGGAAGATGATCCAAATGTTGTAAATGCGAAGCTCGACTTCGACCCGATAGACAGGTTTCTTTGGGCCAGAATGCAGTTTGCCGCGGCATATAACACACCTGATCAACCGATCTCTGATGATAATTGGTTCGAGCCGGGTGGCTATCTGACCGACTATTGGACAGATGAAGCGGTCAAGGTCATTGATGCCAATGCCAATCGTCCCTTCTTTCTCTATCTGGCGCATTGGGGGGTGCACACGCCCCTGCAGGCAACGCGCGAGGATTATGAGGCTGTCGGGGATATCGTACCGCATCGTCTGCGCGTTTATGCAGCGATGCTCAGGGCGCTTGATCGCAGCGTCGGCGACATTGTTGACAAGCTTGAGGCCGAGGGGCTGGCTGACAATACATTGATCATTCTGACAAATGATAATGGCGGCGCGGGCTATGTCGGTCTGCCCGATATCAACCAGCCTTATCGTGGGTGGAAAATAACGTTGTTCGAAGGGGGCATCAGAGTGCCCCTATATATGAAATGGCCCGCGCGTATTGCGCCCGGAACCATTATTGAGGAGCCGAGTGCCCATATTGATGTGATGCCGACAATCATTGCTGCTGCAAATGCCGACCTCCCGCAGGACCGCATCATCGACGGCATCAATCTAATCCCGGTCGCCGCCGGGCTGGGTGAAATCGAGCGGCCGGATGATGCCTTATTCTGGCAGTCTGGATATGTGCGCGTCGTACGGGCCGGTGACTGGAAACTTCAGATTGACGGACGGCAGCAGAAAAGCTGGCTGTTCGACCTTGCCAATGACCCGACGGAGCAGGTCAATCTTGCTGGAACGCGTTTGGACAAGCTGAATGAGCTGCAAGCCTTGCTGGACGCGCATAGCGAGAATGCGCGCGAGCCGCTTTATCCCTTTCAGGTTGAAAGCCCAATCCGCATCGACAAAACGATTGATCAGCCATTCTCTCCTGATGATGAATATGTCTGGTGGCCGAACTAGAACTCTATATGCCGCCCCGAATTAAAGCTGTTCTAGACCGGCGTATGATTCCGCCAGTGTTAATATGAGTGCCGTTATTTATGATTGGATCCTGAGCCCAGCGGGCTGTCTGATAGGGAGCATGAGCGAGCTCAGCTTTTAAAGGTGTTGAAGCGTATGAAGCTTTGGAAATTTTCAAGTGTGGCGGGGGCGGTGATATTACTCGCAGCCTGTCAGCCCGATAATGCTGCCCGTCCTGCGGATCTGGCATCATGCGGGTTGCAGGCTGCGGATCTGGCGCATTTTGTCTCGGTGCCTGCCGGAACTTTTGTGAAGGGCGAGGCCGCGTATTACCCGGAGGAAGGGCCTGCACTGCGTCTTAAAGTCGATGGTTTTTTAATCCAGAGTCACGAAGTAACGACCGCACAATTTGCCGGATTTGTCGAAGAAACAGGCTATATCACCGAGGTTGAGCGTGACCGGATTGCGGGACGTCCTGATGCAGGCTCAGCTGTGTTTCTGCTGCCCGAGCAACGCGCTGTCACAACCGCTCCGTGGAGTCTTGCTCCGGATGCGAGTTGGCGGTCGTCGGATGGTGAAGGGGAAGATTGGCACGAGCGGCTTGATGAGCCTGTGGTGCATGTATCGAAGAATGATGCTGATGCTTATGCGCGTTGGGCCGGGGGGCGTCTGCCGACCGCGATCGAGTGGGAGTATGCTGCGAGCCTTGGCTTGCCCGATCCCGGTGACCAGACATCATCAGCTTATGATGACGGACATCCGGTGGCAAATACCTGGCAGGGTATATTCCCCTTTGATAACATCGCAGCCGACGGTTTTAGCGGGGTCGCGCCGGTTGGCTGCTTCGCGGCAAATAGGCTCGGCCTGTACGATATGATCGGAAATGTCTGGGAATGGACCGAGACGGCCTATTCCGGAGATAGCCACACCCTTAAGGGAGGCTCCTTTTTATGCGCCGATAATTTCTGTCGTCGTTATCGACCATCGGCGCGTCAGCCACAGGATACTGATTTTTCATCCAACCATATCGGGTTTAGGATCATTCAGCTGCCCGATGGTGATCTTAATTAGTTTAAGTGATGTGCGGGCTGTCGGTCCACACATCGCCAGTCCGGTGGTTCGCTGACATGTCACAATCCACCCGACGCGATGGACATTAAGGGGCAGCGACAGTCAGCGGTGCGCGGTGCCTAGCCGAGGTCAATTTTTTCAGGCAGCAGGCCGCGTAATATTTTCGTACAGGTCGCAAGATTTTCGACAAAACCGGGATGTAGTTTCATTTTTTCGGTATGAGCAGCCAGGCCCGGCCAGTTCGATCGGTCCGGCAGGCCGGCAACCAGGTCGAGTTGCGTCATCTGGCATCCGATTGCAATGTCGGCGATCGAATAGGTGTCGCCAACGAAAAAGTCTTTGCCGTCCAGTTGTCGTTCGAGATAGTCGAAATTCGCCGGAAGCTTCGTGTGCCACGTCTTTCGGGCCGTCTCGATATCAGAAGGTTGTCCGGAAAACCGAGGGAATATGATAGGGCGAAAGACGCTCATCCCGGTTTTGATAGCTAGATCGCTGTCGGCATATTCTTCTAGCCACGCTACCTGGCCAGCATCGAAATCCGTTTTGCCGAAAAGTCCGGCACTGAATTTGCGATCAAGATAAAGACAGATTGCCGATGAGTCGGCAATGGTGCCGGCAATCCCGGTTTTGCCAACAGTCTTGTCCCGCAGGACAGGAATACGGCGTAGCGGACTGATTTCGAGAAACCAGTCCGGCATATCCATGATATTGATGTTCTCGAAATCAAATGCCTGACCGGCACATTCTAGCACGGCTTCGACCTTCCGGACGAATGGCGATAATGGCGATCCATAAACAATGAAATCTGACATCATTTCCCTCTTCTCATGTGGTTTGCAGCTATCCCGCTACAACCCTTTTTGCGGCGTAATAAGAAATTTCTGGCCGGTTGTTTTGGCATTGTAACGTTTGACAATGTCGCTGTTTAGCGCCTCGGACAAAGAAATTTCATCAGTATAATGGCTCGCAAATGTTGTTTTCAGTTCATTTGCGACCCGTTGGCGTAAACGTGCTGCGACCTCCTCGCCAGCGCGCGCCAGGAAATTTGGCAGTAACCAGCCGCCAACCCCCCAAGCCATGCCATAGCCGCGGTTGAGTGTGGTTGGAGAGGTGTCGAGACCGCCATAGATATAGACCTGCTTGTGCGCGACAGACCCGTAGATGCTGTAGGCCCCTGGCGTCCGCGCGGCGGCGGCTTCCATTGCTGTCAGAATATTCGAAGCCAGCTGACCGCCGCCGGTCGCATCGAAGGCGAGTGTTGCGCCAGTTGCGTGGATCGCGTCGACAAGCTGCGCCATGAAGTCGCTATCGGACGAGTTAACAATATATTTCGCGCCGAGATCTCTCAGGATAGCAGCCTGGCTTTCACTGCGAACAATATTTACCAGTTCAACGCCGTCAGCCTGGCAAATCCGGTTTAGCATTTGCCCGAGATTCGACGCTGCGGCTGTGTGCACAAGCGCGGTGTGAGATTCCATTCGCATGGTTTCGAGCATAGACAGCGCCGTGAGTGGATTAACGAAGGACGAGGCACCGTCTTTGGCCGTGTCGCCTTCCAAAAGTGGCAGGCACATGCCGGCACTGACGGTCCGGTATTGCGCATACATGCCGCCGCCCATAACGGCGACGGTTTTGCCCATCAGGCTTTGCGCATAGTCGCTATCGCCGGCTGCAACGACTGTCCCGGCGCCTTCATTACCAACTGGCAGGGCTTGTCCTATGCGGGCCTTCATGACCCGCATGCCTTGTGGCGATACCGGCGCGCTGAATACAGTGCTGGCGCCAGTCCCAGAATGCGATGAGCTGGCAATGTCAGCCATGCCGAACATAACGCCATGATCGGATGGATTGATCGGTGTCGCTTCGACTTTGACGATGACTTGGTCTGGTTTCGGTGCCGGCATCTCGTTTTCGACAAGCTCCATGCGAAGTTCGCCATTCTCTGTGACCGTTGAGGTCATTTGAAGGTAATTGGTGGGTGCTGGCATAGTGACGTCCTCGATTAATTTTGTTTAAAAGCGCCGGTCGTTCATTTGATCCGGCGCCTGAGTAACGCTGTCCGGTTATCAGACAGGCTTCTTTTTTTGTCATCGTATCTACAGTTAAAATTTACCAGAAAGCTATAGCAAATTAATGTCTGAGGGTCGGCTGCTGATATTTCCGCACCGGCCTCAAAGATATGGACACGACTGTAGTGCGCCATTTATAGGGTGAGCCAAATGGTCTGAGTGTAGTCAGGCTATCCTGTCTGCATTGGTAGCTGTCGCTAATGCCCCCGCGCTGGCAGAATGATCGAGATGGAATGGGATGCTGATGTCGATGATATACAAAAATCTGCCAGACCTCATATTTCAGCGTGGTAACTAATGCCGGACAAATTAGACTATACGTTTTCCGTCGCCCCGATGATGGACTGGACCGATCGTCATTGTCGGTCCTTTCATCGCTGTCTCAGCCGGCATGCTTTGCTTTGGAGCGAAATGATTACCGCTGATGCGGTGATCCACGGAGAATGTGAGCGTTTGATTGGCTTTTCACCCGCAGAGCATCCGCTCGTGCTTCAGCTCGGCGGTAACGAGCCGGTCAAAATGGCCGAGGCCAGCCGCATCGCCGAAGGCATGGGATATGATGAGGTCAACATCAATTGTGGTTGTCCCTCAGACCGCGTTCAATCCGGGGCCTTCGGCGCCTCTCTGATGCGTCAGGCGGAAACGGTTGCCGCCTGCGTGGAGGCGATGCGTTCGGCGGTGTTGATCCCGGTCTCGGTCAAATGCCGAATAGCAATTGATGAGGATCCGCCGCGGGAAACGCTATTTCATTTTGTTGATACTGTTGCTGCGGCTGGCTGCGGCGTCTTTACTGTCCATGCTCGTAAGGCCTGGTTGAAAGGTTTGTCTCCAAAGGAGAATAGAGAGGTTCCGCCGCTTGATTACGCGCTTGTTGGCGAGTTGAAGCGCGCACGGCCCGATTTGAAAATCATCCTGAATGGCGGGCTGCAGAATCTGGCGGACTGCGAACAGCACCTAAGCGACTTTGATGGGGTTATGGTCGGGCGCGCCGCTTATCAGTCGCCAGCGATATTGGGCGAACTAGACCGTAGATTGTTTGACCCGGCTGCGCCAATTGTATCGGGGTTTGAGGCGGTTGCGCGATATCGCCCCTATATCGAAAAAGAATTATCAAACGGGACACGGCTATCGTCGATGACACGTCACATGCTTGGTCTTTTTAATGGCCGGCCAGGGGCACGGATGTGGCGCCGGATATTAAGTGAGCAAGCACCTCGACCGGGCGCGAATATGACAGTGATAGATACCGCTCTGGCGGCATTGCCCGACGCCTTAACGGCTTGAGTCAGAACTGCTGTAACGCAAAAAAACAAGTCTGGTCGGGCCGGGGTGTGTTTGCTGCCCGCATGTTTCGATACTGGATTGGTCAGCCATCGCCTTTCCAAATGCCTGGCGCTGTCGTAATCGGTCTGATGCTCGGATTATTTTTTGAATATTGGGGGCTGATTGCCGCACTGATCGCCTGCGGTTTGTTCAGCGGATTTGCTGCCGGTTTGTTCGGCATCGGGGGCGGGGCTGTGATCGTTCCGGTTCTGATCATTTTGTTTGATTCCCTGGGCTATACAGACACAGCATCGCATGTCGCGATTGCGACATCGCTGGCGACGATAATTCTGACCTCGACCCGCTCGGTATTGGCGCATCATCGACGCGGTGCCGTCGATTGGATGATTATCCGGCACTGGGGAGCTTGGATCATGCTGGGCGCCATTCTAGGACAGATCGTGGCCGGGCTAATGAGTAATGCCGGTCTCAAATTATTGTTTAGCGTGATGGCGCTCGTTCTGGCTGCGCAACTGTATTTTGGTCGTCCGGACTGGCGGCTGGCGGCTGATGTTCCGCGCGGGGGACGTGGCGCTATTCTCGCCGGAATGGTTGGCGGGCTCTCGGCCATTATAGGGATTGGAGGCGGCACCTTCGGTGTTACAATGCTGACGCTTTTTGGTCGTTCCATGCATCAGGCTGTCGCGACGGCTGCGGGCTTCGGTGTGGCGATCGGGCTGCCAAGTGCTTTGACGGCGATCAGCATTGGCTGGGGGCGTGAGGGCTTGCCGCCGTTCTCGCTTGGCTATGTCAATGTCGCCGCATTCGCTCTCATTTCGGCGTTTACCGTCATTACGGCGCCGCTTGGGGCGCGACTAGCCCATCGGCTTGATGCGATCCGTTTGAAAAAGCTGTTTGCCATCCTGCTGGCGCTAGTGGCGATCCGCCTGATGTCTGATTTTATTGGCGGATGATAAGCCGCGCGCCGCGAAATTCGTAAGAGTAGAGCCGGGTGAGGTAGCTCATGCCAAGCAGCGAGCTGGCGAGTTGTTCCTGCAAAACCACGGCTTCGACATTGCGTATCTCGACTTGATGAATACGGATCGAATCGAGCAGCACACTTGCGCCTTTGACGTCACCACCGGCGGTTTTAACATCCCAGCTATAATCGAGCGTATCGGGATCTAGTCCTATCCGGCGTGCATCCTGAGGTGTCAGGGCAATAACGCTCGCGCCAGTGTCGACCATGAAGTCGATATGACTGCGTTCATTCACCAGGGCATTGCCCCAGAAATGGCCGTCGGCGCGTTGGTTCAATACCGCGGAACGGTTTAAGGTCGAGCGAGTCTCGTCCAGTCGGGCTAGGGCGTCGGACGGCGTCTCATCGGCAGAGAAGGCCTCGTATGGCTGAACCAAACCCAGCAACAGCCCGCCAGCCAGACCAATCGCAGTCGCGGCCGCGATCGCGGAGGCGAGAGCGGTTTTTGAGCGGATCATCGCTGCGATGACTTATCACGGGCTGGCGATGCCGATGACAATCGTGCTGGCAGCTCGCGCATGATGGCTTGCCTTTCATCCGCTGTCATCGCGGCCCAGCCACCGATTTCGGACAAGGTGCGGCCGCAGCCAAGGCATAGCCCGGTGGCGCCGCTGACCGCGCAGACTTTGATACAGGGGCTTTCGATATCTGCGGTTCCCATCGCTGAGCCTCTTTGATTGACCTCGAATCTAAATAGAACAGAACTCGTTTGATTGTGAAACTTTAAAAAAATAAATATGCCGGTAACCTTGACCGATCTATCATTGCAATCAGAAGATAGTGGATCAGAAAGATAGTGCAGTGTCACAGACTAACAGTACAAGAACCCCGTTCGACGATGTTCGGGATCTCGCCAATCTACCATCTTCCTTGTCTTCGGAGTTTTCAGGAAAGGTCGAAGCGGCGCTGCTGGGCATGGGGCGACAGGGTGATTTCGGCAAACTCGGCGAAGCCGCTGCCTGGTTGTCTAAATGTCAGAACCGGTACCCGCCGAGAATTGAGAACCCGACTCTAGCTATTTTTGCCGGATCACATGGCCTGGTTGAGAGTGGCGTCTCATTATCTTCGAATGAGAGTACGCTAAACAAGGTCGAGGCATTACGGCGCGGCGAGGATCCACTGTCGGCGATTGCAGCTCAAACCGAGGCGAATATCAGAATATTTGAGCTGGCAATCGACCGCCCGACCCCAAATATTGCAATCGCGGCGGCGATGAGCGAGAAAGAATGTGCCGCCACGATTGCCTATGGCTTCGAGGCATTGGAAGGCAAACCGGATCTTGTCGCGCTTGGGCTTGTCGGTGCCGGAATCGGGACATCGGCCGCCGCTCTAGCGTGTGCCCTTTACGGTGGCGCCCCCGACTATTGGGTCCGCCCGGGTCCGCAATTGGGGCCGGAGTTAAACAATCAGCGGGTCGAGCTGCTCAACGAGGCCCTGACGTTTCATCGCGGGCATCTGAGCGATCCTCTCGAGTCGCTGAGGTGCCTCGGCGGTCGGGAAATTGCAGCATGTGTCGGTCTTATTCTGGCGGCACGCCAACAAGGCGTCCCGGTGCTGATCGATGGGTTCGCCACAACGATTGCAGCCGGTATTGTCCATGCGATAAACCCGGACGCAATCGAACATCTTCTGGCAGCACATATCACCCGTCGTCCGGCGCATGAGGCGGCGCTGGAGCGGATCGGTCTGACGCCATTATTGCCGCTCGATTTCAATACCGGGGCCGGTCTTGGATCGGCCGTCGCCATCGGTCTGCTTAAAACTGCATGCGCCCCGTTTCTCGGACGCCCCGATTGAGACCCGATAATATTGTTATTTCGTCGCATTGACCTTTGACGATGACCCGATATCTACAATTAAAATATTGACGTTTACGTTCGCGTCACCTTGTCACTCAGCGCATTTTGCGCCAAGTTCGGCTCAGTTAAATCGGGAAAAACGCTATGAATCTTGAGTTCTCGGCAGAAGAAACTGCTTTTCGCGACGAAGTTCGCGCCTTTATCGACGAAAATTATCCGGAGCATCTGAAAGGCGGGTCGCTTCTTGATGAAGCTTCCTCCGAAGACATGGTCGCCTGGCACAAAATTCTCGGCAAAAAAGGCTGGTCGGTCCCTGCCTGGCCGGTTGAATATGGCGGTACCGGCTGGACCTCCACGCAACGTTATATCTGGTCGGAAGAAAATGCTCGGGTTGATGCGATTATGCCGTTGCCATTCGGTGTCGCGATGGTCGCGCCGGTGATCTACACTTTCGGGACGCAGGCGCAGAAAGATCGCTTCCTGCCAAAAATCCGGTCGGGTGAGGAATGGTGGTGTCAGGGGTATTCCGAGCCAGGTGCCGGATCAGACCTCGCCTCTTTGAAAACAACAGCTGTTCGCGATGGCGATCATTATGTGATTAACGGTCAGAAAACCTGGACCACGCTTGCACAGCATGCCGATTGGGGATTCTTCCTCTGCCGGACAGATCCGAATGCAAAAAAACAGCAGGAGGGCATCAGTTTCATCCTGGTTGATATGACGACGCCGGGGATCGAAGTGCGTCCGATCATTACGCTGGATGGTGGCCATGAGGTTAATGAGGTTTGGCTGACGGATGTTCGGGTGCCGGTTGAAAATCTGGTTGGGAAGGAAAATGAAGGCTGGACTTATGCGAAATTCCTGCTGGCCCACGAACGCTCTGGCATTGCCGGTGTGGCACGTTCAAAACGCGGTATTGAAAAACTGCGCGATATAGCCGCGTCTGAAACAGATAATGGGATGCCGTTGATCGAAGATGCCGGTTTTGCGCATAAGGTTACGCAGTTGGAAATTGACTTAACGGCACTCGAATATACCGAGCTTCGGACCTTGGCTGGCGAGGCGCAAGGCAGGGGCCCGGGCCCTGAGAGTTCGATCCTGAAGGTCAAGGGAACTGAAATTCAGCAACGTTTGACGGAGCTGACACTCGAAGCTGTCGGTCATTACAGTCACCCAATGCATCGGGCAATTGCCAGCGAAAACTCGAATGAGTTCCCGATCGGGCCGGGCTATGGCGACTATAGTGCACCGGCATATTTCAATATGCGCAAGACGTCGATCTATGGCGGGTCGAACGAAATTCAGCGCAATATTATCACAAAGATGATCCTTGGGCTTTAAGGCGTCATGATCGGATTTGATTAG
>Ga0213865_10001365_pt1 | contig 15946 bp, 12 predicted proteins | sample PICome_6_FD_160100 | JGI IMG/M metagenome (GOLD analysis project Ga0213865, IMG submission 160100) | Coastal seawater microbial communities near Pivers Island, North Carolina, United States - PICO282 | ecosystem: Environmental > Aquatic > Marine > Coastal | place: USA: North Carolina...
CGTCTCTCTACAAGGTTTTATTGTTGAGGATTCTATTACTAAAAGTTGGGCGGAAGACGATGCTCCTACAGGTGCTAAAACATATACTGCTATTGAATTGGCTCAAATGATACATGCTAGCGTAGATTCTACTGGACTACAAACATACCAAGCAATAAATGAATTGGTTTTTCTTTACGACTCTAAGGTGGATGAACAAGGTAGGCAAAGAGGAGTTGATTTGGGTGCAGGAACAGCAACTACTCAAGTAATACCATTTAACTATGCGGCTAGAGGCAATAAAAAAGAGAGAGACAATAGAGGTGCGATACTATCTAGTGACTTCCCCATAAACCAATTTTCCGAGGGAATGAAAGGGTTTATCCGAAGTTTTGATACTACTATAGATTCCGAAACAATTGATATTTCCTTTAGTATGCAGTTTGAAGTTGCTAGAGTATTCCCTAGTGGAAACATTGCTACTACTATTGCTGATGCAATTTCTTGAGGTGTAATAATGTATAGAATATTAACAGGAAAACAACGAAGTTTAGTCTTCCCTGTTATGTGCAATGCACATGTAAAAATAGATTATTCGGACAATATACCAAAAGGTGCTGATTCAACAACTGGAACTAGCGATGATAATGTCTATGGTGTTTGGGCATTACAAGACGCATTTACTATTGAGACAACAATTACTCCTTACGACATAAACGGATATGCTAGTAGATTTCATGCGCTAAATATACAAAGCATAGAAAACTCTAAAAAAATAATTCCGGCGATAGATACAGACCAAACCTCTACAGATAATTTATCACATTATTACTTATCCGAAACTGCAAAACTTACCCATGAAATGAGAATATTTCATAGCACTAAAGTACAAGTTTCTTTGGTAAATACTACCTCGCATAATCATAATCAACCCGCCGAATATAAAATTAGATTTAAATTAATTTTAGGTTCTACTACTAAAACATTGGATAGTCCGGTTTTAATAAAGCCCTCTTTGGGAATAAATTGGCCTTTGGCAAATAATACTACCAACTCTCTTACTAAAGGAGTTTTTAATTTAGATGGGAAATATACGCATTCGTTTGAACGAACCACTGATAGTTCGGGAAACTCCGGCAGTACTTTGAATTTTTCTTCTACTGCCAAAGATAATTTTTATGAAGGCCAAGAACTTTTTACAGTAAGTGGTGGTGTTGCTACATCAATAGGTAAAGTCACACAGGCTAGAACTATTAATGGAAATGTTTTCTTAGATACTAGTCAATCTACCGATTTGAACTCTACTGATATTTATGTCAAAACTCTACAGCACCCTTCATATGTAGATAACTTCAATCATATCGCAGTTACATATAATAATACTACTAAATTAATGAGAATATATTTAGATGGTAATTTAGTTGCTAGTTCTACCCATGACGCTACAGATTCCTTTGCATTTGATAAGGAAGACTTTTTTTTAGGAGCAAACGGAACTGGTGGAACGGGTGCGAATACTGCTGTTTCTAATAATCAATTTATGGGAGAGATGCACGAATTTGCAATAAGCAATATGGCAGTAGATACTTTCAATGTTTTTAACTTGACACCTAGGTTTGCCAATACGGTTCTTTATTTTAGATTTGAGGAGGTAGACGGATGACAGTTCATGTTATTAGAAAGGGCAATACAATAAATCCAACTACAGTTGTAACTCTCGCTGACGCAACTAATTCTATAAACTTTGATTGTCCTACCAATCCTATCATTAGAGAGGGTTCTACTTTAGATGACACTAGAAGACTATTTGCTTCTATATCTACAGATGATAGTTACAGTCCTTCGTTTATTAAACAATTAGAAGGCAGTGATAATTCTACAACTGAATACAATAACTTGGAAAATACAGAAGGCTATAAAATTAAATGCTACAGCGACTATGATTCTACGGGTATTAGACTAAACTCTCTCGATAGTGGATATGATTACTTCGTTCTTATTCATTCCGACAATGCACTCATGCACCATTTTGCAAAAATAACTGAAACATTAACTGATGATGTTTCGGGAGATACCTTTGAGTTTGAGCCTAGACTTGGAAAACAAATACCCAAAGACACTAAGTTTATTATTTTCAAAGGGCCACCTATTACTGAAACTTCGGTAGTTGCAGTATCAATGGGAATTAGAGCAACAGAAGTTACTGCGGGTTCTACAACATATAGAATAAATAAATCATACATGTGTTCAAGACCTTATTTTTATTTTTACAATGATAGGTTAGACAAGAAGAACGAACTAGACCACGGCACTAAGTATTTTTTACAATACGAAGACAATTCCTTAATTAGCACCGCTACGGTTAATACTTTTAGTGATAAAACTACCTTTGTCACTACTTCCGACTTTGGGTTTTTCATAAAGGACTACAGTAGTTATTCAATTAAAGCATCTCTAGTTGATAATCTAAAGAATCTAGACGACCCAAGAAATGCCGCTAGTTCTACTAAACAAACTTCTAATGAAGGATTGACTCCTGTAAACAATGACTTTACAGATTATAACAAATGTTTCTTACACGCTAGAAGACCCACCGCTAATGCTAGTTCTTCTATAACAAATGGTTTAGCCATGCTAGGGCCAACTCGATATGCTCATTATTCATTCTCTCCATCGAAGGCAAACGATGTCCCTTATGTTATCAATTCAATGGTTAAGGAATCTGTTGGTGGTCGAGGGGGTTATGCCGAGGCAAAACTCATTGATACTTTGAGAATAATGCCTTCTAAAATAAATGAGTTTGATGCTCTTAGAGTTCGACACCAAGTACAAAGAGGACACTTTTTTGAATGGTTTCCTTTGAAAGCAACAGTTTCAGCAAATGTTTCCGGTAATGAATATACATTTTCCGTAGATGGAGACTATGACCTAAAGGATATAATCAGTCTAAATGAAGAAGTTCGTGTCGGTGATAGAGTATTAAGAGTAAGTGCTAGAGATAACTTAGATACGACGAATAATACTCAAGACATAACATTTACTGCCGACAGTAGATTAGAAACTTCAAAGGTTTTTTCTAGTTCCGCTTATACTTTATCTAGCGGAGATAGATTATATCGTAGGGCATTTAGCAGTTTAAACTCAACTCTTCTCACGACATTTCCTATTATAGAAGGTAGGGAAAGTAGTTTAAGAGTTGTAATATCCGACATAAACTACGAGGGATTAGAAGCAACTGTTACTAGTTCTAATGAACATAAAAAACTACTTACTCTAAGTTTTAATAATGCCTTGGGAGAAAAATATGGTTCTCCTTATTCAGCATTAGAATATGTTACTGGCGACTATGTTTTAGAAATAGAAAGGTTTAGCGGGGAAGTTGAGCAAATAGAAACTGAAAGAGAATACGGTCAAAACATGATGATTATTTCGGGAAGAGATAGTTACTCTAAACTAATATCTCCAATTGTAAATAAGAATACTTTATTTTCCGAGGACATTGTTTATTCTAGTTTGAGTCCATTTAATTCTTTAGAAAAGGTTGGTGAATTAACAAATGGAGATGAAATTACATTTGATAGTGTAACATTCACTTTAGACACTACAAAAACCGTCAATGCCCTAAATAGTGGGGGTGGGGATAAAATATATGCTAAGTATATGAATGGAGTTGTTGCATATATTGGAGAAGTTAATGGTACTGTTACAGATAGTGGTTTGGGAATAACAACAGTTACTATGAAACATATGCCTTTAGCCGATGGAACTTATGTTACTACACATAATGAAATAGAAATTTGGAGAGAGGCAAATAAAAACTACATGTTTAATAAAGCATTATCGGCTGATAATCAACTTTCTTCTTTTGCTACTTCTTTGACTGGTAGTGCTGACAAGGGGCTTTTCTTTGAAAGCGGAATAAACATAGCCGATGATTCTTTGTTGGTTGGAACTACTACTTCTAGAAGCACTGGGGTAGATACAAGAGCAGTAGGATATCACATACATCACCCTTCATCTGTAAGTAGAAAGGATGAGCAATTTCAAGCGAGACTAAGTGACGGTGGTTCTAATTTTGAAACATTTGATACTGTTAATACTCTTATGGACTTTTCAATATTGAATATGTCTACTGTAGATGGTAAAACAACAATCGAGATAGCACCTTATTTGCCCTTGACTTTAGGTAGAGCCGACCATAACGATTATGATAATTATGAAAATACATACACTACAATAGGGACAACGACAAACGCCTCAACTTCTTCCCTATTGACCGCAAATAAATGGCTTGATGTATTACCATCTAGTGTTTCAACAATAAAATCGGTGGCAAAAGAGGGTCTTCCTATATATGTGGATTCTTCTTTTGTGGGATATTGTTTGCAGGTTGTTGCTTATGAAGGGGGAGGTAGTGCAGATACTTACAGAATATTCTTAGATAGAACTGCTACAAATTATTCTTCGGGTGCAACTATTTCTGTATTGAGTGCCGCTTCTTCCGGCTTATCGGATTATGTTTCTAAAGACAGTACTAATTTATATTTCATAAATGGAGAACATTTGCATGGTGGTAAATATGTCACTTTGTTGAACTCTCAATATGGTAGTAATGCAGGTAATTATGAAAAACCAACATATTACAATTTTACTAGACCCACTAGCGCAGTAAGTAATTCTTTGATGAAAACATATGCTGAACGATTTGGGCCTTCTATTTATAAATTAAATCACATAGAAAAGGGTGACTTTAACAGAAAGACCCAAGCAATTGCTACTAATTACTATCTTAGAACTGGGGCGGGCAGTACTAGCGAAGTGTCATTAAAATCCGATGTCAATTATTACGGAGGCGGTAGTAAATTACAATACTATTCCTCGGCATACAAACTAAGTCACGGACAAACTACTCTTCAAAAAATACCTAGCCGATTTCAAGAAACAGCGCACAGACACTTACCCATTGAAGAAAGAGGAACATATCCTGCTAGCGGCTCACTCTTTTGGGATTATGATATCTATGAAAGCGGCCATACTAAACCAAGAGTATTTACTTCCGCAGACCCAACTCAAGGTGGCCTAATCAAGAGCAATTACTACATTAAGGATTTCATAGAACAAATAGACCCAAAGGTTTCAAGAATGTTTTTATTTGCAACTTCGGATTTATTACCATACTCTAGGCTTAGAACGGATAGTTTGTTTTATTCAAATAGAGACTTGAAGAAGTTTAAGTTATTCCTATTAAACGAACCTAATGAGGATGAGTTTTCTACAAAACATTCTAATTACGAAGGTTCGGGAATATCTAAGAAAATATTAGATACTGATTATCAAAGTGCTAATATTATTGAATACGATGTGGCTGATGTTAGTAAATTAAAGACATTTGGTATGATGAGATTAACTGAATTAGTTTTCGATTCTACATTCAATCAGTTCGATTCGGAAAACCCACCGGAGAAGAAGAAAACAATTAACAAGTTTAAGTATAATTTTCACACATTTACTTCAGCCATTGTTGATTCGGGAGGGACTACTTTGAACATTAGTAGTGCCAATGCTACTAGTATTACTTTGGATGGCACTATCTCTACGGCAATATCCGATGGAGATATAATTTGTGATTCAAACGGTAATATGATTGGTGAAGCATCGGGTAAAAGCGGTGCGACAATCAATTTGAAAAATCTAGGCTATGGTTCGGGAGGAGGAAATGTAGTTCTTACTGGCTCGGATTCTTCATTCCCTACAAGTGGTGGAGTTTTCATAGCACAGCAACATACTAGTCTCGTAACGGGTCACGGAGATGGCGACAGCACTAACATATTTACAGACAAACCACACCCGCTAAAGGGTATGCTTCATGGAGGAGTATATACTAGTAGTTCTTTTGATGAAAAAATGACAGAAGAATTTACTGCGCCAACTAATGCAGGTGCGGCCACAGGAGTTGATGCAACACATCATTACAGCAATTTAGTATTGCCCTTTACTTTTGGAAGTGCGAGTTTAAGTACAGATAAAACTGCACATTCAAGTTTATACTTCAAGGCTTTAGACTCACTGCCATACTCTAGTGAAGGCAGTGCCACTAGTGATGCCTTTTTACAATACGGTATTTTTGGAGTAGTCTTAGATAGATTCAATATTGATGATGGAGTTACCGAACCTATGACTTCTTCGGGTACAGTATTTCCTCCTAATGACAATACTCATCTAAGAAGTTATACTGGGGGAACACTATTGAACATGGGTCTTACTCTTAGACCTAATGTTTTTAATCACATATACGGGGGTAACAATAATGGTTCTTCTTCTACAACTTCTATTACGGCTACAGATGCCGAAGGAATATACATGGGATTCAAGTTAAGAGTTAAGTTACCTGCCGCTACCGCTACCTTAGATGGGCCTTCGGGAACTAGTAACTATCAATACATTCTAAACTCCGCTACATATCCATATTTGGATTATGTTAAAGACTTAACAGGATGCTACTTGGTTTCGGAAAAAGGAACAGAACATGGAGAGGTGGGTTCTACTGCGGCTGATTCTATTGCTGTTACTACAACAATTTCTTTGGACTCACAGCCAAACTCAATAAATAATATGATTCCTACAAATATTGCTTATGTTGTTTCGCATGAAATAGATACTGGAAGCACTACTAAAAGACATGTTATTTTAACAGACCAATCTCTTCCTGCCGGATATTATAGAGTCATGCAACCCAATCATACTTGTACCCATAGTTTTACTCCGAACAAAATAAAGTTGAATACACTCTCTTCGGAATATACTAAAATGCCTTACGAGGATAAAACATATTCTACAACTCAATCATATCTAATAAAGTCGGGAAATAATTCTTCTAGATATATTGATGTTGTTTCGGGTACTTCGGCAGGAGATACAGAAAATATAGGACATAACGAAGGCGTTCTATCCATGTATGCTCTTGTAGATTTAGACGGTTCAATAGGAGTTACGGATGGGTCGGCAACGAAACAATGGGTTGTTAGTCGTGACCCCGATGTTGCAGTTTTTCAATTCTACGATAGTTCTACAGGAGAAGTAGAAATTGGTAAGGCCCTATGTATTAGTGATGGAGAAACTACATTTAAGACTTCGATAGATTTGGAATCAAATGGCGCAGATAAAGGCACAGACCTTACTTTTGGAAAACATAAAGAAACAAAGGGAGTTATTTCAATATCCGAGATACTCACTATAACAACCAATAACAACATAAAAGGAAGACCTAAGAGGGCAATGATTGGTTCTGTAGTTTCTATTTGTAATGAGGCAGAAGACCTTATCAATGATTTACTTGAAGAAAACGACATTGAGTTCACTACTTCTTATGAAGAAAACTACCCATTATTCTTAGCACCAAACTACCAAGGTATTGATTTGTTTAGTGCAATTAATTATTTGGTGGAAAGAAAGAATAAGAAAATAATATATGATAATGATAAGTTTTCATTAACGGATAAAGACACTACTAATTCCGATTCTAAACTATTTATTAGTGATAGAAACAATAAATTAGAAATTAAAGACTTTTCTAAATCTAAAGTATTGTTTGACTTCTACAATGAAGTTATTGTCTATGGGTCGGGTTTTAAGTCTAAGAGACAAAATCAAAAGAGCATAAAGAAGAGAGGAAGAAAAACATTAGAAGTTGATGATGATACCTTGTTTACTCAACCCGATGTTGATAGAAGGGCTAGTGAATTGCTTAGGTTGCACTCTACTCTCAACGAAAAAATAACCGTAGAACTGGGCCATCTAAATATATCTCAAGTTAAATCGGGCGACCTTGTTACTCTAGAACTTATTCAAGAGAATGTACAATTGAATGAATACATTATTCTTCAAATGGAACACACAATGGACGGTTTCATAAAAATGGAATTGGGTAGGTTCAGCAAGGGCCTTACTGATAGATTTGCTGAAATCCAACTACAGAATAAAAAGACAGTAGCGGCTCTTAGGCCCAAGGTTTTCAAGGATTCGGACACTAGTGTTTCTTTCTTTGAAAGCATAAAAGTAAAGGAAGTCAAACTTTTAATTCGTAACAGGGTCGGTGGAAGTGGGGGAAGTTCTTTTAACATTGGCTTCTCACAGCGAATTGGGTTTGGTGCAGTCATTGGTTTTGGTTCTATTGGTTCTACTAGCATAACTACAATTTTGGAGACTGAATTATGATAACAGACGACTTGAGAACTAGTTTGGCAACCCATCTATCGGCTGTTTATCTAAAGGCTAGAATAGGTGTTGGTGGTAATTCAACAAACCCTTTAACTACTGATTTAGATGTACCTATTGTTGATGTTTCAGCATCGGCATCTCAAAGCGATAATAATGTAATAGAGTTTAAGTTTACAGTAACGGGGGCTTCTATTGCCGGATATACTATTAGAGAGATTGGTATATTCAATAAGCAATACACCAATGGCGCAGGAACTTCAATTGCTGAATATACCCAACTATTAACTCGCATTCCCTTTGAAGGAATAGGGCCGTTTGCATCCGGTGAAGATGTAGATTTTTATGTTACTATAGAGGTGGAATGATATGACGAACAGTTTGAACAATGGAAACTATAGCCGATTAAGTGTAGACCCAACTTTGGGTGGAATGGTAGATGAAGTAGACTTTCCCCATAGTGGTTTATTCAAAGCATTAGCAGTCGGAGTTCAAGGAAACTATGCTATTCTAAATGCGGCTACTAGTTCTACTACAGAAAACTTTAGCATTGTTCAAACAGATTCAAGCGGAAATACTCAATTCGTTGTTGGTTCGGGTAAGGTTATGCGTGATGGTAAAGTAATACTTGTTCCTTCTAATGATGCCACTACTACCTTCACATCGGGAACTCCAAGTACCTTTGATGAGCCTTCTTCTACGGGCAATGGCTATTTTCTCCTAGTTGTAGCGGCCAATAATACTCTTGCTATTAGAGACAATGGAAACAAAGAGACTCTAAATACCGTTCCTCAATTGACTGCCGGAGATATACCCATTGCTATGATTCGATTGTCAAACGGTGAGAACAGCGCACAACGGTTAATACAGTATTTTACAACGGCTAAAAAAGAAAACAGTGTAAGCATAGGCTATGAAAACTCAAATGCTTATACCGAAGTTGGTACTTTGACTGGTGACGCTAATGGTATTACTATGACGGGATTACATAAACTAGATACTCTACCAACTGCCACTGCTCATGGGGCTAATAGCAAAGTTATTATTCAAGACGGTGATAATTCTAATACCATTAGAACCATTACTGCTCAATCTATTGCTGACTTAGCACCTCAAGGAGATATTACTGGTGTTGATTTAAGTGAGGGGACAGGCATTGATATTGCTTCGGAAACTAATACTGCAAGTGGGAATTATTCAGCAACTATCAATTTGGATTTAACAGAAATTACAGTAAGTGATGGTTTGACTGCGGCAGGTGCAACGACACTTAATTTGGACTTAGAAGAAATTATTGCTACAGATGCCGCTAATAGAGTTTTAACTTCGGACGGTGACGGAACATTAACTGCTCAAGCAGAACTATTAGTAGTTGAGGGTTTGGTTTCAATAGAAAAGGCATTGGCTCTAGGTGCTTCGGGAGTAACGCAATATGATGGAACTACTTCTTTGCTTGTAGTAGATGCTTCTAGTAATAGTAGCACAATTACTTTGCCTTCGGCGGCATCTATTGAAAGTAGAGTTATTATAATTAAAAATGTAGATACTTCTAATTTAACAGTAACTACCCAATCCTCGGATAAATTTGAGGATAATCGCGTTGGTGAGGATTATAGACAAACCGATGTAAACAACTTAAAATTAAGACCTCTAGAATCTGTAATGCTATATGCAATAAGTGATTCTTTTTCAGTGGATGGAAGTTCCTTGACTAATGGATATTTAATTATTGATAGAGAATATGAACACCCCAATCATACTGGTGAAGTTACTTCTACTGCTGATGGTGCTACTGTTATTGCTTCTAATGTTGTTGATGAAGACAACCTTAAAGTTTCTAATTCTCCAACAAACGGATATTTTCTACAAGCCCAAAGTGGTGCGGCAGGTGGTCTAACTTGGGCGGCTGTTTCTTCAAGTAGTGGCGATATTGAAGGTATTACGACTGCTTCTAATAGCGGTTTGGCGGGTGGTGCTACAACTGGAACACCGAGTCTAAGTTTAGACATAAACAATTTAACTGCTGAAGCAATAGCAAGTGGAGATACAATAGCATTTAATGATAGTGGAGATAATGGCATACATAAAGAGACAATTGATGATATTGCTACTTTATTTGCAGGTGATGGCCTTACTGCTTCAAGTGCAGTAATAGCAGTAAATGTAGATGATTCTACTATTGAAACAAATAGCGATACTATACGGGTTAAAAATGATGGAATTAATACCCAACACATTGCCGATGATGCAGTTGATGGTGATAAATTAGCAGATAGTATTATTATTGCGGATACATTAGAAGTAACTGGAACTACTACTTTACTAGATAGTGTAACGGTAGCCCCAACTAAAACCTTTTTCTCTACAAGATTACCAACTGTTACGGTAAGTTCGGGTGCTTTAACCGAAACTAACCATGCAGGTAGATACCTTATATGTGGAGGTAATGTAACACTACCTTCTAGTCCGGCGGCAGGAGTCCATTTTACTATACTAAATACATCGGGCGGAGATATTACTGTTACTGCTACAAATAGTTCTACTATTAACGGTGGTAGTGCTAATACAGTAATAACAGTAGCGGATTTTAATGCTGTAACTTGTATTGGTATTGGTTCTAATAATTGGATTGCATTAGGAGTTTGATTTTAATGTATAATGCTATTGCAGGTTCTTGTGCTGAACAAAAGGCTAATGCGGCAACAGCGGCTTATACTTTAGATGGTATTGCATTTTCCGATTATGGAGCAGCAACGGGTCAAATCCTTACTGAACTAGTAAATGGGCCGGATGAACTACTTTTAGCAGATTATTCAGCATCATCTATTAAGTCATATAGTTTTGATGATAGTGCCGTTCCTAGTTTTTCATCAGCAGATGATACACTTAGTATAGGCAACAATTTTACTAGAGCATTAGTGTTTGGCGATAGCGGAAACTATATCTATGTTGGTGGAGTAAATGCTTCTACTAATATCGTGCGTTACAACCTTTCAACACCATATGATATTGGCACTACTACTGGTTCAACCCAAACTGTAAGTTCTTCTTTGTATAGTTCGGGGGCGCAGGGTTTAGCATTTAATGACACAGGAACTAAATTATTTGTTGCTGATGGTAGTTCGGTAATTACACTTACTTTGACTACAGCATGGAATTTAAGTGCCGGTAGTAAATCAACCACTAATTTAAGCGGAACAACAGATGATGATGGAGACAGTATAATCAACTATACTGGTATTCGATTCAATCCTACTGGGACTAAAATGTTCATCTCTTACAGAAACTCGGCAGGTAATCCTGCTTCGGGAAGTGCAAATCATCCTAAATTAGCCGAGTTTGACCTTAGCACTGGTTTTGATGTATCAACCGCTTCATTTGCTCGTTCAATGAGTATTAACAATGATGTAGGGCAATTTTCTGCTACGCAATCTACTCTTATTGGTGGCTTTGATTGGAACTCCGATGGAACAAAATTATTCATTGCGCCGGTTCACGCCGATGCACTCGACAGTAATATTGGGCCAAAGGTTTGTAGATACACTTTTTGATGTGATATTATGAGCGTTAATGAATTGTTTTCAAAAACATTATTGTTAATAATAATAGTTTCTTTTCCTATTGCTATGACAAGTATTCATTATTTAATGTGCGAGGTGTGTGGTTAATGATTCCTTTATTTTTGGCTTTTACAATTAGTTGTCTTATTGGTTTTTCATTACTTTGGTTATTATTTTTTTCAGATTTCTTTGATTAGTAATAAAAGAAATTTAAAATTCTTTTTTACTATTTTTTAAAATAATAGATGAAAAAAACGCCATAAAAAAAAGGCCACCCGATTTCACGCCCAATTAAGGGGGTGAAGTCGAGTGACCTAATTACTTCCAAATATTACCGCAGTTTCTACATTCCCAAAGTTTGACTTTTTTTGAAGAACCTATGTAAAACCCTTGTATTCTAAGGGCTATTGTAGATTCGCTACAATCCTTACATTCCTGTCTTAAAGTCATTTATTATCTTCTTGGGCTTCTTTCATTAGTCTCTTCATATATTCTTCTACGCTTTGGTCTGTCAAATTAGACCCTCCAAAAGCGGCAAAGAACAACAATGTGACTATTATAATAAAGAACAAAAGTCCAAACCAATCCATAGTTTCCATTACCAATCTACCTCCAATTCTACAAATTCCTCTTTCTCAATCGAATACGCTTTTACAATACCGTTGTCTTTACCATACTTCCAAAGGTCATAAACGATTTGAGTGTCTTTCAAACAATACTCTACTACTTCATCATAGCGGCCCATTTTCCAAAGTTTAGGTGCATCAGCACTATCCATTAGTTTATCCTGTTTGAGCGTATTTTCGCCTAGATTTTGTAGCCTAAACCTTTCACCATGTCCTGCCGTCAATAGTCGGCTAGTGTCAATATACTTCTTCTCATCTAAGTACTTTCTAATGCAGTAGATATCCATTGAGTTTTTTAATATGGGTAGGTCAAAGGAAACAATGTTATGTCCCAATATTACCCCACCCTTCTCAAAGTGTTCATCTAAATCATATTTTAAATCACTTAATGATTTAACTATGTGACCGCTTTTTGCAAAGGTGTTTACTGGCTCATCAACATACACTGTTCCAACATTACCATCCCATGTTGCAACGGTTGATACTTGAAACATATGGGTATTACCAAAGCCGCCTATTTCATGCGACATATTCTTGGTTTCAATATCCAAAGCCATTACATTCATGTAATCACTTTCCTTTACCATTTGTGGCCCACAATTTACTAATCTCTTCTGCTTCGTCGTTGCCTTTAGGTTCTTCACCCTGCTTTCGCTTTAGAAAGGCGACAATGTTTGTGTTTGCTACAGTAAGCATACTCGCACATTCCCATCCTTCTTCACCGTAAGTATTGAGAGTTTCAATAATTACTTTCGGCCCTTTCGTTACATCAAACACTATAAATGTATTTTCCCATGTTATCATTTCATTCACCTTTTAGTTTTACAAAGACTGCCCTTCCGACCTTAATTTCCTCAAAGTTTACCTGTATTTTCTTCCACCGATTATAGATTTGTGCCTTTGATAATTTTGCATCTACCTTTACCTTTTCAAATAGGGCATTTTTAGGCACTCTACCGTCTTCGGTTTTCAAATCATTGTATGCTTTTAAGAAACCAACTCCTGCATTATTTTTCAACAAGTCGGACTTACGCACCTTTAGACTATGATTGAACCACGAAATCAATGATTTATAGCAGTTGCGGATAATGAAAGAGGCTTGATTCACATTTCTAGCACTTACTATAAACCTTTTACTTGGGTCTTTTATGTCCTTAGATTCTGCTATGCAACAAAGAACCGATATTTTGCCCATCATAATTAGAAGTCTAGTCATAAAGGTTCTAGCAGTATCTCTAATCACACCGTCTTCTTCCGAAACCATTTTCCTCAAGTCTCTTTTCCTCAAATGTAGTGCTTCTTTGAATCCTTTAGAGTAACCGATTGTTTTATTGGGGTCTTCACCGACTTCTAGATATCTAGCCTTAGTTAGTTTATATATTTCAAAGAAACCATCTGTGTACTTATCAATTGGTAAGTTGATGTCTTCAAAGACACCGAAGTTATCAGTAACCATGTCATCAATCTCATCCTTGATATGTTCGGGTACTTCCCAAATATACAATACTGCTCTTTGAAACAAACCTGTTTCAGTGATTGCCTTGTCTAAATTTTCGGGAGGAAAAGTAGTGGCTAGGACAGAACGCTCGGAGTGGCAAAATACCTTTGGCCCTTCTTTTAATTTCTTAGTAATTATTTGAGAAGAACCTCCTATTGGATTCATTAGAGTATTTAGGTATGTAACTACACTCTCTTTATGTTGAGACTGCTTGAAAACACCTGCGTTTGTAAACTCATCCCAACGGGCTAGTCCGTGACCGTCTAGAGAACCCTTCACTGCTTCCCAATCAATGTCTCCTGCTTCAAGCCCTTGGTCTTCATCAGCATCCCTTAGAATAATTTGCTTTTGATAACCAATAAGTGCGGCATCTGTATATTCTACAACATCGAAATTATCGAACCTCTCAAGTTTCTCATGTGATTCTATTTGTTCGTTTGGCCTATACCCTTCTAAGGCATTTATTTTATCCCAAAGTTTTTCCGAAACAGGTATTACAAAGTTCATCAATTCACTTTTTCCTGTTCCCGAAGTTTGAATCCAAACAAAATGTATTCTACTATCCACTATCGAAGCCTTAATTGGTATTCTTACAAACTCCTTGATTGCTTGTCCTAATATAACTAAGCCAGTCATAGCGGCAGGAATATCGTTGTAGTGAGAAACATTAGTTGCTTCCTTAACCCATCCTTCTAATAGTTCCGGTAGTTTATCGCCCTTTACTATTTCTGTTTTTTCTTCTATTGGCATTTCATCTAGAATACTGTCATCATATTCATCTGTAGTCATCCAGTCATCATCTATATTTTCATTCATATTTTCACCTTATTTTCTGTGTTTAGAACCTCTAAAACCCTGCTAGAGATGGTCGGCCCTATACCATCTATGCTGTTTATTTCATTAGCGGGAGTGTGTGCAATCTCGGCAATAGAGCCAAACTTCTTCAAGAGAGCCTTGGCTTTTTTCACCGATATTCCTTTGATGCTTGTTAAGACATCTATTCTTAGGTCATCTGTTGATATTCTTTTTATTACCTGTGGTCTAATTACATCTCTAGACATAGGTTTCATTTTACAAACAGATGTAATTATTAGTGCGGCTTCTTTTTCTGTCGGAGTCCAAAAAGCCTTTACATCAGTATCTAGAGTAATCCTACCAATAGCCCCAAGAAACTTATTGTTCAACATTACTCTTCTAGAAGCATTGGGTAATTTAGAATAAGAATTGTCTATTACTGCGTCTATTGCTTCTTTTATTGTTCCATAGATAATTACTACATTAGTCTTGTAGTGCCTATCCATGTTATCAATTTGAGTCCATATTCTCTTAGATAGCACTGAGCCTAAAAAGTCTATAGAAGACTTAGCCTCAAAGCAAACATCATCATAGACATAATCACCAACTTCTATCCATTTCTTTTCCATCGGTATTGCTAATGCTCTAGCCTTTGACTCTACTAGTTCAACTAGTTTAGAACCTTTCTTTTCTCGACTATCAATTATTAGCATTGTTGGCCCACTCCACTAGCGACTTCAATTCCTTAGAATTGTCTGTTTTATAATAACCCCAAACATAACCTATGAATCTAAATATCAACCATTTAGGCCACTCTTGCGGAAACTCATTCCCTTCGGATTCCCATGTTTTAGGTTTGAATGTAAAGACACCCATGATAAACTCTTGATACTTCCAATATACCTTTCTTCCTTCTATTTTAACTTCCCATCCTTCATCCGAAATTAAAGTTGATGCCTCTACAAAAGTAGAGTCCAAATCGTCGTCAAAATAAGACGGGCCAGTTATCATTTCATTCCATACTTTTTCATTGTATTTTTTCATTTTTATTCCTCCTTATCTAAGTAGTCGGGGTAACGCCAACATTTACCGACGCAATACCCTTCGGGTATCAATTTTGATTTACAGTTTGGAGCATTGTAATTACCAAATACTGTAAATCTAGCGTGTTTTCTTGTAGTTTCTTTATCCCAATCTAGCCATACCTCGTCGGATGATTCTACCAACTTTTCAATCTCATCAACAATAGTATTCAAGACTTTTTCTTTATTTTC
>Ga0213865_10001369_pt1 | contig 15914 bp, 10 predicted proteins | sample PICome_6_FD_160100 | JGI IMG/M metagenome (GOLD analysis project Ga0213865, IMG submission 160100) | Coastal seawater microbial communities near Pivers Island, North Carolina, United States - PICO282 | ecosystem: Environmental > Aquatic > Marine > Coastal | place: USA: North Carolina...
ACCCTTTCCGGCACCGGATCGGCCGCCGCCGATGTCCCCGAAGGACAGTACACGGCGACACTGGCTGACGCTGCAGGATGCGCGCGGGACACCGTGTTGGACGTGGCCGCCCTCTCTCTGGGCCTGACCATGGAACAGGTGCTGGTGCAGCCCACTTGCGGTGGGGCGCTGGCTGGCGAGGCGACCCTCATTCCTGCGGGAGGCCTGCCGCCGTACGAGGTGGTGGTCCAGGGTGCAGCGGACACCACATTCCTGCCATTTTTGGTGCCGGGAGCCTACCCCGTGACCCTGACGGATTCCGTCGGATGCACCTTCCTCGATTCCATCGTCATCTCCCCAGCCAGCGACTTTGAGTTGTTTGCCGATGTGGATTCGGCCTCCTGTGCTGGAACCGAGGACGGACAGATCATCTTGACCACCGCCAATGGGGTGGGTGAGGTGGACTATACTTTCTCCGGTCCCTTCGGCGCGGTCGCTGTGGCCGATACGATTCCCGATTTGGGGGCGGGCATTTATGAGATCACAGCGTTGGACGCCGAGGGCTGCCCTGCTGTCTTGTTGGTTGAAGTTGCCGGGCCACCGCCTGTGTTGGTGACGCTGGACAGCCTGGGCCGGCCTTCTTGCACGGACGACACAGATGGGTTGCTCGCCGTCAGCGTCGAAGGAGGTCAAGGAGGGCCATTTGAGGTCAATTGGACCTTGGACGGAGAATTCTGGGGAAGTGGTGCCATTCAGGACGGATTGGGCGAAGGGCTTTATGCCGTAGAAGCCCTGGATGCCTCGGGGTGCGCTGGCGGCATTGACGCCATTCCGCTGGTTGCTGAGGGTGATGTGACGTTGTCCGTGCCCGCTGATACCGTTTTGTGCGCAGGCAATGCCCTGCAACTGGAGGCGTCTGCAACAGGAGCCACCGAGGCGTTTTGGTCCGTCCCTGATGGCCAAGATGGCCTGGGATTGACGGCATTCAGCGCAAGCGTGGCCGAAGGCGGGACGTATTGGACTTTCACAGCCGTGCGCTTGGGGTGTGTTCAATCCGACTCTGTTCAGGTCACCGGCCTGGCCTTGCCCACGCCCAATGCAGGCCAAGACGTACTCATTGTTTCTGGGGCCGTTGCGGCAATTGGAACAGCGGGGTCTACGGAGGACTGGACCTATGCGTGGTCCCCCGCGGGTGATGTGGCTTTTCCAGAACTGGCCGCCACGCCCACAGAGGCCCTGTTTGAGACCACCACTTTTGTGTTGGAAGCAACCACTTCGGAAGGCTGCAGTGCCTACGACACCGTGGTGGTGGACGTCCTGCAAACCTTGGACATCCCATCGGGCTTCTCCCCCAACGGCGACGGCACCAACGATTTCTGGAACCTCAACGGACTGGAGCAGTACCCTTCAGCGGAGATCACGGTCTTCAACCGGTGGGGTGACGTGCTCTTTACCCAAGGGGCCACCGATGGGCCTTGGGATGGCAACCTGAACGGCATCGCGGTGCCCATTGGCACGTATTACTACCACATTCGGGTCGACGAGCCCGCACTGCAGACCGAGTGGACCGGTCCCATTACCATTCTGCGATGAGCGCATCAGGCCACATATCCGCACAGATCAAGGGGGGGCTCTTCATCCTCTTCATGGCGTCCGTGCTGTCAGCTGGCGCGCAACAGCAGCCGGTCACAACGTTGCCATTGGACCACGCATTTGATGCGCATCCTGCCGCCGCGGGCCAAGACTCACTGATTCACGTGAGCCTTTGGCAGCGCAGCCCGTGGACCGGCCTTCCTTCGGCCCCGCGCACAACCTCGCTGTCTCTGACCTCTCCTACGGGCTCCAAGTCCTTGGGGTGGGGCGCGCGCGCATGGAGTGATGTTGCGGGCCCAACCCGGATGTCGGGCCTCCACATGGGCCTTGCTTACAAAACGCGGTGGACGGATCGGTGGAAGATGTCCTTCGGCATCGGACTGGGGTGGACCCAATTCGCCATTGATGGCAATCAAATCGACCTCGAAGTGGATGATGACCCAGTGTTGGGCAGCACTTATCAAGCGGTGGGGGTGCCGGATGCAACGGCGGGGTTGCTCGTGTCCGATGGCAACTTTGTGTTGGCCGCTTCTGCCGGTCAAGTTTTGGGTTCGGCGGTTCCGGTTTTTGAGGGAACAGGGTTGGATTCTCGGCTGACACCGCATCTCAGGATGATGATGTCTTACCGGCATGCCCGGGGCCAGTGGGGGTGGACCCCCATCTTCCAGCTGCAGCAACTGCGGCCCATTCCGATGGAGTGGTCGCTGTCGTTGCGGGTAGACAAGGAGCGCGACTTCTGGGCCATGGCTGGTTACCGGTCGGCAGGTGCAGGCCATTTTGGCGCTGGCGTGAGGCTCAATGACCAGCTGACATTCAGCTACAACCGCAATTGGGCAACGGGCAGTCTTGCGCAAGTTTTGGGCGGCGGCCATGAGGTGGTCCTCGGATTCACCGTCCCGCGTTGATGACGCTCTGAAGAGCGGGTTTCGCCGACGCATTGCCCCGATAGCTTAGCGGAACGAACAACGATAAGCCCTGAGCATGGCGGGATTCAAGAATTTGGAAGACCTGGTGGGAGACCTGGGAGAGGGATTGCGCAAGCTGCGGGCTGGCGCATTGGAGCCGGAGGAGCTGACGCCGCTGGTTGATGACGCCAGGGAACTGTCGGACCGTTTGATTCTGTTGCGGTTCAAGGCCCATGAGTTCTCTTACGAGGTGAGGCGGAAGGCGCCCGATGGCGGGGTGGATGCCGCCGCCGCTGACCGTCAGCCTGTGCGGCCATTCAGGATTGGCGCTGCGTACCAGACTTCCCTCATTGATGCGATCGAGGAGGTGAGCCGGGAGCAGGCCGAACAAGCGGAAAAAGCCCGCATGGAGGCGGGAACTCCTGAGCTCTTTGATGCACCGGTCGAACCGGAAGTGGCCCCGACCCCAGCGCCAATGCCTGAGCCTGAGCCCGAAATGGAGGTCGTGCCTGAACCAGCAGATGAGGAGGAAGCCCCACTTCCGTCCCCTGTCTTGGAACCGGAGCCACAAGAAGCCATCCACGAGGAGCCCGTGTCGCAAAAGCCGGTCATCGAGGAGCCCGAGCCGCAAGAGCCGGTCATCGAAGAGTCGGAGGACGCCGATGCTGTGGAAGAGGCGGGTCCTTCAATCGCCGAACAGATGGAGCGCCAGCCCATCTCCGACCTGCGCACCGCGTTCAGCCTGGTCGAGAAGTACGAGTGCATCAAAATGCTGTTTGATGACGATGCGGTCGAGTTCAATAGGGTGTTGGAGGCCCTCGAAGAGGCCGGCACCTTTGAATTGGCCTTGCATTGGTTGGGACAACAAGTAGAAGCGTTCCAATCCTGGGACAAGGAGGATCCTGTCGTCCTGAGGTTCCTGGACCGCGTAGAAAGGCGATACCACTGAGATGTTGACCGTTGTGCCCACGCCGATTGGCAACCTGGGGGATTTCACCCCACGCGCAATCGAGGCCATTGAGGCCGCCGATATCGTCTTGGCAGAGGACACGAGGACAACGGGGTCACTGCTTCGGTTAAAGGGCATAGAGGCCCGCCTGAGGGCGTTTCACGCCCACAACGAGCACAAGGTGTTGGAGCAGGTCGTGGCGGACTTGTCTGCAGGCGTTCATGCGTGCCTGTGCAGCGATGCGGGCACCCCGGCCATCAGCGATCCGGGTTTTTTGCTCGTGCGCGCATGCATTGCAGCTGGCGTGGAAGTGCAGTGCTTGCCTGGCGCGACTGCGTTTGTACCGGCTTTGGTGGTGAGCGGATTGCCCTGCGACCGGTTTGTATTTGAAGGCTTCCTACCGCACAAAAAGGGCCGCCAAACCCGACTCAAAGGACTGGCCCTGGAGCCGCGCACGACCGTGCTGTATGAATCGCCGCACCGCATGGTGAAGCTGCTCACAGAATTGGTGGAGCATTGCGGTCCCGATCGCACGGTCAGCGTGAGCCGAGAATTGTCCAAGAAATTCGAGGAAACCGTGCGGGGTACCGCTGCATCTGTCAAGGCGCACTTTGAAGCGCACCCGCCCAAGGGCGAATTTGTCGTTGTGGTCGGGGGCTTCGAGGACTAACCGGCTCAGAAGAGCACTTTTTGCAGTTCGCCCACGCGGTCGACATGGACCAGTTCCAGTCCTTTTGGCGGCTTTGGACCCTTGGCCACCAGCCCGCTGACGACGAGCCGTTTCATGCCCAGTTTGGCCGCCTCCATCATGCGCTGTTCCACGCGGGCGACGGGCCGCACTTCACCCGTTAGGCCCACTTCTCCGCACAAAGCGGTTTTGGGGTCGAGGGTCAGGTCGAGGGTCGAACTCAAGATGGCCGCCACCACCGCCAGGTCGATGCCCGGGTCGCCCAGACGGATGCCACCGGCGAGGTTGAGGAAGACGTCAGAGGCGCCGAGTTTGAAGCCGCAGCGCTTCTCGAGCACAGCCAGCAACATATTGAGGCGCTTCAATTCATAACCGGTGGCCGAGCGCTGCGGGGTGCCGTACACCGCGCTGCTCACCAAGGCTTGTATCTCCACCATCAGGGGCCGTGCACCTTCGATGGCGACAGCAAGGGCGGTTCCGCTGAGCCGCGACCCTTCGTGCCCAACGAGGGCGCCAGACGGGTCCGTTACCGCGTGAAGGCCATCACCCCGCATTTCGAAAATCCCGATTTCCTGGGTAGACCCAAATCGGTTTTTGACCGCCCGCAGGATCCGGTAAGCGTGGTGGCGGTCCCCTTCAAAGGTGAGTACCACGTCCACCATGTGTTCCAACACCTTGGGGCCGGCGATGGCGCCCTCCTTGGTGATGTGGCCAATCAGAACCACCGGCAACTGCAGCGGCTTGGCCGCCAAAATCAGTTCCGCTGTGGACTCCCGCACTTGGGCGACGCTGCCGGGTGCGCTCTCGACCCTCGGGGTGTGCAGGGTCTGTATGGAATCCACAAACAAGAGGTCGGGCTTGTGCTCCTTGATGGCCCGCACAATGCCCTCGGTTGAGGTCTCAGGCAGGATGAGCAGCGACTGACCCAAGGTGCCCAAGCGGTCAGCCCGCAGGCGCACCTGTTCAGGGCTTTCCTCGCCGCTCACGTACAACACCTTGCCCGCTGCCTTCATGGCCGTTTGCAAGCTGAGGGTGGATTTTCCGATGCCCGGTTCTCCGCCCAGCAGGACCAATGCACCGGGCACGAGGCCGCCTCCGAGGACGCGGTCAAACTCCGCTTCTCCTGTCCCTGCCCGGTCCGTTTTGTGCTCCGTGTAGTCAATCAGGGGCCGGGCCTCAATGGCACCTGCCACCACCGCAGCGCGCTCCATGCGCGGATTGGCGGACTCCTTGAATTCCGTGACCGTATTCCAAGCTTTGCAGGACGGACATTTTCCGACCCACTGTCCCGTGGCATGTCCGCAGTCGCTGCAGACGAAGCGGGTCCTCGTTTTGGCCACGGTTTAGGCTCAGCGCTGGATCATCACTGACCCGCTGAAATTCTTGCCGTTGGGCAAGGTCAGCAGGTAGAAATGGGTGCCAGAAGACGCGTCCCGGGCATCCCAGAGGTTGTCGTAATTGTTGCTCTCGTAGACCAGGTTGCCCCAGCGATCGTAGACCATCAAGATGCTGCCATCGTATTTCAACAGGCCTTCAATTTCGAAGGTGTCGTTCTTGCCAATAGAACCTTCTGCGGTTCCTGGCGTGAAGATGTTGGGGATCTTGATTTCACAAGCGTCAATCTGCACCTCCCAAGTCTGGCTCAAGCCTGCTGGCGTGCAGGGGTTGAGGGCCGTTCCGGTGAGCACCAACGGCGCGTACCAGTAGGCCGTGTCCAAGACCTGCGCTGATGTAAAGGTCACTTGGTCCTCTTGGAGGAAGTTCAGGTTTGAGGGGCTTGGAGTGCCGAATTGGAATTCCAACGACCAGTTCCAATCCACGGCATAGGTGCTGTTGATCTCGAAGGTGTTGGGAATCTCTGGGCACAGCCAGATGGGCGTATTCTCGGCAATCTGATTGGGAACAGCAGGCCCGAGTTCGACGGGGTATCCCATCCACACAAAGGTGCTGTCTTCGAAAGATGAGCAGCCGAGGGGATCTTCAAACGTAGCAGTGAGCCAGTTGTCGTGGTGTGGGTTGAACGTCGCAGTAAAGGTGTTGCTGACCGTTCCGTCCTCCCATGTCACCGTCCAATCATTGTCCGTCAGAGGGTCGATCAGGACGGTGTTGCCGCCTTCACAGTTCAGGCTGTAGTTGGGCAGTGGGCTGGGCACGGGTTGGAAAATGATGACCTCTGCACACGCCTCAACCGTGCCGCACTCATTCGTCGCTTCCACGCAGTATTCTCCGGCGCTACTGGCGACAATGACGAAGTCGTCCTCGTTCAGATTGGCGTTGTCCAAGGACCATTCAATCTCCAAGTCGCTGCTAGGGTCAAGTCCGGGATCGAGCACCACTTCCACTCCTTCTTCACAGACGATCTGGTCTTCCAATTCAGGGTCACCAGACTCGGAGGTCACGATGGTAAATGGAATTTCGAGCGTTCCACATGCGTTGGTCAGTGTCACGTTGAGGTCATATGTGCCGTTCTCATCGAACTGGTACTCCGCAAAAAAGCCTTGCGTGCTCTCTGCCTCGGGCCACTCCAGGGGGTAAATGGCGCCTTCATACAGGGTGTCGACCTGGAAGTTGGCGCTTTCGCCGTCGCAGAGCAGGTAGCTGCCGTCGGCTTGCAGGTTGTCTTGTGGTCCAACAAGCTCAGCAATAGGGGTGGTGCTTACCTCCATGGGGTAACATGCGGCATAGCCACAGTTGTCGTCCGTGAAGCAAATTTCATAGACACCAAACCCGCCGGTCGGGGTGAAGAAGGTGTTGAATTCAGAAGGCTCGGAAAAGAAACCAGCGCCTTGGGAAACGCCCCATGTTCCACCGACCGGGTCCACCTCACAGTTGGCAGTGGCAGAGTAGACGAGTCCACCTTCTGCAGGTAGGTCATCCACGGGTTCAGGGTTGCCGGTTGTGCAGTTGTAGACGGTAAAGCTGAAGTCTTCCACAGGCGCATTGGACCCTGTGACGAGTTCAATTTCGACGAGGTCACCCAACGACACCTCGATGTCCGTGTGGGCCGTAAAGACTTCGAAGCTGGTCAAAACATACGAGCTCTCATTGCCATCACCGTCGGTCACCGTCACTTCAAGGAAGTTGTCTCCCCCCCAACCGGACGGGTCAGAAGCGGTCATGTAAATGAGAAGCGGCCCAGCATCCGGGGTGGTATAGCCCCCGCTGAATTGGACGCTATACAGGCTGTCACATACTGGAGGAATAACCACTTCAGGGATGACCTGGGTGACCTGTTCGACGTTGAATACGCGCTGACCTTGACATCCATCAAGGTTGGTGACCAGGATGCGGTAGGAGCCAGGGGTCACACCAATCGCAGAGTCTCCAAGCTCTGAAGCGGGGATGACAATTTCGCCACCAGCACCGTTCCAGTCTCCGTCCCATTGGTATTCGACAAACTCATCCATGTTCTCGTCGCATACCGTGACAATGGAAGTGTCGTCACCACAGATGGGGTTGGGCTCGATACAGACATCGGGCAGGAAATACAGGCTCTGGTTGATGAAGAAGTCTTCTGTCGCGAAGCACCCCTCATCGATGGAAGCGGTTACAGTGAATGTGCCGCCAAAGGCATAGGTACACTCTGGGCCACTGCAGCCGAGCGTCCAAGCATAGTTGTCAAAGTCGTCATTGCACGTAATGGTCGTCTCCTGACCCGAGCAGATGCTGAAGTCGCCTTCCACAGTGAGGGTCGGAAGTTCCACGTCAATCACCTCGACCCAGTAGCTCAAAACAGTTTCGCCTACCGGGGTTCCGTCGTCGGTGGCGGTGATTTCGAGGAAGTAGGTTCCCACATTTTCGGGGGTGCCTGCCAAGAAGGCATCGAGGTAGGTTATGCCGTCCTCGAGATAAGTGCCGTTATTGGTGACCACCGGAACGTCAGACAACACGATCTCCACGTTTTGGTCTTCTTCTGGCGCCAGGAAGCCGATGTTGAGATCAAGCGTGTCGTTCAAGCAGACATACAGGGTGTCCGCACATCCACTGCCGGGTGTTTCGGTAGGGATGGGGGCTTGGTTGGGGTCTGAACCCGATACGTTGATGCAGAAGTCCTTGCCGTCCAGCCAGAAGCAACCGTCTTGGTCTGCAGGCCCCCCACCGTATGGGCCATTGTAGGAGTCGTCTTGGAAATTGAAGCGGCCAAACTGTACGAAGTTGTCCGAGTTGTTCTGGACGTCGACACCCACGGTAGCAGGGTCGGGGCCGCAGCAACCTCCTTCACCCCCTACATCGCCGTGTGCCCACTGCATGGACTGGTAACACAGCTGTACGTTGTTGCCTCCACCGATGGAGATGGACCCATCTGCAGAGAACACCACCTGGTAGCTGACGGTGCGGTCGTCGTGGTTGTTGTAGTAACCGACATCCACCCAGTTTACATAGACAGCATCGGGTGTGATGCGGTAGTAGATGTCCCCCGTCAAGCGGTAGTCGGCATCTCCCCAGTATCCGGAAATGATGTTGTAGTTGGATTCGGGGAGTTCCTCGGGCGTCCAGTCAATGACCGGCTCGGTAAAGGAGATGAGGCCTTTCGAATTGATGTAGAACTCATTGTGTGGCTGTCCGAACAGGTCGAACGTAAACGGCAATGACAGAGGTCCGTGGGCATAGTCGACGTCGATTCCCGCACCCCCCGTGAATTGCTGCATCTCAGGGGTGATCTCCGTGTAGGATTCGTTGGGCTCAATCCAACAGTCGCACTCACCGGAGCGCATCAGGCGTTGTTGCTTGCGCGCTTCCTTGCGTTCGAGGTACTCTGGGGTGCTTTGGTGGCGCTTGATGACCGCGATCACTTCGCTTTGGTCATAACCTTCCCAAGCCCGGTATGTGTCCCATTCATCCCGGTCCATCATCATGACGGCAAACTCAAATCCTCCGTATTTGTCGTAAAGCGACGAAATCTCGGCCGGCAGTGTCTCTTGAGCATTGGAAGAAACTGACAGGGCACTAACGAAAAGGAGAAGTGTGAAAAATCTCATGGTGTTGGTTCTCGCGGGGGCGCAATATACCGCAGAGCGTCCCCACTCGTGCCACTGAGTGCGTTCTCGGTTCGGGGATGTGCCATCCAGCATATATCAAACGTCAAATGAAGGGTGCTGGTTGCGCTCATTCCGGTGGTTCTCGGTCGTACTTTAGCCAAGCGAATGGAAAACATCCGAAACTTCTGCATCATTGCCCACATCGACCACGGCAAGAGCACCTTGGCAGACCGTCTCCTTCAGGTCACGGGAACCGTGGACGCAAGGCAGCTGCAGGAACAGACCTTGGACGACATGGACCTCGAGCGGGAGCGGGGCATCACCATCAAGAGCCACGCCATCCAAATGCGCTACGCGCAAGGGGGCCAGGATTACGTCTTGAACCTCATCGACACCCCGGGTCACGTCGATTTCAGCTACGAAGTCAGCCGTTCTATCGCGGCATGTGAAGGTGCGCTGCTGATTGTCGACGCCACCCAAGGCATCGAGGCCCAGACGATTTCCAACCTGTACTTGGCGATCGAGCACGATTTGGAGATCATCCCCGTCCTCAACAAAATGGACCTGCCGAGTGCCGATCCCGAGGAGGTCATTGATCAGATTGTGGATTTGATCGGTTGCGACCCCGAAGATGTGTTGCCCGCCAGTGGCAAAACGGGGTTGGGCGTAGATCAAATCCTCGAAGCGATCGTGGCACGTGTGCCCGCTCCCAAAGGAGAGCCAGATGCGCCCCTCCAAGCGATGGTGTTCGACTCCGTCTTCAATTCCTTCAGGGGCATCATCGCCTACTACCGGGTGCTCAACGGAGAAATCAAGAAGGGTGACCGGGTTCGTTTTTTCAATACCGGAAAGGAGTACAACGCCGATGAAATCGGTGTGCTCGGGATGGATTTGAAGCCGCAGCAAACGGTAAAAGCAGGCAACGTCGGCTACATCATTTCAGGCATCAAAAACGCCAAGGAGGTCAAGGTGGGTGACACCCTTACCCTTGCGGCCAATCCCTGCGAGAAGGCGGTCAAAGGTTTTGAGGATGTCAAGCCCATGGTGTTTGCGGGCATCTATCCCGTGGATACGGAAGACTACGAGGAGTTGCGCTACAGCATGGAAAAGCTGCAGCTGAACGATGCCTCCTTGGTCTTTGAGCCGGAAAGCTCTGCGGCGCTTGGCTTTGGCTTCCGCTGTGGTTTCCTCGGCATGCTCCACATGGAGATTGTTCAGGAGCGATTGGAAAGGGAGTTCAACATGACGGTCATCACCACGGTGCCCAACGTGAGTTACATCTGCCACCCCAAGAAGGGCGAGGCCATCGTGATCAACAACCCCTCGGAGTTGCCCGACCCTGGAAAACTGGACCACGTGGAGGAACCCTTTATCAAGGCCCAGGTCATCACCAAGGCAGAATACGTGGGCGCCATTATGAACCTCTGCATCGACAAGCGTGGGGTGTTGGGCAACCAGGTATACCTCACATCGGACCGCGTGGAGTTGACCTTCTCCATGCCACTTGGCGAGATCGTATTTGATTTCTACGACAAGCTCAAGAGTGTTTCGCGCGGCTACGCTTCGTTTGACTACTTCCCCGACGAGTACAAGCCTTCGCAGCTGGTCAAGTTGGACATCCTCATCAACGGAGACCAAGTGGACGCCCTTTCGGCGTTGGTCCATAAGTCCAATGCTTTCGATCTCGGCAAGCGCATCTGTGCCAAACTCAAAGAGCTCATCCCGCGCCAGCAGTTCATGATCGCCCTTCAGGCGGCCATCGGCGCCAAGATCATTGCACGTGAGACCATCAAGCCGGTCCGGAAAGATGTGACGGCAAAGTGTTACGGCGGTGACATCACGCGAAAGCGGAAACTGTTGGAAAAGCAGAAAAAAGGCAAGAAGCGCATGCGCCAAGTCGGCTCTGTAGAGGTGCCCCAAGAGGCCTTCCTCGCTGTGCTTAAGCTCGACTGACGCCGACCTGCATCAAGCCGTTCCCGCGGCGAATTTGTTCTTGTTGGCCAGCTGGCCGCAAGCGGCATCGATGTCCTCACCCCGCGAGCGTCGGACATTGACCACCATGTTGAATTTCTCTTCGAGAAAGTCCCTGAACGCGTCGGTGCGCTCCGGGTCGGCCTTCTCAAAAGCACCATCATCGATGGGGTTGTATTCGATGAGGTTGACCTTGCACGGCACGCAAGAAGCGAACCGTGCCAGGTCACGCGCGTCTTCGATGTCGTCATTGAACCCACCCAACAGGATGTACTCAAACGTCACGCGCGTGCCCGTCTTTTCGTGGAAATAAACGAGGGCATCCCGCAGCGACGCCAGATCATTGGTCTCGTTGATTTCCATGATTTGATTGCGCTTCTCATCCTGCGCCGCATGCAAGCTGAGGGCGAGGTTGAACCGCACCTCATCGTCGCCGAGTTTCCGAATCATCTTGGCAATGCCTGCGGTGGACACCGTGATGCGCTTCGGGCTCATGCCCAGCCCCGGCGTTCCCGTGATCAAGTCCACCGACTGCAGCACATTGCGGTAATTGAGCAAGGGCTCGCCCATCCCCATGTAGACGATGTTGGTCAGTCGGTGGTTGTGGTGGCGCTCGGCCAAAGCAGCGATGTGCCGGACTTGGTCGACAATTTCGCCAGCGGTCAAGTTGCGGAGAAGTTTGAGCTTGCCGGTGGCGCAAAACGCGCAGGAAAGACTGCAACCCACCTGGCTGCTGATGCACGCTGTCATGCGCTCTTTGGCCGGGATGAGCACCCCTTCTACCACCTTACCGGTCTCGATCGGAAAGGCACATTTGACGGTGCCATCTCGGCTGACTTGCTCCTCCTCCGCCTGGATGGGGGTCAGCAGATAAGCCTCAGAGAGGGCGTCCCGAAACCCTTGGGGAAGGTTGGTCATGTCCTCAAACCGTGTGGCCCCTTTGGTCCAGAGCCACTCCGCAATTTGCTTGCCCCTGAATGCAGGCTGCCCCAAGGATATAGCGGCAGCTTTCAGCCCTTCAAGGTCAAGGACACGGATATCGGTTGGAGAAGACATGGTACCGCGAAGGTAGCGGGCACCGGATGCTTCAGACAGAATTCAAATCAGGGAGGTCCCCATCAGGCCACAGCGGCGCCCATTGGGCCCTCGTTGTCGCTGGAGAGCAATTCGGCCATCCTCCGGCGCAGGTCCTCACGCTTTCTCACGGCCAGGGCAATTTCCTTGCCGTTGGCCAAAGTGATCGAGTTCGTGCGGTAGTTGCACTGGCGGATCTTGTTCAGGTGCACCAATTGGCTGTTGTGGACCCGGACAAATTTCGGATTGTTGATCAGGCTCTCCACGTACTTGAGGTTCTTCGAAACCATCAAGCGACCGCCATCGGTTTTGTAGATGCACGCATAGCTTCCGCTGGCCTCAACGTGAAGGATTTCTGAATGCCGGATGAAATGGCGCTGACCGGATGTGGTGATTTCCAACTTGCGGTGGAAGTCTCCGTTCTCGATCATCTTGACGCGGTAGTGCTCGCGAATGCGCTCAGCGCAGGCTTTCAAGTCCACAGGATCGATGGGCTTGAGCAGGTAGTCAAAGGCCTGACGTCGAATGGCGTCGATGGCGTAGTCCTGGTAGGTGGTGTAAAAGACCACGTAGAATTCGCGGTCGTCGAATCGGTCGATGAGGTCAAGCCCAGATTCAAAGGGCATCCTGATATCAACGAAGACAATGTGGGGGCGCCCACTTCGAATGGCGTCGTAGCCTATTCGTGCATTTGGTGCTTGATCAATGACCCTGATAAAAGGGCAGTGACGTTCAAGCTGGCTGTGCAGCACCTCACGTGCGGGCGCTTCATCATCTACGATGATGGCATCGAGCTGGGCATTCATTGGCGGACGATTTGGTTGTCGCATGTCGGGAGTTTCCCGCAACGCTACAAAACCAAATATACGGATTCAACCCACTAAAAAGCAAATTCGCAGACGATAGAATTTGATTTGTATTCGTTTCCTACCGGATACACAGGGCTTTGGCGAAGTCGATGGTGCTGTACACGTCGAGGTCAATCGCCCTCAACTTACCCTTGGGGCGAAAAAATCCGGTTCTGACGACGACCAATTCGAGGTCAGGGACGGCGATCACATATTGTCCGTGGAGGCCTTGGAGGCTTTTGAAGGGGTGCCCTTCGTGCTCGCCCATCCAGATTTGGTAGCCGTAATGTTGGATGTCAGTCCCGTCGGGCAAGGGCCCGATGGGCGTTGTCATCCGGCGAACAAAATCGGGTTCGAGGACCACCTGACCGTCCACCTTTCCCGAGTCGAGCAACAGTTGTCCGAAGCGGGCGAACTCGGGTGCCGTGGTGTAGAAGCAGCCGTAGTTTCTCTCGTGTCCCGCATTGTCCACGCCCCATTCAGCTGAAGCCGTGGCGCCGAGGGGTTCCCAAATGCGAGAAGCGAACCACGCTCCGAGGGGCATGTCGATGACTTGAAGCAAAATCTCCTGGAGCAACATCGTGTTGCCGCCCTGGTATTTCCATGGAACACCGGCTTCACCTTGGACGCGGTAATGGGGGAGCCGGTCGAGGATGTCTTCTCCGTAGGTGCATTTGGCCATGAAGCCGAACGGATTTTTGTAGTTCTCTCCGTAGGGAATGTCCGTGCGCATTTGCAGCACATGTTCTATGGTGAGGGCGGCGTCCGCCCCTTCCGAGAAACGCGGGAGGTATTGAGATACCGGGTCACTGACTTTGAGCAGTCCCTCTTTCTCGGCGGCCCCGACCGCCATGGCCGTCAAGGTCTTGGCGACCGAGAAGGAGTTGGTGCGCATCGTATCTGCTCCTGGAACCTGTTCATTGCTCCAGTCCAATAGCAAGGAGTCACGGTGGATGATGGCCAGCGCTACGGTTTGCCATTGCTGCGTGGAGTCCAACACATCGGCTGGAATCACGACTTCACCGTAACGGCTGTGCAGCGGCCAGGGACGGGGATGCTCTGCAGCCGGGATGGTGCGGGTTTCCTGAAACCTCAGGTCGTCGATTTGCGCATTCTTGTAGCCCCTGAGATAGCACTGCCTCAGGCCATTCCACAGGTGACCATTGTCGGAGACCTCGCTCAAGAGGTAGATGCCCAAGGAGAGCGCGAGGAGCCAGAGAAGGGGACGTTTCATGTCAAAGGCGGAGCCAACTGTGCCCCAAGTACGTCCAAAAGGTGGAATTGTAGGGCGTCGCGGACTTCGCTTCTGACCACGGGCTTGGAGGCCTCTCGCGCCAGGCTCGTCACCCCGCGGTCTTGAATGCCGCAAGGCACGATGAGGTTGAAGAACTCCAGGTCGGTGTCCAGGTTGAATGCCAATCCGTGCATGGTCACCCACCGGCTGCATTTCACACCGATGGCGCAAATTTTCCGGGCCCCCATGCCGGCCTCGGGTTCGATCCACACGCCCGTCAATCCTTCCACCCGGCCTGCAGTCACGCCCCAATCGGCACAGGTGCGGATGACCGCTTCTTCCAACTGCCGGAGGTACCAACCGATGTCGGTGCGGATTTGATCGAGGTCGAGAATGGGGTAGGCGACGAGCTGTCCAGGTCCATGGTAGGTGATGTCCCCACCGCGGTTGATGGCGTGGTATTCGACGCCGAGTTCCTCCAGCCGTTGTGGCGAAGCCACCACATGGTTCGCATCGCCACTCTTGCCCAGGGTCAGCACATGGGGGTGTTCCACGAACAACAGGTGGTGCTCAGGCCAAGGGTATTCCGATGTGGCACTTTCTGCTGAGCGGTCCGTCTCGCTGAGTCCCGCCCTGCGGCGGGCAATCTTGCGGTCCACGGCTTCCTTGAGCAAGCGTTCCTGCAAATCCCAAGTGGGCTTGTAGGGCGCGCTTCCCAGGTCGCGAACGTGCACCAGCGGCTTCATGCCATTTTGGCCAATTCGCCCTTGAGGTAGTCGATGTGGCGGATGTCCACCGGGTCCACATCGGTTTTTTCGGCCATCAGCAGGGACAACCAGTCTCCGAGGTGAACCAGGTGCATCCAGCGTTGCAAACGCGTGGCGCCCACCGCGTGAACCTCTTCTACCGATGCACCGGCGTCTCGGAAGATTTCCTTGCACAGGCGCATGCGCTCGGCTGTGCGCGGGTGGTCTTCGGGGGTGTGCAAGAAGAGGGCGGCAATGCTGTCGTCCCCACTTTCCCAACCCACGAGCTCATTGTGGTTCATTTCAGGAAAAACGTGGTGGTTGCAAAGCCGTTTGGCGTTTTCGTTGAGCTGCTGGCGCCAGCGGATGAGGACGGGCTCGAGTGCGGCATCGCCATACAGCATGGGGGTTTTGTGGGTCAACAAATCCGCCCAGCGGTCGGCCAGCTTCACGATGGCGTCGCGGTCGGTGCGCAAGGCCTCGGCGGCCGTCTCGATATCGGCAAGCACATCTCGCTGGTCCGAAGGCGTGTGGCCGAGGGCCGCGAAGTGGTGCAAGAGTCCAGTGACGGCCCATCCGAATTGCGAGCGGGGCGGGTGTCCGCCCGGCACAGTCAACACCGGCCAACCGTGTTCGGATGCCATGGCCCCGAGTTTGCCACCGGAGGTCAGGGCACGCACCTGTGCGCCTTTCTTCATGGCCATCCCGAGGGCGGCCAACGTTTCTTCGGTGTTTCCGCTATAGCTGCAGGCCATCACCACGGTGCTGGCACTGACCCATGACGGGATCGTGTAGTCGTGGCAAGAGGTGACCGGTACCTGTGCGGCATCGGCCAAAAGGCCGGAAAGGAAACGGCCGCCAATGCCAGACCCGCCCATGCCCAGAACGAGGATGTTCGTGTGCTCAGGAGCGGTGGATGGCAACGCTTGGCCGGCCATGGAAGTGGCA
>Ga0213865_10001370_pt1 | contig 15905 bp, 10 predicted proteins | sample PICome_6_FD_160100 | JGI IMG/M metagenome (GOLD analysis project Ga0213865, IMG submission 160100) | Coastal seawater microbial communities near Pivers Island, North Carolina, United States - PICO282 | ecosystem: Environmental > Aquatic > Marine > Coastal | place: USA: North Carolina...
GCTACAGACCGGCCTGATTGGTATCGCTGCACTCACTGTGCCCCATATGCTACTGGTGGACTGTGGCTCAAGATTGACTGGTAGGCATAGCTAATGGCCGGAATTTCAGATCGAAAAAATGACCATATTAATTTGGCACTGCAGCCGCAGAATCAGTCTGGCGACGGCAGTGGTCTCGACGATTATCAGTTTGAGCCCAGTCCACTGCCCGAACTGACTCTTGAGAACATAGATTGCAGTGAGCTTTTTCTCAACCGATCGATTGCTGCCCCGTTGATGATCGGCGCTATGACCGGCGGATGCGACAATGCTGAGCTGATAAACCGGCATCTCTGTGAGGCCGCTGAGCACTGCCAAATTCCCATGGCACTGGGATCCCAGCGCGCGGCACTGGAACTTGGTCTGCCACAGAATGCTCGCCGGTGGATCCCCAATGGGATACTGCTGGGCAATTTGGGCGCCACCCAATTAAAACAGCAGGGTGTGGACCTGGCAATTCGCGCTGTGGAGTCGGTAGAGGCCGATGCCCTGGTGATTCACTTAAACCCCCTACAGGAACTGATACAGCCAGAGGGCGACCGCGACTGGAATGCTGTTTTAGAGGTTATTCAGCACTGTGCTGAAACCTTGCCAGTACCACTGATCGTCAAGGAAGTGGGCTGCGGTATTGGTCCTCAGGGGGCGCAGCAACTAGCCGATGCCGGTATCGCTTGGCTTGAGGTGGCTGGTCGCGGCGGCACTAACTGGGCGGCCATTGAGATTGCCCGCAACAGCTGTCAAACCCGTCAGCAAATTGCTGAACCCTTTGTAAACTGGGGTTTCAACACAGCGCAGGCACTGGTTTCTGTTGCCCAAAATTGCCCATCGATGCAATTGATTGGCTCCGGTGGTATTCGCAATGGTCTGGATATTGCCCGCTGTATTAGACTGGGCGCGCAGATCACTGCCGTTGCCCAACCGTTCTTACAACCGGCCACAGTTTCCACCCAAGCAGTGATCGACAAAATCGAAATTCTCCAAGAACAGTTGCGCTGGACCCTATTTTTAACTGGCAGCGCCAATCTGCAACAGTTAAAGCTAGCAAATATACTGACAGCCAAGCATACTCTCAGCCCCCTTTAAACGGGTTTCCAGCATCTCACGGAGAGGGCTTTTGCAGCAACAATCTCTTGTCCACAGCCAGATCACCAATGGCGTTGGGTTGATTACCCTATCTCGACCTCAGGCACTCAATGCGCTGTCTCTGGATATGGTGCACTGCCTAGTTAAAATTCTTAGCGATTGGCAAAACCACGCCGAGGTTGAAGCTGTCGCTATTAGGGGCTCAAATCACAGTGGTCCTTTTGGTGCCTTCTGTGCCGGCGGCGATATCCGTTTCTTCCACCGTGCCGCAATGGAAGGCAATCCGCAGCTTGAGGATTTCTTCAGTACCGAATATCGACTTAACCATCTGGTTTTTACCTACCCCAAACCCTATATTGCCTTTATGGATGGCGTGGTTATGGGAGGAGGCATGGGCATCTCTCAGGGCGCTCAACTGCGCATAGTGACTGAAAACAGCAAACTGGCGATGCCAGAAACCCAGATAGGTCTTTTCCCCGATGTGGGTGGCGGTTATTTTTTGAGTCGCTGCGAGGGTGCCATTGGAGAATATTTGGCCCTCACCGGCCAGTTGCTAAAAGGCCCCGAGGCGATTTCAGTGGGCTTAGCCGACGGCTACTGTCCGAGCCAGCAGCTGGCCGAATTATGGGATCAATTGCGTGAGGACAAACACTTATCAGTTGCCCAACGCATTCAGAATCTGCGCTCTCAAGTTTCGCACTCGGCGGCGGATATAAAATTGCCTTGGCCTCGCGATGAGGTCGACCACTGCTTCTCTAAACACAGCCTTGGAGAAATTTTCGCGGCACTAACCACCTCAAAATCCCAGTGGGCAACGGCCACCACTGAAGTTTTACGTCAGCGTTCACCGCTGATGCTGCATGTTACCCTGCAACAGATACGCGCTGGCCGCCGCCTGTCATTGGCAGACAATCTGCGCATGGAGCGCAACCTGATGCATCACTGCTTTAATCCGCGTCATCTCAATCGCAGTCCCAGAGATAGCGAGGCGGTGGAGGGCATTCGCGCTCTGGTTATAGACAAAGATCGAACCCCGCACTGGAATCCTCAGCGCTGGGATCAGGTGACCAACGAGATGGTTGCTCCTTTCTTTGATTCCCCCTGGGACAAAAACACTCACCCACTGGCCGATCTAGACTAGCAAAGTCCCATTCTAAAACTTCGCAAACAGGGATTTTGATTACAGTGGCACAGTGGAGCCGGTTATTTTAGACTGTAACCCCTGTGAAAACTGATCACTGAGTAGCGGCACCATGTCTACCAATCTGCCTATCAACTGGTATCCAGGCCATATGCACAAGGCCAGCAAAGAGATGACCGAGGCTCTGCCTCAGGTCAATCTTGTGATTGAGTTGCTAGATGCCCGCATTCCCTTCAGCAGTTCAAATCCGCTGATTCAACAACTCTGTACCGACAAGCCACAGATCAAGCTGTTGACCAAGTCTGATCTCGCCGACGATCAGGTCACTGCGCTGTGGCAACAGCACTTCACCCACCAAAACAATACCCGGTCTATGGCAGTGGATCTGGTTAACGCCGATCCCAGTTCGGTGATTATCGAGCTGATTAACAAGCTCTATCCTCAGCCTGAGGAACGCAATACCCTGGTGATGGTGACCGGTATCCCCAATGTCGGCAAGTCGACTTTGATCAATACCCTCGCCGGTCGCCATATCGCCAAAACCGGTGATGAACCGGCTGTCACCAAGGGGCAACAGCGCATTAATCTGCGCAACGGCATTATGCTGTTAGATACGCCGGGAGTGCTGTGGCCAAAGATAGAGAACCCCAACAGCAGTTACCGATTAGCCACTACTGGCGCGATTAAAGATACCGCCATTAATTACGCTGACCTGGCTTTTTTTGCTGTTGATTTTTTTCTCACGCACTACCCAGAACGCCTTCAGCAGCGCTTCAGCCTCGAGCAACTGCCAGCCACAGAGTTAGATTTCCTAGAGATTATTGGCCTTCAACGGGGCTGTCTGCGATCTGGCAATCAAGTGGATCTGGAGCGCATCTCAACAATATTTATCAACGAACTGCGCAGTGGCATTCTGGGCCCGGTCAGCTTTGAAACTCCTGCGGTAATTGAAGGGGAGATGGCGTTAGTTGCCCAGTTGAGAGCCGAAAAGGCGACCCGGGAGAAACTGCGCGCTGAAAAAACCGCCGCGCGGCGCAAAAGAGCCAGAGCCAATCGCAAAAAATAGTTATTGCTCCGGATGCGATGATAGGACCCGCATTGGAAGCCGTATAGTTACTCAAGATTGTAGTTTAAACAGCCCACTATGCAGCTAGACTTTTTGAGTAACTTCGCCGACCTGCCCGATCACCTATCATCCGGGTTCCCAGAAAAAATGGTATTCTTGGACTGCGAGACCACCGGCGGCAGAGCCGACTATCATCGCATTATTGAAATCGGTTTATTGGTGGTGGAAGACGGCCAGCTGGTTGAGACCTGGCAGAGTTTTATCAATCCACAAACCTCTCTACCACCCTTTATACAGCGCCTCACCGGCATCCAGCCGGCGATGGTTGCACAGGCGCCGCTGTTCTCTGATATCGCGGCACAATTATTGGAAAAACTGCAGGGCCGAACCCTAGTTGCCCACAATGCTCGGTTTGACTACAGCTTTCTCAAACAGGAGTTCCGGCGCACTGATATAGACTACAGCACCAAACCGCTGTGCTCGGTGAGATTCAGTCGCAACCTCTACCCCCAGTTTAAACGCCACAGTCTGTCGACAATTATTCAACGCTTCCAGATAAGCATTGAAAACCGTCATCGAGCATTAGATGATGCCAGAGTCATCTACGATTTTTTTCTGAAAACCTCGGCGCTATTTTCCGCGGACGATATTCAGGCCTGCTGCAGACAACTGCTTAAAAACACGTCATTGCCGCCACTCCTAGAACCGGGCGCCACGGATAGACTGCCCAAAGCGCCGGGGGTTTATTACTTTTACGACCAAGCAGGCGCTCTGCTGTACGTCGGCAAGAGTATCAATATCCGCCATCGGGTGTTGAGCCATTTTTCCTCAGATCACAGCAACCCCAAGGATCTGCGCATCAGCCGAAAAATAGCCCATATAGATTTTGAACTGACACCCACGGACTTCGGTGCTCAGCTCAGGGAGAGCGACCAGATCAAGCAGCTCTCACCGATCTACAACCGGCGCTTGCGAAGAAGCCGTAAATTGTTTCAGTATCGGGTCGATAGCGACAACCATGGCTATCAACGACTAAATGTACAGCAGGTCACCGCAGCTGAGCCCTCGCAGCAGCATTTTGGTCTGTTTCGATCACCGCGTCAGGCACTCAGCAAACTGCAGCAACTGGCGGACGAGTTTACCCTCTGTCACCGCTTGCTGGGACTGGAGAGCAGTGGCAATGCCAATGGTGACCAGCCCTGCTTTAGATATCAGCTAAAAAAATGTCTGGGTGCCTGTTGCGGCAAAGAGCCACCAGATAGCTACAATCGACGGCTTGACGAAGCCATCAGACAGTACCCGATTCACGCCTGGCCACACCCTGGCCCTATACTGGTGGAGGAGCGCAGCTCCCAGGACAAAGATCTAGTGGCTTTTCATCTGGTCGACAACTGGCGCTATATTGCAAAACTCGCGCTGGCGGAAGATATCTATGATCACGGGTTGCAACTGGCCGCTCCTGCAGGTACGTCGGCAACGCCAACCCCAAGTCAGTTGCCCTCAGACAGCAACTTCGATTTGGATACCTATTTTATCCTGATACGCTTTCTGCTCAATCCAGATAAACTTCAACTCAACAACTTAAAGCTATGGCCACTGGAGCGCTGCTAGTAACTCACCGTTCAGGACACCAGAATTTGTCATCAAAATGCCATAATTTTTTCAATTTACTGTCTTATTAAATACCTAATATCTGCATAGTGAGAAAACGAGACCAAGCGCTATGTTGAAATCACTGGCTGTCCTAGATGCAAATTCGCTGCTATGGTTTAACCGCCTTCAGTGCTATCGACCGCTCACAGCAATGTTTCGCGCTATCTCGCACTCCGGTGATGGCTATCTATATGTGGCTATAGTCCTGGTCGCACTATTACAGTTTGATACTCAGAGTATGTTGTTTGTGAAAGTTGCCTTGCTGGCACTTTTGTTTGAGATACCCAGCTTTGTCTGTCTCAAGCAATTTCTCAAACGCACCCGCCCCTTCGATGCGCTGTCCTTTTGCCATTGTGCCGTCAAGCCGTCAGATGAATTTAGTATGCCCTCTGGCCACACTGCCGCCGCCTTTGTTATGGCTGCAGCTGTTAGTAGTTTCTTTCCCAGTTTAGCCATACTGGCCTACGCTTGGGCTGGCCTCATTGGGTTTTCAAGAGTATTCCTGGGCGTACACTATCCCACTGATATCGCGGTAGGCGCATTGCTCGGTCTAGGTTGTGCTAACCTTTCTATCGCTATCCTCACCTAGATCATCTGCATGAAGATCCTCTATGGCGTACAGGGAACTGGCAATGGGCACCTGTCGAGAACCAGAGCACTACTGCCTGCGCTAAAAAGAAACGGTGTTGAAATAGACTTTGTGTTTTCCGGACGCCAAAGAGAAGACTTTTTTGATATGCATCCCTTTGGGGATTACCGTCTGTTTAAGGGCCTGACCCTATTCTATCAACGGGGCCGCTTACAACTGCTTAAGACCCTAACCAAGAATAATTTATGGCGCTTTATAAGTGATGTCCGCCGCTTGGATCTCAGTGACTATGATCTAGTGATCTCCGACTTTGAGCCGGTCACCACCTGGAGCGCAAAACTGCAGGGCGTGCCCTGCATCGCCCTGAGCCATCAGAGTGCCTTTGAGTACCGGGTACCAAAAGCCAGAGGACACTGGGCGTCGAAGCTCGCGATGAAACTGTTTTCGCCCTGTAAGATCAGCGTGGGGTTTCACTACCATCACTTCGATCAGCCGGTGCTGCCACCACTGATCAGCGGTACCGAACAGCCAACTAGCGACGACAAAACTATTGTTGTCTATATGGGATTTGAAGATCTGAACGAGATTATCCAGTTTGTCTCCCCTTTCACGGACTATCAATTTCAAATTTTTGCCAAGGTGGAGAAACGGATTTGCAAGGGGCATATACAGGTTAATCCCCTGTCCCACCAAGAGTTCCACAACCAACTCAACCACTGCGCTGGCGTGATCTGCAACGCTGGCTTTGAACTCTCCAGTGAGGCGCTGCAACTGGGCAAAAAACTCTTGGTCAAACCCCTGACGGGCCAGTATGAACAGCTGTGTAATGTCGTTGCCCTTGAACAGCTGGGAAGAGCGCAGTCTATGCAAAGACTCGACCAGAAAATTCTCGAGCAGTGGCTTCAATTACCCTCACAGACACCTATGAATTACCCTCAGGTGGCCCAACCACTGGCCGATTGGATACTGAACCCCAATCGCTGCGACATAGCGCAGCTGGCCCAACAAATTTGGGGTACTTCAGAGCACTATCAGGCAAGCGTTCTGCCCAAATAAAAAAACCTGGGGATTGAACTTCTGACTCACTGTGAGACAGCCTTATCCAGATAGTGCGCCAGACGAATCCCCGCCTGTAACAGACGACGCTCAGCAATGGGTCTGTTGGCATTTAGATACTGATCATCCAACTCGGGTGACTTGGCATGTTGATTGGCGGCACCAAAACTGTACACCTGATCGAGCAGTTGATGGGATTCCACCATCCAGTCTTTAAAGCTAGCCTGCTGCCACCGGCGAATTTGACTGTCTGTTGCCGTATCTAACTGTTGGGCATACTTATCGGGAGAACCCCTGATACCAGTAAGTAGGCCATCCCAAACCTGATGTAAATTGTATTTTGTAGCTGCTCCAAACCAACTGACAGTCACTCTCACCCTATTACCGCCGCGGTCTTTACGACTACCCACATGCAGAGGTTGGTGGACATCGGCGACAAAATGCATAAAGAAGCCCAGCGCTTGACGACGCACCTCCACGGGCAGTTCGGGGTTGGCAAGCTGCGCATAAAAATGTTCCAGCGCCCATAAAATATCACCGCCATCAGCAGGTTTAAACGCTCGGATAGCATCGATGCTATCGAAATTAATTCTGTCCAAATTGATATAGTGCCAGGGTTTGGTATGCGCCCATTGCTTATCGGATTTAATACTGTCTGCCCACAGAGAAAGCTCTACCAAACTGCTGTCTCCCACCAACTGCTCAAGCTGTTTTCGCGTTTCTGTAGAGAGGTGATGCTCAGCAATAACAGCAATGGTGCGATGTTCATCATCCCACCAGGCAAAGGCAGGGGAAGTAAACAGACTCAAAATTAGAGCCCTAGCAATTAAATTCACTTTCATTGGCAAAATCCAATTATCGGCTGTGAACAATCTACTGTAACTCCGCAAAGCTAGCAAATTTCTGCACCCTTGTCTGAATAGGATTTGCATCACATACTTATAACGGATGGCTTATACTGCTACACAGTTCCGGCAGTGTCCAAATAGGGACATTGACCATTTCTATCGTTGACAAGATTAGAGACATAGCCCATGAAAATTAAATTATTTCTCCTTGTGTGGATACTGAGCTTCACCCTTAGCTGCGAGCAGTCGGGCAACTCGCCCAGCGTGGATACCGCACCTGACAATATCCAAGTAGCAGAAAAATACCTATGGGACCTTAGCGACCTATTTGCCAATCTGGATGCCTGGGAGGCAGCCAGATCAGAGGCAGCAAAGCATATCGAGGAATTGAAAGCCCTCCAGGGCACCCTGGGGCAGGGGCCGCAATCCCTACTCAAAGCCTCAGATCAAATCTCTCAGGTCTATAAAGAGGTAGCTCGAGTTTATGTCTACGCCAACCTGATGGCGGATGAGGATACCCGTATTGCCGAAAATGAAGAGCGCAGCCAGTTAGCCCGGCGCCTGTTTACCGATTTCGGCTCGGCGATCAGCTGGTATAGCCCCGAATTGCTAGCTATCGGCGAGCGTAAAATTCAGCAGTTCCTGGCTGCTGAACCCGGTCTTGAGAAGCATCGCTTTGGCATCGAAAATACGCTGCGCCAAGCACCTCATACCCTGAGTGGCGAGATTGAGGCGGTGCTGGCCAAGACTGCGCAGTTAACCGGCGGCCCTGACGCCATCTATTCAATTCTTGCCAACGCCAATATGCCCTGGCCAGAGGTCACCCTATCCGATGGGAAAACCCTGCGTCTCAGTCAGGCTGGCTATTCAGCCGGCCGTCAGGCACCGGTGCGAGAAGATCGAAAAATGGTTTTCGACACCTTCTGGACGGTGTGGAAGGACTTTGAAGCCACGCTGGGCGCGATTATCAACAACCATATTCAGGGCTTGGTATTTCGAACTGAGGTGCGCAGCTACGATAGCTCGGTGAGTCGCGCCCTATTCGATGATCATATGCCACCAGAGGTCTACCACACCCTGGTTGCCGAGGTGAACCGCGCTCTGCCAACCTTGCACCGCTACTTTAAATTGCGCAAGCGAATGCTGGGTATCGATGATGAGATGCGCTATTACGATATCTATCCACCACTGGTAAATCTCGACAAACCCTACAGCATCGAGGAGTCAATCGCCATCACTCGGCGGGCACTTCAACCCCTGGGAGCGGAGTATTTGGCAGCCTATGATCAGGGGGTAGAGGGCCGCTGGATGCATGTCTACCCATCACCGGGCAAGCGTTCGGGGGCCTATATGTCCGGCTGGGCCTACGATGTGCACCCCTATGTACTGTTAAATCACAACGATGACTACCAGAGCGCCTCAACCTTTGCCCATGAATACGGCCACGCGGTGCACTCGGTGTTGGCCAATAAAGCTCAGCCCTGGGAGACCGCGCGCTACGCCACCTTTATCGCAGAAACCGCATCAATTATGAATGAAATGCTGTTGCAAGATCTGGTTGTTCGTGAGGCCAAAACCGCCGAGGAAAAGCTGTTTTATCTGGGCACCGGTCTGGAGGCACTGCGCGGGACCTTCTTTAGACAGACCATGTTCGCCGAGTTTGAACTGGCCATTAATCAAGAAGTGGAAACCGGTAATGTGCTGACTGGCGCCAAACTCAGTAATATCTATTTGGAACTGCTAAAACGCTACCACGGCCATGATCAGGGCGTAGTGACTATTGATGACCTATACGGAATCGAATGGGCATTTATTCCCCACTTTTACTACGATTTTTATGTCTTTCAATACGCCACCTCAATTGCAGCGGCCACGGAACTGGCGGATAAAATCGGCAGCGGTGACAGCGGCGCACAACAGGACTTTATCAATTTGTTAAAGGCAGGTGGCTCTGACTATCCCTATCAGCTGATGAAACGGGCCGGTATTGATATGGCGACCCCTGCTCCCTACCGGGCGCTAGTTAGCCGTATGAATAAAATTATGGATGAGATGGAGGCCATATTGGACCAAGGCGCCACATAGAGTGCTTAGGTTAAAAAAGTACGCAGGCTAAAAGGTGCTATTGCTGGTCTTTCTTTTTGCGCACGATAGTGGTCTCAACCTGTGTATCTTTTAGACGCTGCTCCAACTCATCTAGGGACAGGTAGTCTAAATCCCAATGATTGCAGATATCATTTCTGAACCGCGTGCGATGCTTGTCGGTGGAAGCCGATTTTTTGCGGTTGAAGTACTTGAGAAGCCGATTGCTGATAGCCATAGTCTATTTACTGAGTACTTCACTGTTCAGATTCCTCGCCTTATCTGCAAAGCGTGCAGCGGATAACCGCTGCACAGTGCATCACTGCTTGGAAAAATAGATATTTTTTATGTAGATATGCTGCAGATCGGATGGTACATCACTCCACAAATACAGGGGACTGGTAACATCGGTTAGATCGGCACCGCGATTGAGCGCAGACAGTGGGAATGAATACCTCATCCATTTGTGAGACAGTTTATTTTTGGTCTTTGGCCCAAAGGTGACAAAGTTGTTAACTAGGTTGCCCGCTAGAAAGAAACCCGTTTGGAAGCCAATGTTGAAGGTAACCTGGGAATCACCGCGAATATCAAAGTGGATATAACCGTCTTCAAAGCCGCTTAAATTATCGCCACGATCACTTTGCAGCTGTAAACCACAGCCCCACCAATTGCCCAATCGCGTGACCACCTCAATGACTCCCTGAGGGCTGATTTCAATGGTCGATGTTCCCTCCCAGGGAATCAACTTTAGGCTGTTGCTTGGATAGGTCATCCCAGCGTTACGGTCGGGATCCAGTGATTTATGCACTACAATATAGTTATCTTCGGCAATCGGCTTACCGGGAACCAACTGTGGATTGCTGGTGGTAATGCTGCGCATGCCGGCCTCACTCTTAAAGGGCGGCAGTTCCACATCGGCCATCAGATTTTTCAACTCTCCACCGTAGGTCTTGGTAATTGGCTTACCATCGCGGGTTAATCCGTCAAATGCCCCCTTATCGACTAAATCCCACAGCGTATATTTGGCCTGATTATTCAGTTTGATCAAACCGAAATTATTCTCCGAGCCCCCGGCGGAACTCGGATCTTTCCATCGCTCATCAAAGGCCTCAAAGAAGAAAAAAGCAATACCGGCAGTGTCGGTCCAGGCGCGCATTTTGTTATGGAACAATCGCTGTTTGAGCTCATCGGAGGCCTTGGACCCAGTGGGACCGTAGTCTATAGCCGCGATAGATGCCCAGCCGCTCTCGCCAATATGGGCCGGCCTGTCGAGACCGAGACCTTGGATATAATCGACCACAGCCTGATACTGAGATTTGGCATGACCAACCGCGCGATCCATAGCCGCTTCAATAATCTCTTGATCAGATAGCGACTCCTGATCACTGGGTACGCGCCAAAAATCCGGGTTGTAGTGGGAATCGTGATAACCGTAGGTGTGCAGTGAGACAAAGTCGACCGCCTTCACCAGTGCTGCAAGTTCGGGGGTGTGATAGATTTTGGAGCCGCCGCCCCATGATTCGTAGTTATCTGAACTGGTAATCCAAACACCTTTGGGCAATTTACCGGCTCTTTTAAGCTTCTGCAGATAATTTACCCATTTAAGGATAATTTTCGGGTAGACAAAATACTTCACCGCCCACTGAACCATGGCTTCATTGCCCACGGCAATAGCTTTGACAATATCTGGGTACTGGTTGGCCATAGCCACGGCAGTCTCCACCTCAATGGTATTATTTTTCTTGTGACCTCTGTGATGATTGGCGTTGTCAGTCCAGGCATTCTCGGATTCTATCCAGGCACCCAACATGATATACATCTCGAAGTCTGGATTCTCATCCCTGAGCTGCTGTATGGCCTCTAGGAGTCGTTCAGCATGGGGGTAGTGAGAGGTATTGTAGGTTCGCAATAGCTTGATACCCATTGCGTCCAAGATTTTCATATCTTCTTTTAATTGGTCTACCGTTGGCACCTGATCGCGACTGCTGCCGCGATAGCCCCCATAGGCCATTGCTGGGTAATCCGGGTTGCCAAAAATTTCCTCAGCCGATGGACTTGATTTAGCCTCCGACGCCTGCAATGACTGTCCACAGGCTGCGACCAGCAATGCCAGCAGAGCCAATGCACAAAGCTGTCTAACTTTCACCACAATAATACTCCCACGAAGCGCTAATATAGTTGCTAAAGATTATATTTCTCGATCATTGAGTTGCCTACCAATAACAGGTTCAAGGGTGCTTGTTTTGCGATCAACCCCTCAATGAAATAATGCTTTTATTTTTGTACACGCAAAATCTTTTCCAAAGTGAAAATACCGGCGAATAACGCCTTTTTGGCTATATTGATGACTGCTACGACGGCTCGGCCACCGCAAATATCCCCGTTTTAATCGAATCCCTGAGGACGGGCTAAGGGCTCTAGCCTATACTTATAAGCATATTCATACCTTCCTGCAGGGGTCTGCCTCGAAGGTTGTTGAGCATAATAATAACCACGACATTAATCCCATGAATCCTACTACTGCACCGATAGCTACACAAAATAGTATACCCCTCAGTCAAAAAATTGCCTTTGGTATCGGCATGTTGGCCAACCAGATGTTTCCCGCGGCGCTGGGTATCTTTATGGTGGTTCTGGTACAGGGTCTGGGTATGAGTCCAATTCTCTGGTCGCTGATTTTCTTTATTCCCAAAGTGATCGATGCCATCACCGATCCGCTGATGGGTTATATCTCGGATCACACTAGCTCGCGCTGGGGAAAACGCAGACCCTATGTGTTTATCGGCGCGATAATAGCCGGCCTGTCATTTGTCATGATGTGGCAGTTGTCGGCAGAAAACGCCGAAATGTACAACTTTTATTACTTTCTCGCCTGGTGCTGTATCTTTTGGCTGGGAATGACAATCTTTGGCGTACCCTATGTAGCCATGGGCTATGAGATGAGTTCTGACTACCACGAGCGCACCCGGCTGATGGCTGTGGCCCAATGGATAGGACAGTGGGCCTGGGTTATCGCCCCCTGGTTTTGGGTTATCCTGTATGATCCAGAGTGGTTCGCTTCAGCGGCGGAGGGCGCGAGAACCCTATCACTGTGGGTAGGGGGCATCTGTATGCTGCTGGCACTGGTGCCTGCGCTGTTTTGCACTTTTAATAATACCGGCGACCAACAATCGGTGGTGGAGACTGGCAACCTGCGCGAGACCATGACAGACTTTGGACGCGGCATTTTGATTACTCTGCGCAACAAGCCCTTTCAAAAAATCTGTATCGCCACCTTTTTAATTTTTAATGCCTTCCAAACTGTGGCCGCTTTTTCATGGTTTATCGTGGTCTACTATATGAACGGTGGCGACACCGCCCAAGCGGGTGTGTGGCCGACTCTATTTGGTTCTGTGGGTGCACTCTGCACCTGTTTTTTGGTGATTCCCATAGTCAATCACTGCGCACAGAAATACGGCAAGAAGACCACCTTTCTGTATACCCAATCGGTCTCGCTGTTTGGCTACATTCTGTTTTGGTGGGGTTTCTCCCCCGAACACCCCTGGCTAATGCTATTGCCGCTACCGCTGTTTGCCTTCGGGATCGGCGGACTGTTCACCATTATGATGTCGATGACTGCCGATATCTGCGACCTCGATGAGCTGCAAACCGGCGAGCGCCGCGAAGGCACTTTTGGTGCTATCTACTGGTGGATGGTCAAGTTTGGCGCCGCCTTTGCCGGTGGTGCCAGCGGATTGATTTTGAGCCTTATTGGATTCGATCAAAGCGTCGCTGTTCAGAGTGAAGAGACCCTGAAATTATTGCGTCTCAGCTATATTGCCATTCCCAGTATTGGCACGCTGATCGCTATCTTGGTGATGCGAAATTACGATCTCGATGAACAGCGCGCCAATGAAATCAGAGCCCAACTAGAGGCACGCCGCGGTCAGTTGCCGACCAGTTAGATCGGTTTTATACCACCCAGAAAAGGCCCCTGTTAAGGTAGCGACACTGTCAGTCTGATATGTATCTCAGAGTTAATCGCTATTCCAATCCAGGCTCGAGACCAACCTCGATTTTCACTACAGTGCCCTGTTTATCAAAGATCTGCATAGAAATTTCCGGATCGAGTTGATTGCCGGCGATTTCAGTCGTGTCGCCATTGGCAAAACTCAGTTTAATCGACGTCTGTTTTGCCAGGTGGTAAATGACTGGAACCTGGCAGTAGGTAAAGCCCAATTGATCAATGTCCAGCGGCAGACTCTGAGATCTGCCATCAACAGCGAAGTAAGTCAACGTATCCGGTTGTGACAAAAACTCTGATTTTCGCAAAATAAACGGTTTAAAGCTGATACAGCCTGCATCAACCAGTACACCCAATTCCATCAAGCGGGTAATCACTTCCTCTTTGACCTGCCCAGTCATGCCCGGCTGTTTAGCACCGGCAAATCCCGGGGTATGGGAATAGGGATCAGTGGGGAAAGCGCCGTAATTATCTGGCGTTTTATTGAAACCAATGCCGGCGCGAATATCAAAGTAACAGTCGGCTAACTTACCCATAATCACCGGGTCGGTTGCCGTCTCCAAACCCTTGCGGAAGTTTTCCAGCGCGGCTAGTAATAACTTAGAAACCATGTGCCAGTAGATAGATCCCAGTCCCTCGTAGGCATACATGCCACCGGAGCGACCGGTAAACTGATGGTGATTGAAGACCGTTTCAAAGATTTCTTCTATCAGCGATTGCTCCTGTGTCACCAGATCTCCATAGCCCTTATCGGCCAGAGTTCGCAGTACGGCTCTAGCACCCTCTATATTGTTTAGGGAACCATTAAAATAGTGCCCCCCTTGAGCATCGGCTTCCACGAGAGAGTGGTCGCCATTGGATATCAATGCTTGCAGTAATTCAGAGCGCTCAAATTGCGCCTTGGGTATGGTATTTTTATCCATAAACCGCGTGAGTTCACGGTCTGGATAAAGCAGGTAAGAGTGCTGGCGCGCAGTGTAGATATCCGACTGTTTTAGGGCAGTCAACACCTCGAGGGCCTGTTCGGGGCTTAAATAGCCAGAACTGAGAACTGCAACCTGTCCCTCTAACATTTCATACAGGTGGGTAATTTCAACCCCCTGGTCGGTGGCGGTCATTAAATTGTAGGCGTGATAGAGACCATCCGCGCGGCGATTGGCGTCGATGCTGTGATCTATATACTCTAGGGATAGATTCAAAAATGCCAACAGATCTGCGGTTTTAAGCGACCGCCGCTTGCCAGAGAATCCATGTTGGTAGATGGATTGACGGAACTGACACCCGGCCTGGCCCAGATCATCCAACAGGCACTTGCGCTGTGCATCGGTAAATTTTCCGGCAAGCAACTGGCGGTTATCTTGAAAAGTTTGGTTGATCGCCTCAAGGAAATCAGCGATTTCAGGGGATAATTCTAGCTGCTCAAATTCAACGCCGGAAAACAGTTCCAGCAAATACTGCTGGTAGCGACGCGTATAGTAGAGTGTGACCATGGAGACGCCATAGCCAACCAGAGCATTGTTGGCATCGTTCCACTCTGGGCGCTGGGTGTTCATCCAAATACCCGCTTCAGGGATAAAATTTGACAGCTTACTGAGCACGGCTGCCAACAGTTTCTCGGTGAGATTGACATGGTAGACAGCCCCTTTCTGATCCCACAGCAATCGCCCATCGGCACCCACCTCACTGACTCGCTGCTGGATCAATTGCTCTGCTTTTTCATCAAATACAATCGTGTCATGGGGGTCTTTGAGCAACTGTTGATAGGGTTTGATTCGGTAGGGCACATTGGCATAGCAGAACAGGTCAGCGGTCAGGAACTGACGCAAAATACCTGGATGATAATTATTCGATAGCTCCAGGAACTTTAACAGATAAATAATCTGATGATCGCCCCAGTAGCCGATATTGGCCCAGGGATCATTGGGTTCGGGCTTTTCCCAGTCTATACCTGCCTTGGTAATTCGGTAGGGGTTGTAGCCATCCGCTGTTGAGGCATTGACAAATTTACTGATAATACTTTCAACATAATTGGGGATCGAAAGACTCAAGGCCTCCCAATTTTGAAAAATATCGCGCCAATTGCCCTCGAAATTCAGCAGCTGGGATCCATCCTGTTTTTTGACTTCGATATTGAATTTATTCCAGGGTCGCGATGGGTCACCATGGCGACGGCTAAAAGTTAGCGGCAGATACTCATAGCACAGGCGTTGCAGATCGGCATCTGCTGTGGCAGATGCCGCACGGATTAAATCGCCGTAATGGATAGCGTCATCAAGCCCTTGGAAAAACCCTTCAAATCGCTGGTAGACACTGCGGTTAAAGCCCTGAACAAAGCCAATTAGATC
>Ga0213865_10001372_pt1 | contig 15897 bp, 12 predicted proteins | sample PICome_6_FD_160100 | JGI IMG/M metagenome (GOLD analysis project Ga0213865, IMG submission 160100) | Coastal seawater microbial communities near Pivers Island, North Carolina, United States - PICO282 | ecosystem: Environmental > Aquatic > Marine > Coastal | place: USA: North Carolina...
TCAAGTCGAGCTATTTGCCCATCATCCAAAGCAAACATTTCATTTGTGTGCTCTCGTATGGCATGAGGATCGCTGGAGATGAACATCTCGTCTGAGGAACGGCCAATAATCAGTGGCGAGCCATTACGTGCACACAAAATGATATCATGCTCTTTGAAGAGCACGCAGAGACCCCATGTTCCTCGAACAATACGCAGAACAGATGCAAGGGCCTTCTGGGGAGTCTTTCCTTTCTGTAGTTCCATAGAAATAAAATGGCAAAATACTTCTGAATCTGTTTCAGATGAGAGTGTTATTCCTTTACGAGTTAATCGTTTACGCAATTGAGCCGAATTTTGAAGAATTCCATTGTGAACGATTGCAACGTTGCCATCTTCGCTGATGTGTGGGTGAGCGTTCTCTTTAGTTACACCGCCATGCGTTGCCCAGCGTGTGTGAGAAATTCCAATTGTACCTTCCATCTTGGGGAGAGATGAAGTGAGATCAGAGATTTTACCAATTTCTTTGAACGATTCGAGAGAGTCGTTTCGCACAACAATTCCACTTGAATCATAACCCCTATACTCAAGCCGAAGGAGTCCTTGAACAAGGACTTGTGAAGCATTTTTATCTCCAATATAGCCAAAAATACCGCACAAATAAATCACCTAAAGATTGAATTTTTCTGAGCAGATTGGACATTCAAGTTGAGATCGCATCATATCTGTGACAACGAAATTAGCTTGACACGATGGACAGGTTGCTTGTCTTCGTAGCGGTGGAAGTTCAGGTAAAGAAGGGAGTGCAGGTAATACAGGCTCCCCATCAAGCGGAATGGTTGGTAACGGAAGTGGAGGGAGTTGACCTGGTAATGGAATAGGTGGATTTTTTGAAATAATCTCAGCAACTTCACGCTCTTGCTTCCTTTGAATTCTCCTGTTGAGACGTGCATTTCCTTCTCCGGAAGCATTCTTTGCTTCCAGCGTATCAAGAAGTGTGGGTTCTTCCATTTCAATTTCAAATTCAGGGGAAGAAGGAGAAAGTGTTGCGACGAGTTCTTCTTCAGAATCCATGTTGTCATCTTCTACAGTAACCATTATTGCTACATCAGCATCTTCTTTTTCGACAATCTCATCTTCTTCTTTGTTCGAGTGCCGTAAAGTGACCATTACGGTTAGGAAAAGCAGAGAAATCGCCCCAAGTATTCCAAAGAATGTAAGTTTCTTGGTTGAGTCAGAACCTGGCAGAGGCTCGATTAATTGTTCAAAGAAGGATTTCGGAGCAGAGGATTCTTGTTCCACATTGAGTGCAAATTTTTGCATAGAGATACGACCAGTCTCTGATACGGTGAACAAAACTCCATCCTTTTGGTTGGTTGAATACCCAATGAGATCACCATTATTTCCGATTACATTTCCAAGTGCAAAGACTGGATTTACACCATCATCTGTCAAGAGACCATATCGAACGGAAGTCCCATACAATGTAATCTCGTCATAGATAATGTCAATTGAATTTGAATGTTGAGAGAATTCAATTCTTGTTGAACCGGGTGCAGGAACAAAGTGGATTTCTTCAACCCAATTGCCCTTTGTTGCAGTGTGTGCGATTTGAGCGGTTCTCCCTTCGCCCTCAATCCACGCAGCGAAGATCATATCTTTTCCATCAACTTCAAGGACGCCCAAGTTTGGAGAAGAGGCGTAGTCGCCTACAGACAACTGATAAGACCAATCTTTGCCTGCAGAATCGCCTCTTGCATACATAAGACCAACACGCTCCTCTCCAGAAATATCGTCTCTCATTTCTTGGTAAAGTACATGCAACTCTCCATCAATAAGTGAGGTACTGAGAGAATCTCCATCATCAGGATGTATGTCGATGTTAACAAGATGATTTACTGGTAAGGACCAATTCTCCTTGAGATCAGGGTTTGTAGATTGAATGCTGAAGATAGAGGTAATATCGCTCCATGAACCTCCTGTAGAGATATTGCGATAATAGCCTGACAAGACGTAAAGCCCATCATCTTCACTTATGTCTAAGCCCCAATATTGGCCTTCAGATATTTTCAGTGGAGTAAGATGATGATGCACTGGAAGCATCTGACCTGTTTCAGAGAATGAGGTCATTGCGATATCGATAAGAGAGGAACCAATTTGATTCTCCGTTCGACTTGTCCAAGCGGCTTGAACAAGTCCGTCACTACGTTCAAAGACGGTTAATTCACCTGCCCAATTATCATCAACTAATGTATCGGTAAGTAGCCTCAGGTCACTGCTTAGAGAGCGGACATGCAGTTCACCGTTTATTTCTGTGAACACGAGCGATGACTTACCAATACCTGCAAATGCCACAGGAGATTCATCGTCTGATAATTCAAGCGTACTCGTACCACCTGAAAGGAGATCACTCACAGCAACGGTGAACCGTTTTGTATTGTATTCAGGGTCTACACCATCTCCTGACAATACTGCACGATAGAGGACGCCTCCTTTCTCGGGATGTATATCTGTGAAAGATACGACTGCAGATCCAGAAGTTGTAGTTGCGCCAGGAATCACAACTATTGATTCTTCGTCAATAAGTTCCCAACCAAGAACGTCTGGATTCTTTCGCTCTAAATTCACGTTCAAAGAAATAGCATCGTCTAAACCTAAGTTATCAATGCGTACTCGAATAGTGTACGGCTCATTCACGACTGGAATATTTGGGAGCGTGGTTGTCGAACCTGGTAAAAATCTCAAAACAGGTTCGGACGGTCTCTCAAGAATTTCATAGATAAATGAGTAGGAATTATCATCCAAATTGAGATCTCCTTGGACATTGTTAGGATCTAGCTCTATCGAGACGTCGTGGGTACCTGCGACAGTTGCTAGCCACCAAAGAGTGACTTCTACTGATTGCCCTTTTTTGAGCAAGGGAATGAGACCTTGTGAAGGATAAATTTCAGAAACCTCACCCGGTGCATTGAGTCGCACAAAGATGTCATTTGCATCTTTGTCGCCTCCGTTGAATACAGTGAATTTCAATTCGAGCAAACTTCCTGAATAAACTGTTTCAGCAGGTAATTGCTGATCAAAAATTTCAACCTCGCCATTGAATCTCAATGAAGGGGCTGGAGCGATATTATCGATGTTAAACGCCCTTGTTGCTACGGGAGATGACAAACCCGATTTGTTGACCATACGAATTGAAAAGTCTCTCGAACCATCTTCGATCTCAGTGGTGTCCCATGTGAACTCCCAATCATCAAGACCATCTTGGCCATTACCACTCTTCCCATTCAAAGTAGTACCGAGTTTCCATTCCCCTCCATCAACTCGATATTCGATTCGATCATGCTCGACACCTTCAACCTCGCCAGTAACTTGAACTGATCCTTCAAGCACCTCTCTTAACGTGGGAGTTTCAATTGAAACACCCATCCTAGAAACTTTTATGTCACGGATTGAAGGATTTGACTCATTTCCTTCGTCGCCTATAGCTCGAGCGTACACTCGAATGAAGTCATAGTAGGTACTATCAGTATATTCAACCCACGAATCCTCAATCAACACGTCAAGGAACCAATTATCAACAGGACCACTCGCTTCTGTCCAATTCAAAATCATCTCTGGGACACCTTGCCAATTTGGAGCATATCTTCTTTCGAGATATATTTCAACCTTAGAATAATCGACTTCAGTTGTATTAACGCTTCCAGAAATACGTGTGGTATCACCGCTAAGGAGCCACGTACCATTCACAGGGAAACTAACGTTAACGTCACTCGTAGGAGCCCTGATGACTGTTCCGGTCCCACAAGTAATTTCCATAACCAGAGATACTGCACAATTTGCATCGATAATTCCAAATCCATATTTATCGTTCCATCGGTCGCTAACACCTGATTCAGATGGATTGCTACGAACTTCTGAAGAATTTCTTAAATTGTCTTTCACATCTTGTGGAGAAAGAGAAGAGTCGGCTTCCAGCATGAGAGCAATAACACCAGATGCGATTGGAGTTGCCATGCTCGTTCCAGTTTTTTGGTCATAATCATTGTCTGCACTTGCAACTTGTCCAGGAATTAGAGGTGCTGTTGCTGCTGTAGCTGAATAGATATTTGTCCCATAAGCGGTTATGTCTGGCTTAAGTTCGTCCCAATCATCATCATCCTGATCGGAAAGTCGAGGCCCCCAATTTGAATAATCATCCCACTCATCGTCCTCTCGATCGACCGTGTTTTTATCGGTAACAGAACCAACGGTAATAGCCCCATCTGCACTAGCAGGAGAAGGAACACGATTGCTTCCATCATTGCCAATAGCAACAACGCAAATAATGCCAGCATCAGTTGCAGAGTTGATTAAACTCGCTTCTGCCCCACTCCCATTGTCTCCTTGATCACCAGGATTTAATGGAGTGCTTACAGAACCAAAGGACATTGAACCGATTTGAATTCCTCGATAATCATTATCGATGCCCCAGTCTGTATCTTTATTGTCAATCATCCACTGGATACCAGCCAAACTTGCTTGTGAGTTGGTTCCACCACCATCAGAAAGGACCTTGATATCAACAAGCCCTGCTCCTGGAGCAGTTCCTCTGTGGATCCCTGTCGAGCTTCCAGTACCTAGAGCAGACCCTGCGACGTGAGTACCGTGGCTATTGCCGTCATCAGGATCTACTGAACCGTCTTGAGTTGGATTAGGGCTTGTAGCATCAAATCCTCCAAACCATTTTTGATCATCATAGGAGTTAGGATCTGGATCTGGATCGTCATTTTGGTCATCAAAATCATTCAAGGAACGGTGTTCATTATCAACGCCAGTGTCCAGAACGGCAATGACAACTCCCGCTCCAGTCAAACCTTGTTCAGAAATATAATTTCCATACAACTCAGAATCTCTTGCCTTGGAAGCCCGGGCTGCAATATCATTTGTAGGAGCCATGACATTTTGCATTTCAATAACAACAACTCCATCAAGGAAATAAATATCCATCAAAGCAGATACTGGAACTTTATCAACGACGAGAGAATCAATGCTACGAAGTTGTGAAAACCAAGCGCCTTGATCTTCACCAATCCATCCATGTTGGTTCAGTACATTCTTCAGCTGAACAATTTCGACATCTGTTGGATGCCATGCATAATCAACGACAATTGCGACTGTCTTTTTCCCGTCAGGTCCAATGATAGCAGTAGGGGATACTGAATCCATTCCATCGAGAACGCGTTGTAAGCGATCATCCATACCGTTCCAATCCAAGTCAGGCCCGTATGAATCCCACCATCCATATTCTTGCGCAGCAGGACGTCCATCACGTACGTATTCTCGAAGAGGACGCTCGCAAATTTCATCACCGCACATAAGTGGAGGTAAGCCATCAACGAGAATCGCAGGCACATGCGTTAATTTCGCGGGAGGTCCCCTACTTTCTTCAGAACTTACAAACGCAGTACATGGGACCAATAGCAGAAGAAATACCAACAGAAAAGCTGGTGTCCGCGACTGTTGATATCGGAGATTCGACATAATGGCCATGATAGACCAACACCTCGCCTATTTTGATGCTATCGTTGGAACGCTCAATCTATTGCGTCATTTCTTAGTCAATTTTGAGGCCAAGAAAGGTGTGATGGTTGTTGTGAACATTGCAGTTGAGGACCATCTTTTCGCTCAACCATTCCAAGTTGTGAAGAACATACTGGACAACTTCCTGAGTCTGCGATGTGCTCCATCCAAGCAAGACGTGTTTCTGCTTCGTCAGATGCCTCCCTAAGTTTTCGAAACGGTTCTTTCAATTTCTTGGGCAAATCAAATCCAAGTTCAGTCCAAGGATCATCTATTGTTGAAAGATCAACCATGTTGGCTTTTATTCGATCGAGCCTGGCACGAGCGTTCCCGAATCCCTTCGGCCCTCCATCGACGACACCGAGAGGATATGGTCCACCTTTTGCGATGAAAGGTACTGCTGCGTAGGCCAATACAAATCCTCCTATGTGGGCCATATGAGCAACCGTAGAGTACGTGCCAAGCCCAACTGTTGAGAACGCTCGAATCAGTTCGAATCCGAAGTAGAAAAGAGCAATAATTGTCACAGGCCATGGACGTATCAAAATAAGTGGGAATGGAATTTCATCTCTCGGCCATCCTGAGAGATAAGCACCAAGCAAGCCAAAGGCTGCACCTGAAGCACCCCATGACGGTGTTGAAGAATCGATATTGAACAAGACCCATGCGATTGATCCTCCTAATAATCCAAGAATGTAAACCGCAATAAAGCGGTTCGTCCCAAGCCGTTGCTCAAGTGGAATTCCAACAAGGGCAATCACCAAAACGTTACCTAGCACATGCGTTACATCGCTTTGACTATGCAAAAAACCAGCACTAGCGAGTGTATGTAGCCAAGTAGGAGAATCGATTCGAGTTGGAATAAGCATGAAATCTGCCCAAACAAAATTGACGTCGATTTGATAGTTCCTCATCACAACCCAAGAGTACTGGACAATGTAACCAAGGAGTAAGGCAACAGAAATTCCTAATGCAACTGGAGTTTTATTTCTTAGAGAATAGATGATTGGAACTGATATAGCAAGGATCCAGACGGTTAACAAAATCCATTCAATGAGGCCGAATGTTTCCATTAACACGAGCCCCATAAAACGTCCAATAGTTTGTTTCTAATGGCTGTTGTCCTGTCGTAGCATTCATTCATAGGCGATGCTTGGACAAACCATGACGGATGCGTTGCTTAGCATGAACAACGTAACTGTTCGTAGAGGCATGAGAACTGTATTGTCGAAATTAAACCTTCAAGTTTCTAGCGGTCAAGTAATTTTATTCAATGGGAAAAATGGAGAAGGCAAGTCCACCATTATCGAAACAGCAACTGGACTCATTCCGCTGGAATCGGGTTCAGTGCATCACCATGGCCAACTGTTGATTGATGCATCAGGAAAATCTGGAAAACCCCTACATCCATTTGGATTAACCCTGCACGCAGATGGATGCATAGGTAGCCAACGCATCGAAGAGCACCTCCTTACGGCAATGGATCTATCCGGGTCAAGAATGGAGATGGATTCAATGCTTGAACGCTACAATCTCAAGCATAGAAAACATGACTTGATTGCACAACTGTCTGGAGGGCAACGCAGAAAGGTTGCAATGCTTGCTGGACTTATTGCAGGATTTACCTCATCTCAACCGCGACTTATTTTCCTCGATGAACCAGGCTCCGGATTGGACCAAGCCTCTCGAACGAGTCTGATCGAAGACATCCATTACCTTAGAGAAAGAGGACATGCTCTTCTTATTGCCAGCCATAATGAAGAATTCGAAGAATGTGCAACTCATCAATACAACAGCGATGGTTTGCTTGAGGTTGGCCATGATTCCACAACGAAAATCATTCGTGAAACACCTCTGATTGTATCAAAAACATCGATTGCACTTCGAACTGGCATTGTAACCAATAACCGAACAATGTCAACGCTGGCCTACAATGGCGTTGCTGGATTTTTGACATTGGGAATACTTCTAGCATTGGTCGAACCAACCAGACTCGATACTGGAACGATTCAACGATCTGGGCTGGTTTTGAGTTCTGCTTTTGCAGCAGGACTGGTCGGAGATAGCATGATTCAATTGCTGCATGAACACCGATCCTTAACTTGGTGGAGAGCCCACAAGCAAGGCATTCCTTCATCTTACATTCATGGAGCTGTTCTCGGTTTTACACTCACTTTGCTCACCATACTCGCAATGGATTTGACAATTGCATGGGAATTGCCACTCATTGGGAGTTTCCTTACCACCTCCACGATGTTTCTGGTCCGCATGTTCGATCTTACATCGGCACGTTTGGCACGACCAAGGGCTGCATTTACTCGAATTTTAACACCAATACTCATTCTTCCCTTTGCACTTCTTGTTCAATGGATTACTGATTCTAATCTCATCTGAGATGCAATGTTTCAAAGAGAGTCGGCGGTTGGAATAACCATGACCAAGAGAGGTGCGGAAGGAATCCTTCTTCTCGGGTTTTTGGGTATTGGGCTGACCTTGGGCCTTGCTCTCCTGAAAGCCCCAAGTGTTTCTATCAATGCTTTTGAATCACCAGATGCTCAACGCATATTCTATTGGCATGTGCCTGCGGCATGGGCTGCGTTCATTGCTTTTGGATTCCTTTTTGTCGGCTCAGCAATGTGGTTCTTCAAGCGTTCCAATCTTGGATGGAGAATGCATGTTGCAGGAGCGGAAGCAGGCTTGGCAACTGGTCTCATGACGGTTTGGAGCGGCATGGTTTGGGGCGCTGCGGAATGGGGTGTTCCTTGGGATTGGACAGATGTACGACTCAACACGTTTGGGTTGCTTACATTTCTTGCACTCTTCTTGGTCCTTGGACGTCAATCTCAGCCTGATGGAGTTGAAACAAGGGATACGTTTTCCACTTTTGGACTGTATGGGTTTGTTCTCGTTCCAGTGACGTATGTGGCCACACGTTTGTGGCAAATACGTCACCCAGGACCAGTCGTTGGTGGAGGCGATGGAGGCAGCCTTGCTGGTGAGATGGCAGTGATTCTGCTTATTGGTGCCATTTCCTTTACAATTTTCATCATCGGGCACATTCTGATGAGCATGAGAATAACATCTCTGGAACAACGCCTCGAAAGGATTCAAAAGTCAATGGATAAGGTGTGAGACAATGGCAGAAGGAATGACTTACCTTGCAGTCGCATATATTGGGATGCTGTTTGCCATTGGAATATGGACTTGGACGGTTTTTGCAAGAAGCAAGGATTTGGAACAACGACTTCATGCTATCGAACAAATTCATGCTGAAAGCGAAGAGTGAGTTGATGACGTGACGAAAGGACTTGGAGGAGATTTTTGCCTCGTATGTGGGAGTGAACCACCTCTTTTTGCTGAACGAATGTGTGAACCATGCACAAGGGCTCGCACTCGAATTGCAGAAGTTCCAGAGAACACGAATTTCACTCGATGTGCCCGATGCGGTCTCATTGACATGCATGGCCGTTGGGTCGATGTACCCGAAGAAAAATTGTGGGACGAACTGATTCAACGAAACGTTGCATTTCACGAGCGTGCTGAAGAAATTGGACTTGCTTGTCAACCTCAGACGGTTTCAGATCGACACACGCTTCTTCATCTCCAAATAGAGGGTGTAGTGGATGACCTTCTTTACCAAGATGAATTTACAATGCGGGCAAGAATGTCAAATGGGGTTTGTTTAACTTGTACTCGGCGAGCTGGAAATTATTTCGAAGCAACCGTACAATTACGCTCAACTGGAAGACGGCTCGAAGAAGATGAGTTGAACACATTGCGGGCAAGTCTTGATACAGTCATTGAAAATTTGAGTGATGACCCTATGTTCTTCATCACCAGTGAAGGTTCAGTTACGGGCGGTTACGATGTTGTCATGGGATCGAAAGGTCTTGCCCGAGCATGGGGCCGTCATTTGACAGATAACTGGGGTGGGCAAGTTGGGGAAACAAACACAACTGTTGGACGCAAAGACGGTGTCGATGTCACGCGATTAACGCTGCTGTATCGAAAGCCAGGATATGATCTGGGCGATGTTGTCAGATGGAGAGGTGATTTATGGAGACCGAGTTCATGGTCAAAAGATGGAGCCATCATGGAACGAATCGCATGGCAGGAACGAACGGGAGCGACTTGGAGAGATCTCGACAATGTAATCGTCATAGCACAAATGAAAAATCATCTCACAGTTGATGTTTTGAACAAAGATGATTCAGTTGCAGAATTCCTCAACCCCGAAAGTTGGAAAATGACATCTGTTCGCCTACCATGGGATTACGACGGAGCCTCAACATTACGTTTAGCAAATGTCGAAGGAGAATTCATTGCACTTCACGATATGGCACTTGACCATTCCATTTGATAGGAGCCCCTATGAAGGGTTAGCCTTTCAAAGATTCATGGACGAAGATTCTGTAGCCATAGAGAGTCTGCTCAATACCCTTGATTCACAAGGGATGACTGGATTCACACAGGCCTTCTTCACCGATTTTGAAAACGGCATGTCTGCGGTTAATCTCGAACACCTTCCTTGGCTCTCCGAATTAAAAAACCAAACTTGGAACGGTGTATTATGCCTAGGAATGGGAGGCTCAGCAGCTGGCGGAGATTTCCTCTCAACGCTTTCAAACCGAGAGGGAAATACTCCGATTGTTACTCACAGAGACTACACAATCCCTTCATGGTGGAACCCTTCTTGGTTGGTTCTTGCAACATCTCATAGTGGCAATACTGAAGAGACATCAATTGCTACTGAAACAGCATTGAAATCAGGGGCAACGGTCATTGTTATTGCAACAGGAGGCATGTTGGCAGGTTTGACTGAACTCTACGAAAATTGTTTCTTAATTCCATCAATTGGAGGACAACCACCCCGCACAGCATTCGGCCACTTATTTTCTCGCCAATTGTCTTGCATGCAACACTTAGGCATCATATCTAAGCAAAGTACAGAAGAATATGATGCGATGATGGTCCGTCTTCACTATGCATCTGATTCAAATGATTTCCGTAAGGATGAAGGCAAGGATATACTCGAATTAGCAAAAGTACTCGCCACACAACCACTTGCACTCCTAGGTCCTCAGGAATTACAACCTGTTCTCAATCGGTTCAAGAATCAAATGAATGAAAATTCAGGTAGATTTGCTCGCATTGGAGCAGTACCTGAAATGAATCATAATGAAATTGTGGCATGGGGTGGTATTGGAGAGGACGGAGATCCTTCACGAAAAGAACAAGCAGTTCTCTTCATCACTTGGGATGGAATGTCAAATCACGTCCGTAAACGGATCGATTGGATGATTGAACATACGCCCACGGATTATGCATGGAGAGTTCATGGAGAAGGGACATCTTTACTCGAAGCAATGCTTCACCACTGCATCGTCATGGATTGGTTGACCATTGCATTGGCATTGATTCACGGCAAAGACCCTTCAGCTATCGCACCGATTACAGCCCTGAAAGGTTATCTCGCAGGTTAAACCTTAGTACAACATTCCCAAGATGTTTCTTGGATCGGGATAATCGAGCAATGCTTGATGTCTGTCTTCGGGCGTTACAACACCCGGTAAATCAGCTTGTTCAGGCTCAACGAAACTAAGTTGAATATGGACATGGGGTGGCCATCCGCCATTCTCCTCATCAGTTCCCATTTTGCCAATCTCTTGACCTTTGACAATCAAATCACCAGCATTCAATTCTTGTAATGATTCTCGAGAAAGATGACCATGAAGCACCCACAAAGCGGTTGCTTTCCCATTGATTTCGACAGTGTGTTCAGTGATAATTGTTGGTCCATAAGACCCATCTTGGTCATTGTCTGCAAATGAATGTATCAATCCATCTTCAAAGGCGTAGATCGGTGTTTGAGCAGGAGCACCAATATCAAGACCAACATGAACCGTTCGCTCACCTGCAAATAATTCTTGAGTGTACATGCCCTTTCTATTTTCATCATATCTGCCAATGGTGTAAGGATAGGGATTTGTCCATTCTGTTTGGGGTCGTTGTAGATTCAACACCCAATAATTCTCAGGAAGTGGGACAATAGGATGGTACGTGTTTTTCCCAGTCCCTGCAAGGTCGGAGCACCCCCACATGGTTGTAAGACAGGCATCACACCTATGAGTTCATGGATGAAATTGATGACACATTAGGTTCAGGCATGCTTCATGTGGGCTGCATTCCTTGTTATTGTTCTCGCATCAATACCGCCAGGATTAGCATTGACTCGTATTCTCGATGGTGCAGCAGATACCTTTAGGAAATCGCTCCTTTGCTTACCACTTGGGTTGCTTGTTCTCTATGGGACATCTGGCATCCTATTTGTCATACAAGTGTGGAGTACCATTTCTCTGACCGTTTCGATTCTTCTTCTCGAAATAGTATCTCTTCTCTTTTTACGAAGAAAAATTCACATCGAAAAAACACAACACACGCATTGGCAGCGACTTGAAGCAGCAATGCACGGTCTTGTTCTCTCCGAATCAGAACCTGAATTGGAGGAAGAGGTTCAAGCACAACGTTGGTTCCAGCAACAACGTAATCCAATGCTACAAATTTTAGCAGGTCTATTTTGTGCAATGACGTTAACTCCGTTATTGCTCCTAGACCGCCCATTTGGAGTTGATTGGGTTGGCTTTGGAACTCTTGCAGCAAATATTCAGGCAACTGGTTCGTTTGAGTTGCCGAGCCCAAATTCTGGCCTCTGGACTTATCCCCCTGCTTTCCCAAGTCTTCTTGCATGGCTATCGGAACTTTCTGGAAGTTCTATTGAACAAAGTGCCATGCTTCTCGGACACGTTTCTCTCCTCGCCCTTCTATTAGGCGTATGGGGAAGTATGGATCGATTAGGTGCAGGGGCCTCATCTGTCTTGGCCATGGGGGGCTCACTTGCACTCTTTGCAAAGGTTTTCGATTCAGGATACCCTTCAGTTGCGAGCCAACTTGGGCTCATTGTTGGCTTGTTGGTTGTCTTCCGACCATACCATTCATCGCTACGCTCCCACATCATTGCGTTTATTTCAACAGCTGGTTTTACGGTACTTATCCATCCAACAGGAGCGATTTATCTTGCATGTATGTTGCTAGCAAGTATCCTGATGAGGTCAAGCATGGACGAAGAGGAACAGGACCGAAGCAAACATGTCTTCTTTTCATCGATTATTATTATGAGTGTCATGTTCATTGTTGCATTAATTTTCTTTGCACCAAGGATGTTGGAAGAGCCAGTTTTTGCTGAATATGGATGGCAAGGAGGAAAACCCATGCTGATGTACAATGGTCCGTTGATGATTTTAGCAGCATACGGGCTATGGCTTGGACGCAAATCAAAGGAAATACGTCTTCTATCCATATGGCTAGGTTCGCTGTGGATTCTATCTTTTATTCATTTGATCGATGGATTAACGAATGTACAGATTTTGAGCCTCATATCCTATACGCTCTATTCAATGGCTTTGCATGCATATCACGTGCCCTTAGCACTTATTGTAGGCTTGATAGCGAGTCGATCTACATCTTTGACAAGCGTGGATGGGGAGCGAGCCTGGCTCAATCGTGACATGGATCCATACTTCAAGCCAATTATTTCTTCAATGTGCCTCAGTGCTTTGATCTTGGGCTCGATATTAACCGCAGGATTCTTTGTGCAACTCTCTCAGCATCAAGAATTACATGCCTCTACTTCTGGTGACGAGCGACTACGCATTTGGCTTGAGGAAAACCCTCCTGATTCAATTATTTATTCTGAAAACATCCATTGGGGGCACACTTATTCTTTTGTCACAAATGTTGAAACGACAAGTATCCCAACCCTTGGACTGTTAACGCTCAATTCTGAAATTCAACAAGAAGCAACGTCTGCAGTTAGAAATGATGACATTTCCCGATTACGTGAATTGAATATTGGCTATGCTGTTTCAAGCCCAATAGGAAGCCTTGCTCCATATCTTGCATCATCTCCTCATTGGTCTGTTGAGAAGAATTACGACGGAGCACGTTACTGGATATTGCATGATGCCCCATCACCCGAACGCGTCTCTGTCGTTTCGAATTTATCTCACGCCTCATGCATTGATGCAAGTGGTTGTGATTTGAAGCAAGATCCATGGAGGAACCATCGTTATAGCGATCTTCTCTCCCTTGGAGACAAGCGTATGGTCATCACCAAACAAGGACAGGTAGAATGGGAGAAAGCCATTGACGATGTTGGCCTGAGTGGCAGGTACAATGTCTGCATTCTCTATGAACAGATTGGAACTGGTCTCGACTATTCAATTCAATTTGATCAGGTTTCGATATTACCTGAGGACAAAAGCGGTTGGAGATTTGTTTGTTCAATGGTTCAATTTGATGGACAACTCGATGTTTCAATCAATCTTGAAAACGATGGTGAATGGTGGATTAATCCACTTGGTTTTTCTGGAAGAAGTGAGCAAATCATTGATTCGACTGGGTTAAGAATCCATCATATCGAGATTTCACAGGCGAATTAAGCGAAGGCATGAAAAACAATCAAGTCAGGCTAATAGCGTGAAGGAACTGATGATTCTGTTGCCTGTTCTCAACGAAGAGGATGGTTTGGAAACAGTTCTGAATGCAATTCCAAATCAATCTTTGAACGAGATCAATTGGTCTCCAAGCATAGTGATCGTTGATGGAAACAGTTCCGATAACTCCAGACAAATTGGTGAAGATTTCGGTTGTGAAGTAATTGTACAACCTACGAAGGGAAAGGGTGAAGCAATTCGTGTTGGATTCGAATATGCGATTAAGAATAATTTTGATGCAGTCGTTATGTTTGATGCCGATAAAACCTACAACCCCGAAGATATGCTCAACATGCTTCCATTGCTTGAACAGGGGCAAATTATTGTCGGAAATCGATTAACAAACCAGATGCATCCTCACGCTATGACTGCACAGAATTGGATTGGAAATCATCTCTTAACATGGTCTGCAGTCATGCTATTCGGTTTAGAAATTCATGATGTTTGTAGCGGATATTGGGTCTTTGATAAGGCTGCTCTTCGTCAGATGAATCTCAATAGTATGGATTTCGAGATTGAAGCTGAGATGTATGCTGAATGTGCAGTTGCCAATATTGATTTACGGAACGTTCCAATTCAATATCAACCTCGAATTGGAGAACCTAAACTTGGTTCAATACGTGATGGATCTTCGATTTTGAAGAAACTGATTATCCGCCGATTGTTTCCTCATCCAGTGGATGCTGAACTTGGAAGAGGTAAATTATCGCTTCATTCCAATCAATAGATCGAAGGAAACCAAACCATAATTGTGGGAATCGGTTGAAGCAGTTGGATCTGGATTATCACCTTCGACAAATAATCCATCAGGTTTGATGTGCAAAACCCGTTTCACACAAATTCGCGAAGAATGCGTCGGATCTCTAAAAACAATGATTTCCCCTTCGTTGATTTCTTGACCTGAATAAACCAAGGCATCGAATGTGTCACCGTGTTTGAGAGTAGGCCACATGCTGTCGCCGTTCACGACTACAGCAATTGTGTTCAAGTTCAAACCCTCAACTTGCACGAATCCAAGAGACTTCTCGTCCTTTTACGGACCAGAACATTTTGTGAATGTCTTCAACAGCGTCCATAAGTTCTTGAGCGTGTTGTTCCGATACTTCGACCTTACATGCGGAGCAAAGTTTTGCTGCCTGCCAGAATGTGTTGTGGAGATCAGGGAGCGATTCAAGGTGTTGAGGCTTGAAGAAATCAGTCCAGAGTACGAGGAGTTCTTTCTTGCACTTCTGCGCTTCTTCCTCTTTGATTGCTGCGAATCGGCTCATTGTGTTAATGTAAGATGCAGAGGAACAATCGGCATCGCTTTGGCTCAAAGCGACCATCTTCTTGGTCATTGATTGAACAGCTTCTGCCGCAACACGGGCACTGGCAGGGTCATAGACGCCACATGGGCCGTCACAGTGGGCAAAAGCTTGGATGGTGATTTTGTTCTCCATGACTGTGCGTTAGAAAAGAAGCATTTGAAGATATGCTTTCCAACGATGGAGCGAGCAAGGGACTAAAACATCCATGCGTTGGAGGGAACATGCCTTCGACCCGTGTTGCAATACTTGGGGCTGGAGGATTTGTTTCACAGAGAATGCAACAACGGCTTGCGAGACATCCATGGTTCGATTTAGTGGCTGTTGCGGGACGGGATCACGGGCGAACACTGGGTGAGATCGATTGGAGATTGAATAACAAACGACCCTACTCACTCGACCAATTATCCGAGCCAATTCTCGATATCCATTCCCCTGAACTTCCTCTTCGATTGAAAGCTCTTGGAGTGACAATTGTATTCAGCGCTTTACCGAGTGACCCTG
>Ga0213865_10001375_pt1 | contig 15882 bp, 18 predicted proteins | sample PICome_6_FD_160100 | JGI IMG/M metagenome (GOLD analysis project Ga0213865, IMG submission 160100) | Coastal seawater microbial communities near Pivers Island, North Carolina, United States - PICO282 | ecosystem: Environmental > Aquatic > Marine > Coastal | place: USA: North Carolina...
TCACAGGTAGCGCCAATATAGGTGCTGCCCTGACACCCGATTTCGGGGCAGTGAGCTCGACCGCTGACGGATTTACGGTGCAGGTTAGCAACTACGATGCGGCCTACGTTTGGGAGGTGTCTGTCTCGACGGGCAGTGCCGCCATCAATGGGGCTGGATTGATCACAGTGACTGACCTAACGCCCAGCCAAAGCGCGACCGTGAGCGTGACTGCTTCCCGAACGGGCTACGAAAGTGGTACGGCTGATATTAGTGGCTCGGCGAGTGTGGGAGCGGCATTGACGCCCGACTTTGGTGGCGTTCTCTCGACTGCGGATGGGTTTACCGTTCAGGTGAGCAACTACGATTCAGGATTCACCTGGGATGTCACTCCGACTGCAGGTACTGCTTCGATCAGTTCATCAGGATTGATAACGGTAGCGGGCCTAACGTCGGGGCAGAGCAGTGTGGTCACTGTCGGCACCTCGCGCTCGGGTTACGAGAGTGGGAGTGCCGATATTAGCGGTTCAGCGAACGATACTGGTTCGAGCTTGAATATTACCTTTGCAGTGACCGAGCTTTCGTCGACCGCTTTTGAAGAGGGCGATGGAGATACGGTGGTCCTGGCATTTACTGTTCAGGCTGATGTTGCTGATGCTCAGATTAATGGTCTGACACTCTCTGCAACGGGCGATCTCAACGACGCCAATGAAGTGGGTGCGGTGAAGGTGTTCGCCGATGCCAATGGTGATGGTGTTGCTGACACCTCAGAGCTGGTAGCTGAGGGTATCTACACTACTGACAATGGCAGCGTCACGTTTACCTTTAACGAAGCATTGCCGATTACGCCCGAGGCGAGTCAGGTCTTAATCACTTACGAACTCTGAGGAAATATTGATGTTACTGATGAATCAAATGAAGCAAATCTGTGGCGCTCTCTTCCTTAGTACGGCTCTTGTTGCCTGTGGTGGAGGTGGCGGTGGTGGCGCTGCACCGCCGTCAGGCGGTGGTGGTACAACGCCGCCCCCGCCAACGACAGTAACTAAAAACTTTACGGTGACTGTGTCGGAAATAGATGTATCGCAAACCAGCACCGGAGAGTCGGTGGTTGTTGATGCGTCTAGCGTATCCGCTAGCGGAACGGTGGAAGTGACTCAGTAGCCAGTGAGGGCGGTACTTCTTTTCTTACGATGATTGCCTGCTAATTTTGGCAACGCTCTGGGCGGTCGCGAGTAGCTTCCCATCTTCATCTAGAAGCTCTGACTCCATGAAGGCGGTTTTATAGGTCGCTTGGCGAATCCAGCCCTTGGCGTAGACAGGGCCTTTGCCACCACGCGTGACCGCGTGGTATCGCGTCGTGACCTCGAGGCTTGAGAGCGCGACAACGCCCTTCGGACCTAAATGCGCAAAGACGGCGTGTGACATAGCCGCATCAAGCATTACGGTGATGAAGCCGCCTTGCACCACATCAATGGAGTGGCAGTGGTCCGTTGTTGGTCGAAACTCAAACGTGCAGCTCTGAGCCTCACTATCAGCTGCAATGATCTTACCGTTAAGCAGCTCGATGAATGGCGGTTTGTGCTCATTCAGCCGTGCAATCTGATCATTGCTAGTCATTGCTCAATCCTTAAATTACTGCCTAAAACATGGCGCGCCATGGTAACGTTTCCAGACCAAATCTAATAGGACCTCCCTCAATGTTAAATGCTGTGCGTACCATGCTAGACCTGCAAGACCGGATGAATACGAAGGTTCATCCTGAGTGGCGCGAGCAAGGCTTTGAATGGTACCGGGCTGCATGGATCGAGTGCGCTGAGCTGATGGATCACGCGGGCTATAAGTGGTGGAAGCACGCGGATCCTGACATGGAGCAAATACAGCTTGAAGTCGTGGACATATGGCATTTTGGTATGTCTGCCATGATCTGCCGCTGTGACGGTTTCGATGGACTAGCGGCTCAGATTGCAGAGGACTTATCCGCCACACCCAGAGAATCGTCCCTGCTAGAGGCCACCGAGATCTTGGCTGAGTCGTGCATTACGACCCAGTCGTTCTCCACCAGCGCTTTTTTGGGGCTCATGGCCGCGAGTGGCCTTAGCTTCGAGCAACTGTACCGAATGTACGTAGGCAAAAATGTCCTCAATTTTTTCCGGCAGGACAATGGCTACAAAGACGGCTCATACATCAAAATTTGGGACGGCCGCGAAGATAACGAGCATCTTTCCGACTTGCTGGTTCGGCTAGATCCCAACCAGGCGGACTTTGCGGACGCGGTTTACCGAGGTCTCGCCGAGGCATATCCGGGCTAATGTCGGAGCCGCAGAGCCGCAGTTACGAGGATTTGTTCTACCAAAGTGAGGACGGTCTCACATTGTATGCACGAGACTATCCTGCTCCTTCAGCTGATGCTCAATGCGTGCTGTTGATGCATGGCTTAAGCCGCAATTCTCGAGATTTCGAAGTCCTAGCTGGTCATCTATCTACGCATTATCGCGTGTTGGTTGCCGAACAGCGGGGTAGGGGCAAGTCGGAGTGGGATTCGGATCCAACACGCTACGCGATTCCGCATTATGTTCGAGACATGTTCGCGCTTTTGCAGGCGGCAAATGTTTCCCGTGTCGCCACGGTAGGAACCTCCATGGGCGGACTCATGGCGATGGTCATGAACTCAGCGATGCCGGGTGTCTTTTCCCACGTTGTACTCAACGATATTGGCCCCGAGCTCTGTGACGAGGGCCTTAACCGAATCAAAGGTTATGTAGGGCAGGGCCAGCCAGTCACTACGTGGACTGAGGCAGTGGCCTACAACAGACAAATCAACGAGGTAGCGTTTCCGACCTTGTCAGATGAGGGCTGGGAGCAGTTCGCGCGACAGATCTTCAAGGAGATCGACGGTGTGCCCGTCTTGGACTATGACCCGAGGATCTCTGAGGCGGTAAATGCGGAGGATTCGGACGCCGTACCCCCAGATCTTTGGCCCGTATTCGATTTGCTAGGACAACAACCCCTGATGCTGATACGAGGTGCCTTATCAGACCTTCTCGACATCCGTATCACAGCCGAAATGCAGCGTCGTGTGCCGGCAATGGTTTATCTTGAGGTCCCCGATGTGGGTCATGCACCGATGCTAAAGGATGAGGGGGTTGTTGCGGCGATCGAGGCGTTCTTCGACCGCTAGAACTAGGGCGACACTGAATCAATTGCGCCAGCCAGCTGGAAGTCTTTTTCGGTCAGGCCATCGGCGTCGTGCGTCGACAATCGGATGGTTACTTGGTTATACACATTGTCCCAATTTGGATGGTGGTCCATTGACTCGGCGAGCAGGGCAACACTGTTCATAAAACCCCAAGCCTCGACGAAGTTCCTAAACACAAAATCTCGACGAATGAATTTGCCCTCAAGGCGCCATCGACTGTGTGTCGTCTTGAGTGCGTATTCTACCTGTACGTCAGTTAGTGCTCTCATGTGATCCTCGCCGTATCAGACTGACCCCACACTCCAGGTGATGGGTGTATGGGAACTGATCAAATAACGCAAGCGCTTCGATTCGATGCGTCACGGTCAATTCTTTAAGATTATCAATTAAAGTCAATGGGTTACAGCTGATATAAAGAATTTGATTGAATTTTATGCAGAGCCTTGTCGTGCCTTCGTCGAGACCTGCGCGAGGCGGATCAACAAAGACAGTAGCCAAATCATAGTCATTTAGTGGCTGTTCCAGAGACTTCAATCGACGAAATTCGCGCTCACCGTTCAGCGCTTGGGTCACTTCCTCCGCAGCCAAGCGCGCGAAGGCGACGTTGTCGACTTCATTCAACACCAAGTTGTCCTGAGCCGCCCTAGTGGCCACTTTGGACACCTCGGTCGCCAAAACACGTCGATAGTGTTTCGACAGCGGAATCGTAAAGTTACCAACGCCGCAATAGAGCTCAAGAAGGTCTTGATCCGTATTTTGAGCGTGCGCGCATGCCCAACTGAGCATTTCCTGATTAACCGTGGCATTGGGCTGTATAAACGCTTGCTCGGGTTGTTTGTAGGTAAACGGGCGCCCGTCAACCTGCAGTGTTTCCATAACCCAATCATCGCTTACGACAAGCTTTTGGCCTCGTGATCGACCTATTAACTTGATGTTAAGTGATTGTTCGACCTTGGTTGCTTCCTGACTCCACGCTTCGTCGAGTTTTCGATGGTAGATCAGAGTAACGAGACACTCACCGGATAGAGTAGAGAGAAATTCTACTTGGAAGAGCTTGGTGCGAAGTATTGCGCTGCCCTGCAGGAGCGATCTCAAAGGCCCCAGCACAGATTGGATCCCCTCACTACCGAAAGGAAACGCGCTGATCTTGATTGGCTCTCGCGGTCTTTCGCGCTCGAACATGACGAAATTGAGGTCCTCACCATCATGCCAGACCCTGAATTCGGCTCGCATCCGAAAGCTATGGGTGGGCGAAGGGAATATCTGGGGCTCAGGCGCATCCAGCGCTTTAAAGTCAGAGAGAACCGCCGCTACCTTTTCATTAAGTAGCTCCTGATAGCGCTCGGGTTGATAATCGTTGGGTAGCACGAGAACTCAGAGACAGTTTTTAGGCTTAGGTAAGCCCGCTATTCGACTTGCGACGCGCGCTGGAGAGCCCGGAAATAGGGACATCAAATAAATGCTCGATCCCTTTGAGGCCCCTAGTTTTAGTTTGGTGTATTTTACCAGCGCCCGATTGGCCGGTGATGCATCGAACTCTTCGAAGTATTCACGGAGTAGATGAATGACTTCCCAGTGCTTATCCTGCAACGTAATGCCTTCCTCAGCTGCAAATACCGTGGCCAGGTCGCGCGTCCAAGCCTGTCGGTCTTTCAAAAAGCCGTGCTTATCGAGTGCTATGGATGACGGAAGCGTATTCACACTATCCCCAAGAGCAAAGGGTGGTTGAGTCGAGCACGCATTGTACCCACGCCTGATCACTGATGACGGCAAAATTTTTATCGTGATCACTCGCCCCCTCGTCTGAAGCAAGACAGACGATCTTTAATCCTGTCGCCTCCAGCTCTGCAGACAGACTTCCGATGCCCGCTGTATCGGTCCAAACCACGAGGTCATCGGCCGCGATGAATGGTCTAGCAGTAGGCCATGCGTGTGCACGATTGATGACATGGACATTCATGTGAAGGTCACAACCTGAGATGCATTGCTTATTAGCGAAGCGATATCCGCTGGCGCTAGGCAGGTTACCGGTAGATCGCCCACATTGGTATTGGGGATAGGTTCGTGTGAGCTTATGTATAGATGGTCTACGTCATAGAACGGCAGTGACTTGAGAAGCTTCCGTAGATCGGTCTGGTCGGCCGGCGGTGATATGTCTTGGTCTAGATACTGACAACCCGCACCGGTAAACAACACGGAGGCGTTTTGTCCAAAGGCGCCTGCAGCCATTATCGCGTCGATGGCCGGGTCGCTGGGTAGCTCATGCTCGTAGGGGCTACTACCGATGATAAAAAGCCACGTGCTGGTCTTATCCAAAACTCACCACCTTGTCGCTGGTCAGCCCTGCCTCAATGAGCTCACCCAAACCTTCAACAGAAAAATTGTCGTCTGCTGTCAATCCAAAGGTTTCAGCGGAGGCACTGCAGAGAACAAGACGAGCGCCTACCGCATGCGACCAGTCAGACCAGAACTGCTTTTCTTGGCCTGTGGCATGTAGCACACCTTTGCCGTAGAAAAAGACGCAATGCATACGCGCATCGGCATCGCTACTAGCCTTGGCAAAACGTAGAGCTGCTGAGGTGACAGCGGGTTCATTTTTGATCAGTAAGGACAGAGTGGTCATTGAAATCAAGTGCGCAATAAAAACCCCGGCAAGCCGGGGTTTTAAACATAAAACGCTGTTTCAGTCTTCACCGCCAAAAACACCTAGCAGGTGAAGTAGGTTTACGAACAAGTTGAAGATGTTGAGGTACAGACCGACCGTCGCGCGGATGTAGTTGGTCTCACCACCGTGAACGATACGGCTCGTATCCATCAGGATAAGCCCTGACATAATCATGATGATTGCGGCTGAGATGGTGAGTGAAAGCGCAGGTATAGCCAAAAAGATGTTGGCAATCATGGCAACGATGGCGACCAATAACCCCGCAAACAGGAATCCCCCCATAAATGAGAAGTCGCGTTTTGACTGTAGTGCATAGGCCGACAAACCAAAGAAGATGAGCGCCGTCCCACCCAACGACTGCAAGACCAGCTCGGGGCCATTGGCCATAGACAGGAACTCATTGAGCACAGGGCCCAATGCGGCACCCATAACGCCGGTGAAGGCGAAGATAGCGGGTAACCCCTTAGCCGTATCCGCCATCCGGTTAACGACGAAAAGTAGGCCAAACCCAACTAGCACGAACACCAGATACATAATAGACGGTAACTGCAGCGCCATTGAAATCATTGCGGTCACTGCACTGAACGCCAGTGTCATCCCTAGTAACATGTAGGTGTTGCGCAGAACTCTATTTGTCTCTCGTGCTGCAACATCCATTGGAGCAGTTGACACATCGACTCGTCTCTCAGACATGTTTGGTTCCTCTCGTAAGTTAACCAATCAGTTAATAATTTCGTTACATGACTTAATAATATAGGGGCGACTCAGTCCATATCCAAGCGAAAACATTTATTCAGCCTCTGCTTGTGCCCTAACTTCTGCCACAAAGGTTAAATTTCCCACCACGAAGGTGTTGGACGGAGCCGAATCGAGCGCCATCTCTGCGCGCATTAAAGTAGGTTGCGGTCTTGGGGAATAAGGCGCTATCTCGGAGATCTGAGTGATGCTAGAAAGCGACATACCTGCAGCCCTCGCAAGTAGTGTTAGCTTTTTGCGCGCATCTTCCACGGCCTTGGCCAGTGCTTCATCCTTTGCGTCGTGTGCGTGGGAAGACCCCATTACGGGAGAGCTAATGAGGGTGGCTCCAGCATTGGCGAGCGCGCTCAAGACCGCTCCCAAGCGGTCTATTTCAGCGATGGTGAAAGAGATAGTTCGAGTGACTCTGAAGCCCATAAATTGCTGCTGATCGGTTGCTCGATCCCACCGGTATTCGGGGAGTAACGACAGCTCGCTCGTGTTCAGACTGTCTGACTTTAGTGAAAATGATTTTATGGCGGAGAGCATCGCATCGACTTCTTTTGAAGCTCGTGCCTGTGCCTTGCCCGCGTCCCGATCAACCAGTGATACCTGTGCTGTGATGGTTGCTTCGTCAGGAGCAACTGAGACCATCCCCTTACCAGTGACATCAAGTTGTGTTGTGGCCAGTGAAGGTACAGAGATGAGAAGCCCTAAAACTAGCTGACTCGAAATGAAAATTCGCAGTTTTTTCATGGCGCTATCCAAAGGGGGTACCCACTTTTTGATTGTGAGGCCCGCAAAAAAGTTCCTGTCAGTGTGATTTTCATCATACTGCGCCTGTTAAAGTAAAACGTATCAGCACGGATATTAGTACAGAGAGAAATTATCATGCCAAAACTTCGCTTATACGCAGTCATTCTGGCGTTTTTATGTGTACCCACAGGATGGGCTACTACCGACACTTCATATTCACAAGCTGATGTCGAAACGGCGATCTTACTTCGTGATGATGCGATGTCGGGAACACGCGCGTGGAATATTGTCGAGAGCTTAACTACCGAAGTCGGACCGCGACTTGCCGGCAGCGAGGCGGAAGCTCGAGCGAGGGACTGGGCGGTCGAAAACCTCACGCGCTACGGGTTTGAGAATGTTCGTGTGGAGCCGTTCATGATCGAGGGTTGGCGTCGAGGCGCGGAGACGGCAGAGGTCGTATCACCGTTCCCACAAAAGCTGGCTATAACCTCGTTAGGCAACAGTGTGGCGACACCCGCAAACGGTGTTGAGGCAGAGGTTGTTCTCTTTGAATCCTTGGCCGCGCTCCGGGCTGCGCCTGATGATTCCTTGAAAGGCAAAATTGCCTACGTCGGTCACGCAATGAAGCGCACTCAAGACGGTTCCTCGTACGGCCATTTCGTTCGATTACGTTCCGCAGGTGCTGTTGAGGCGGGGCGCCGCGGTGCCATAGCGACGCTCATTCGCTCGATCGGGACCGATAGCCACCGCATGCCGCACACGGGCAACATGAGTTACTCGAGTGACGTAACCCCCATTCCTATTGCTGCCTTGTCCAATCCTGATGCCGATCAGCTGGAGCGAATGGCGCAGCGGGGTCAGAGTATCCGTGTCAAATTGACCTTAACGCCGAGCTACACGGGCGTGGTTGAGAGCGGCAATGTGGTCGCCGAGCTGCCCGGCAGTGACCTGGCCGATGAGCTAGTCGTTATCGGTGGTCACCTTGATAGCTGGGATCTTGGAACGGGCGCTATTGATGATGGGGCAGGTGTTGCCATCACAATGGAAGTGTTACGCCGCATTAAAGAGGCGGGTCTCAAGCCCCGCCGCACCATTCGGCTGGTTTTATGGGGCTCGGAGGAGGTAGGACTGCTCGGTGGGTACGCTTATGCAGACAAGCACAAAGATACCCTGCGAAATCATGTTATCGGCACAGAGAGCGACTTTGGCGCCGGCCGGATCTGGAAGATCACTCGCAACATCAATGAGCAAGCAAAGCCGGTGGCGGACAAGATTGCCGAGCTCGTCGAGCCGTTAGGTATTGCCCCGGGCAGTAACAGTGCACGATCCAGCGGGCCTGACCTCAGTCCCATGAACGCACAGGGCTTCCCTGGGTTCCGCTTTGTTCAAGACGGGAGCGACTATTTCGATTTGCATCACACGCCAGATGACACGCTCGACAAAATCGACCCTGCGGCAATGGACCAAAACGTTGCGGCCTACCTCGTTTTCGTCTGGATGGCTGCCAACAGTAATGTGAGCGACTGGGGCTGGCCAGCAGAGTAGTAGGCTCTGGTGCGACTGATGTCTCTAGCGTAGCTGATGTAATCATAGAGAGTCAGGCATAAAAAACTCGTCTTTCGACAATTTCCTAGAAGTGGCAGTGGGTTAGGGATAGATGTGACCGCGGTCCCCCGCGTTCACGCCCTAACGGGCGCCTTGTGCTTCGCCTTTCGGCGTCCAACTTCGCCTCGGAGTAAAGTTTTTCGAATCCGTCGGTTATCACCCGAGCCCAGATCATAGACACAAAAAAAGCACCCCGAGGGGTGCTTTCATTTGTATGGCGGTGGGCCAGGGATTCGAACCCCGGGAACCTCTCGGTTCAACGGTTTTCAAGACCGCCGCTTTCGACCACTCAGCCAGCCCACCAAAACTCTCACGACTCTAGTCTCGAGAAGCGCCGCATTATAGCGGGGCTGTTCCCCCGATCAAGCGTCGGCCGCCTCATTTTCCTCGATTAAGTCATCATTTGCCGCAGGCTCATCGATTCTCGGGCCTCGGGGATCGTTTGCGGCTCGTGGTGCCGCACTTGCATAGTGCGGAGCGTCGGGGAATGCCTCGGTCCCGAATACGCTGCCAATCGCAGTTTGCACCTTGATGCTGCCAACAGGTCGTGCGTCTACCCGTGGGTCATTAATGGCACGACCCTCGGCAGTGATGCCCGACATATCGCGTTCAATATCGGTGTGATCGGAGGCAGGCTGAATCGCCTCGGTCTGCGCCGTTTCACTGACCTCAGCAGGCGCGTCTTCACGTTCAGCGGACACCGCATCGGCTGTCTGCGCCGATGGAATGGTTGCAAACAACGCCTCTTCGTCGGTTGTATCCGAACCGTTGTCAATATCCACAGCCGCAAGCGTAGCTGCGCTGGTGGATTGCACGTCCTCCGCAGCTGTGAGCTCCGTGGTGTCAGTCGAATCGGCTACAGGCTTAGGACCACGCCGTCGACGGCGACGTCCCTCAGAACGATTTTCTGCAGGGCGATGACGGGGTTCCTGTGATGTCTCTTGATCAGTATCTGCACCGTCAGTCTCTTCAGCAGCTGTTTCGCTGTCGCTCACTGCCTCCTCGCCATTCATCTGGTCTGAAGTTGCGTCATTTCCAGAGCGTCTGCGTCCACCTCTGCGACCTCGTCTGCGACGCTTTTTAGTTTCACCATCGGCATTGGCGTCATCCGATGTATCTGCGGCAGTTTGAGTGACTTCGTTCGTCTCCTCGGCTGTCTCAGCCTCCTGGGTTTGCTTGGCAGGACGCTTCCGCTGTCGATTATTGCGACGCTTGGGCTTATTGCCGGTTTTGCTCGCGCTCTTCTTTGTGTCTGAGGATTCCTCTTCAGCCGCCTCTTCCACCTTTGGCATTGGAGCGAATAAGGCCGACCAAAGACGCGGGAAAAGGCCGGGCTTTGGATTGTCTTCGGCTTCAGCCGTCGCAGGTGCCTGTTGAGGTGCTGCCTCGGGAGCGACGGCGGGTGGTGGTGCATCAGGTGTCACCCCGCGAACTAACGCTTGAGGCGCGGCTGCCGGCTTTTCGGCGTCCTCGTAGGATGGCTCGCGATCAAACTCACTCAGGTCAATTTCGAAGCTCTCGCGATCGTCCTGATCAATTTCGTCATCTCGCAGGCGGATAACCTCGAAATGTGGTGTCTGCATATTCGGGTTTGGAATCACGACCACGCGCACTTTAGTAGCCTGCTCGATTTCGCCGACGGCAGCGCGCTTTTCATTTAGAAGGAAGGCCGAAACATCGACAGGGACAATCACACGTACTTCGCCAGTACGCTCCTTGGATGCCTCTTCCTGGATTAATCGAAGTATGGCGAGCGCCAGTGACTTGGTGTCACGAATCGAGCCTTGACCTGTACAGCGAGGGCAGACCATTCCGCTCGTTTCTCCCAGCGAAGGGCGCAACCGCTGACGCGACATTTCCAACAAGCCGAAGCGAGAAATCCGGCCCAGTTGTATGCGTGCTCGGTCAATCTCAAGTGCATCACGCATGCGGTTCTCGACTGCGCGTTGATTCTTCGACGCATTCATATCGATGAAGTCGATAACAACCAACCCGCCCATATCACGAAGACGCAACTGACGCGCAATTTCGTCGGCCGCTTCAAGGTTTGTTTGAAGCGCTGTTGCCTCGATATCACTTCCTTTGGTTGCTCTTGCCGAGTTGATATCAATCGATACCAGAGCTTCGGTTGGGTCGATCACTATCGAGCCGCCAGAGGGTAATCTCACTTCGCGCTGGAAAGCCGTCTCGATTTGACCTTCCACTTGGAATCGGTTGAACAACGGCAGACCATCGTTATAGGCCTTGATGCGGTTCTGATACTTCGGCATGACCATACTGACAAAGTCGAGAGCTTGCCGATGTGCGTGTGGCTCGTCGATCAACACTTGATCGATATCGTCTTTCAGATAGTCGCGAATTGCTCGGATGATGACATCGCTCTCTTGGTAAAGCAGTGTTGGCGGTGCGTTTTCGTCTGCCGCTTCCGAAATGGCTGCCCACAGCTTCAAGAGGTAATCGAGGTCCCACTGAAGTTCTTCAGCCGTTCGACCGACACCGGCAGTACGAATGATGACACCCATACCGTCGGGTATTTCCAGTTGGGCCAGTGCGTCTCGGAGTTCAGAACGATCATCACCTTCGATACGACGTGAAATGCCACCCGCTCGCGGGTTGTTAGGCATCAGCACCATGTAGCGTCCGGGGAGGCTAATGTAGGTTGTAAGCGCCGCGCCTTTGGTGCCGCGCTCTTCTTTATCTACTTGGACAATGACCTCTGTGCCTTCCTTGATCGCATCTTTAATCTTCATCTTGCCTTCATCGGGAGATGAGGAGCGGTAATACTGGCGTGCAATCTCTTTGAGGGGCAAAAAGCCGTGTCGTTCTGCACCAAAATCCACGAATGCGGCTTCTAGGCTGGGTTCGACGCGAGTAACTTTTGCCTTATAAATATTGGCTTTGGTCTGGAGTCGCGCCCGATTTTCGATATCAAGATCGTACAGGCGTTGTCCGTCTACGAGCGCTACGCGAACTTCTTCGCGCTCGGTGGCGTTGATCAACATTTTCTTCATGTGTCAGGTTCCATAAGGCAACCCAACAGCGGGGGAGTGCACTGTAGTGCACGACATATCAGAAAGCGGACAGGGCTCTGTCGTTTAGTTCATCTTGTCGTGGCTGATATTACGAGGTAACTCAGCCTGAATCTCTCCGCGCTATCGGATCGCGGTGTTTACAAATAACTCTGAGCTGCCGTGCTTAGTTTCCGTTTCCAATTCGCTGGCGCTTCGAGTTCGTTTTACTGGTTTTGCGGTCCGTGTTTCGGGTAGTCTCCTCCCGGTCGCTTTCGCGTCGTTATCGGTCCAGCGCAAAACAGGGCGGAGCATAGCACTGGGGTGTTGATTCATCAATCAAAGAGTTAAGTAGAGCAAGGTGTCTGAATCCCAACCTGAATCCAGAGTTCAATTCATCGAGTTGTCCGACGAGGAATCGGGTCAGCGCCTAGATAACTACTTGATGCGGGTATTGGACGGCGTTCCGAAAACACGAATCTACAAAGCGATTAGGACGGGGGAGGTTCGCGTCAATAAGGGACGGGCCAAGCCTGAACGCAAATTGAATGCTGGTGATGTCATTCGAATACCTCCCATCTCAGTTGCCGTACGGGAAGAGGGGAGACGTGTTCCAGATCGTTGGTCGCAACGAATCGAACGTAGCATCATTCACAACGACAGCGAGCTCATGGTAATCGCTAAACCCACAGGCCTTGCCGTACATGGTGGCAGTGGTGTTCAGTTCGGGCTCATTGAGTCGCTGCGACAGATGTTCCCAGACCAGCGGTACATGGAGCTTGTTCACCGGCTTGATAGAGATACATCGGGTTTGGTCATGATTGCGAAACGCGCGTCAGTCTTGCGCGAACTTCATGCATTACTTCGAGGTGATGGTGTCGATAAGCGTTATCTGGCACTTGTTGCCGGCAAGTGGCCGGCTCATCGAGCGCGCGTTGAGGCATCTCTTGAGAAATCCGCACTTCGGTCGGGCGAGCGTATTGTTCGAGTGACGCCCGAGGGGCGGCGGAGCCTGACTGATTTTCGGGTTATTGAGCGTTATCGGGGTGCCACCTTGATCGAGGCAAAGCCCGTGACTGGTAGGACGCACCAGATACGTGTTCACGCACAGCACGCGGGTCATCCTATCCTAGGCGATCCTAAATACGGGTCTGAAGAGCAGCTCGCACTCGCAAAGGCACACGGTCTAAAGCGATTATTCCTGCATGCACAGCGGTTGGAGTTTCGTTTAGGTGGGCGACCCTACCGTTTCGAGGCTCCACTCGACGATGAACTCTCTGCGGTGTGTGATTCGTTTGGAACGAAAAGTTCAGGGTAACGCCAGGCCTTCATTGCGTAACATATTGCAGAGGGCTATCAAGGGTAGGCCCTCCAGGGCAGTAGGGTCCCCGCCTTCGAGCGCTTGCATCAGAGAAATTCCTAAACGCTCCCACTTGAAAGCGCCTGCGCAGTCCAACGGCGAGTCGGCTGCGACATAGGATTCGATTTCGTGACGGTTAAGGTCTCGGAGTGTCGCCTTATACTGGACAACCTTGGTTTGACAACGATCCGTCGCGGTGTTCCAGAGCGATACTCCGGTGTAAAATTCAACGGTTCTGCCGCTGATGAGCTCCAATTGTTCTACGGCGCGATTTACAGAACCGGGTTTGTGGAGTTGTTGGTCGCCCACTACAGCAACCTGATCAGAGCCAACAATCAAGGCATTGGGATGTCTAATTGCCTTTGCTTTTACTTGGGACAAGCGCGCTGCCATGGCATTAAACGTCTCATTGGGTAACCGAGATTCGTCTATAGAAGGTGCGCTCGTCTCAAAAGGAATACCCAGACGGACTAGCAGGTTGGCTCGGTACGTCGAGGTTGAAGCAAGAATGAGCTGCGGATCTCTTGAGGGCATAGTGTTCGTGTTAGTTTTTGACAGCTTTCGATTTTGACAGTTAAAGGCGTGGAACGTATAGTCCGCCGCCATGTTGAACACTGCATTACCGCGCGAGGCTGAGCTACGAACTTGGGCCTCCCGCGGCATCGAGGTCGAAGGTGATGTGCTAGTGACTCGAATGCCACGATTACGAGCTGTCGTCGCGTGTGCTGAAGAGCCTGCTTACGCGACGCTCAGGTGCTGGAAAGACGAGCAACATCGGTACATTGTTGACGTTAAAGTGCAAATGACTGTGGCGCTCGAGTGTCAGCGTTGCCTCTCTCATTGTGAGCTGGAACTGGCGACGCAGAGTAGTCTCTGTGTGCTTTGGAATGAGGATTCGATCAAAGAGCTGCCATCGGGTTATGACCCGCTGATAGCTGGTGATGTCAGCGACATACATGCGCTGGTAGAGGAAGAATTACTCCTTGCGTTGCCCGCAGTGCCGATGCATGACGTGCGTGACTGTGAAGACGTTTCGAGAGCGTTTGGCGACTCAGCGATGGATGTCGTCGAAGATAAGGAAAGTCCGTTCGCGGCTTTGGGTGCTTTACTGAAGACGCCTGACGCAGAGGACGACAAGGAATAGAACTTAACACTGGATTCGGTGTCCTACACCGAGCCGCTTAAAAAGATGGGAGAGCACTATGGCTGTTCAACAAAACCGTAAAACGCGTTCTAAGCGCGGTATGCGTCGTTCACACGATGCGCTAAGTGGTTCCACACTGACTGTTGATAGCACGTCAGGTGAGACGCGTCGTCGTCACCACGTAAGCGCCGATGGCTTCTACAAGGGCCAGAAGGTCATCGATACAAACAACGACGACTAAACCTATGTCGTTTGGCGTCGTTTTTCCCGGACAGGGTTCGCAGCGCGTCGGGATGCTTGAGGAAGCAGCCGGCGCGTTTTCAGTTGTATCCGATACCTTCTCCGAGGCCAGCGAAGCGCTTGGCTATGATCTGTGGCAATTGGTATCGCAGGGACCGGCGGAGAAACTAGGACTAACCGAATATACCCAGCCGGCGATACTGACCGCCAGTGTTGCGCTTTTTCGAGCCTTCACCGAGGCCAACGCGTTTCAGCCAGTAGCAGGCGCAGGTCACAGTTTAGGAGAGTATTCGGCTCTCGTTAGCGCGGGCACCTTATCCTTGGGTGATGGTGTTCGCTTGGTTCGGCAACGTGGCGCAGCCATGCAAGATGCGGTCCCAGTGGGTGTCGGCGCCATGGCTGTTGTCATGGGTCTCGATGACGACGTTGTCAGCGACACGTGTAACAGCGTCTCGTCGGCGGATAGCTTTGTAGGCGGCGTGAACTTTAACGCGCCAGGACAGGTCGTTATTGCCGGGCATTCGGCTGCGGTTGATTCAGCCGTAGCCTCCTTAAAAGACGCGGGCGCGCGCAGAGCGATGGCTCTCCCGGTTAGCGCGCCGTTCCATACGCCCTTGATGCAGCCCGCAGCTGAGGTAATGCGGCAAGCCTTCGAGGACGTCAACTGGTCTACACCTCAGTTTCCGGTTGTTAGTAATGTGGACGGCTCTCTGCAAACCGATGCGGATTTAATTCGAGACAGCTTGGTTAAACAGATATCAGCGCCTGTTTTGTGGACAACGTGCATGGCCACATTACGTGAGGCGGAATGCACTCACTTTGTTGAATGTGGGCCCGGAAGTGTACTCAGTGGGTTGAGCAAACGAATTGATAAATCAGTACCTATTAAATCAATAGAGACGGTCGCTGCGATAAAAGCTGGCGTAACCGATCTGTAAGGCTTAGATATGTGTGGATCGACAGAAAGTCGTGTAGCGCTGGTTACCGGGGCTACACGTGGTATTGGTAAAGCCATTGCTCAGGAACTGGCGAGGGCAGGGCACACCGTCATAGGCACAGCAACTTCAGATGCCGGCGCGGAGACAATAACGTCGCATCTTTCGGAGTGGGGCGGCCTAGGTATGCGGCTCGACGTGAGCGACAGTGAGGCTGTAAAGGCGGCGATTGCTCAAATTGCAGAGGCGCACGGCGCGC
>Ga0213865_10001377_pt1 | contig 15873 bp, 28 predicted proteins | sample PICome_6_FD_160100 | JGI IMG/M metagenome (GOLD analysis project Ga0213865, IMG submission 160100) | Coastal seawater microbial communities near Pivers Island, North Carolina, United States - PICO282 | ecosystem: Environmental > Aquatic > Marine > Coastal | place: USA: North Carolina...
CTGTTTTCTACATATTCTTTTATTCTACTTTTCATTTCATCTTCAGTATTAGTTGAAAATGATTTGATATAGTAAGGGTGAAAGTCAAAGTACTTACAAGTAAACCATTGATTAAACCTGTTATCATTTACCTCATAAGGTATAAGTTTGTGATATCTTTTACTGCTCATTACATATATTTTTAAAGTTAGAGTAATAAGTTAATATTGTTTCTTGTTGATCTGAAGTACACGTAGTGAATCCAAACTCACCAAATACTTTTTGCGCTATTTTATCTAGTTTTTGCATAGTTATTTATTTTTTATATTATATTCTTTAATTTTATTTTGTACTTGCTTATGAGTCATTTCTCCCATTATTTGCTTCATGATGTAGTTACTCATATCTATTTGTTTTCCGTTAGGACAAGTTAATATAAATTGCATAGTTATTTAGTTTATTTTATTATATTATCTTACTTTTGTTGTATTTAATTTGTGTTTACCCATATATTCCAAAGCTACTTGGAACATCACCTGATATTACTGATATTAGTATCATTAGTGAACCTGATAATATTAGTGTTACTGCAGAGTAAACTGCTACGTTAGATAGTACATTTATTACTTTATTATGATGAAATTTTCTCATTTTATTTAGTTTTTAAAGGTGATTATTTGTTTAAGTGTTTAAAAGAGCAGCAGAGTATTATACTACTGCTCTTAGTTTACAAGTGATTAAAGTATTACTTTGTCACGTAGAATTACTGGTATTGAAGTGCTACTTGTATAGCTTTTGTATTTTTCAAAGCAAGGCATAGTATTTAGTTTGCTTTGCATGATGTTGTAAGCGAGGTCATGATTATACTTTGCTTTTTTGCCATTTTTGAAAGTTACTTCAATGATTTGATTTTTGCCAATTAGTGATTTGCGAATTACGAAGCGTTTTGATTTTAAAGTTTGCATAGTTATTTGTTTTAAGTTATTATTTACATTTATATTATCTAATAGTATTCGTATTTGAATTGTGTTTTTTTAAATTGTTTTAAAAGTTATATTATTTTTATTAAGTAAATTAATTATATTAATATTATTTTTATTTTCTTTTATATATAAAATATTATTTATAATTGAAAGTTTAACATTTTCTTTTTTTAATAACATGAAAGTTAATTGTTTAAAATATTGATCTACTTGTATCATTATATAGTGTTTTAAATTACATATATATTATCTATGTGCAGTCGTATTAAATTTGTGCTATACATCATCTGGGGCCTACGGGGGCTAGCCGGGGGGCCAAAACCTAAAAATATGGCCTAGGGGGGCCTTAACAGGGGGCCCATGGGGCTAAAAAAGGCGTTTTCGTAACTGGCTGGTAGTCAACGAGTTAAGGTATAGAGCAAATACTCACAATTAGCAACAGCTTTTTAATTAAAAAATGTGACATAAGCCTTTTAAGGTATATAAGTAATACCCTATTGTCACACTAATAAAAAATTAAGTAAAAAATAATACCTTAAAACTGTAAATAACCGTGTAATTAGTACAAATGTAATTAAAACAGTAAAAAATGCCGCAAAAATTATCAAAAAGAGCACTTGCAGCTAAACGCAAGAGAGATCTAGCAGCTGCAAATAGCCCTCGACGTAAAAAAATGCGTGCAGAAAACCAAAGAAAGCGCAGAAAAGCTGTAAAAGCTGGTAAAAACATACAAGGTAAAGACTACGACCACACAAGAAAGCGTTTTGTTTCAATGAAAGCGAACAGAAGCGGCCACGGTAGAGGCACTAGAATAAATAATTGTAAATAAAATATAAATGGCTAGACTAGGTTCGTATATTAACGATACTACAATACAAGACAATGACTCCTTTATTGGAAGCTCGACGCCAGGGAGAAAAACTCGTAATTTTTTAGCCAGTGATGTTGCGAAATATTTAACAGAGAAAGGTAAAATATCGATATCAGCTCAAATGACGTATAAATTTGAGTCTGACAGCAGTGGAGCAGGTGCTGGTAATTTTTACGGTGTAGCAAGCGGTACAGCTTATTCAGCTGTGACAAGCCTTCAAATACATAGTTCAGATACTAGCGGTCAGGTTGTAACTAGTTTTTTAGAATATCTAGTAGGCTCTGATATATTAATATCTGAACAAAATCAAATATCAAGCTTTGGTCATTATAAAATAACATCTTATGCAGTTGATACTGCAAGTTTTTATACACTACAGTTAAGTTACATAGGAGGTAACGGTACATTAACTGATCAAAAACATTATGATGTAGCAAATTTTGTTTTAGACGCAACAAGCGATAAACATTTTGCACATACACAAAATTCTGCATCGGCCACATGGTCTATAGCACATGATTTAGAAAAATTTCCGTCTGTAACAGTAGTTTTATCATCAGGTAAAAAAGGTTATGGCGACGTAAACTACACAGATAAAAACAACTTAACAATAACATTTGCTGGAGCTGAATCCGGTAAAGCATACATGAACTAACTATGGCAATACAATTTTTAAACCATCTTGACATTGATGATAATGAGTTGAGAAACGCAAAACTGCATATAAGCAGTAGTAATCCAACTTCAGAAGCTGGTCAAATTTACTACAACAGCTCATCAAATGTTGTAAGATATTATAACGGTAGCGAGTGGGTTTCACTAGACTCTTCTGGTAACGCATTTACTACAATAGCAGTATCTGGTCAATCTAACGTAGTAGCAGACAGTGCTACTGATACATTAACTTTTGCAGCTGGATCTAACGTTACAATAACAACTACAGCAGGAACTGACACTGTGACTATAGCGTCTACAGATACAAATACACAGCTAAGCGAAGAACAAGTTGAAGATTTTGTTGGCGGCATGGTAACTGGAAATACCGAAACTGGTATTACAGTAACTTATCAAGATGGAGACGGTACATTAGATTTTGTTGTTTCTGATTTAACAGTAGCTGGTGATAGTGGTTCTACAGGTATGACTCCAGGTGATACATTGACAATAGCAGGTGGTACAAATGTTACTACAGCAATGTCAGGTGATACTTTAACAATTACAGCTACTGATACAAACACTCAGCTTAGCACAGAGCAAGTTCAAGATATTGTAGGAGCAATGTTTAGTAGTAATACTGAAACAAGAATAAGCGCTACATATCAAGATGGTGATGGAACAATTGATTTAGTTGTTGATGATATGACTGCTAATGATAATGACGATGTGTCCGTAGCAAACTTAAAAACTAGATTAGCTGGTGGTTTTGCGTCTAACGCAGTACAAATTGGTGATAGCGATGATGTTGTTACAATTGGTAATAATTTAGTTGTAAATGGTAATTTAACCGTAGAAGGCGATACTATAACAGCAAACGTAGGCACGTTAAATGTTGAAGATAAAAACATAGTGTTAAATCAAGGATCTGGAGACACTAGCTCAACTGCAGACGGAGCTGGTATTACAATACAAGACGCTGTTGATGCTTCTAACGATGCTACTTTACTTTGGAACGCTACAAGTGATAAGTTTGTTTTTTCACATTTAATAGAAGCACCAGGAACATCTATATTTACTAATCTTGATATATCAGGTAATGTAGATGTAGACGGAACTCTTGAAGCTGATGCTATAACAATAAATGGCAGTGCAACTGGAGCTTTAGCATTATTAGATACTGTAGCAGCAGGACAAATAGATAGTAACGCTGTTACTACTGCAAAAATTAATGCTGATGCTGTAACAGGAGCTAAAATAGCTGATAACGCTATTAACTCTGAACATTACACTGACGGGTCTATAGATACAGCGCACATAGCTGATGATCAAGTAACATATGCTAAAATACAAAATGTATCTGCTACAAATAGAATATTAGGTAGAGATTCATCAGGAGCAGGTGTTATAGAAGAAATTACACCAGCTAATGTTAGAACTATGATTAACGTAGCTGATGGTGCTACTGCTGATTCTGCTGCAAGTGCTGCAGAAGTTCAAACAGGTACTAATACAGCTAAGTTTGTAACGCCTGATACCTTAGCTTCTAGATTTGTACACGCAACTATAGATGTATCTGATAGTAATTTTACTAGTAACTTATACGCAGAAGTAACGCACTCTCTTGGAACAGAAGACGTAATTGTACAGTTATTTGATTCAAGTAGTAAAGAAACAGTTTTTGCAGATGTTGCTAGAACAGATAAGTCAAACTCTGCTTCTACTAGTAAAGTAAAAATAAGTTTTGGCTCTGCTCCTAGCAATGATATTGAAGTTATAATTACTTCTGCTAAAGGATCAACAGCTGGATCTATAGCTTACGCATAATAATTTAAAACAATTTAATTTATGTCAATTAATATTTTAAATGGAATTGACGTTGATGGTGGACTTTTACACACAGACGTTGCTAACAGTAGAGTTGGTATTGGTACTTCTAGCCCTAGCGAAAAACTAGATGTAAACGGTACTGTAAATTTAACAAACCTTAAAATAGCAACAGCGCAAGGATCAGACGGTCAAGTACTAACATCAACTGGCTCTGGTATAGCTTGGGAAGATGTTTCTGGTGGTTTACCTACAAGCGGCGGAACAATGACTGGTGATGTACGTTTTAATGATAATGTTTATGCTAGATTTGGAACTACTGGAACTGGAGATTTAATAATAGGTCATGCAGACTTTGGATCACCATATAGTACAATATTAGAAAATGGATCTGGAGATCTAAAAATACAAGCAACTAATTTATTATTAGAATCTGCTAATGGTGAAACATATGTTGATTGTAATTTTAACGGCAGTGTTGATTTATATTATAACAATAGTAAAAAGTTTGAAACTACAAACACAGGAGTTAGCATTACAGGTGATACTATAATAGATAGCGATGTAGGTATAGGAACTACTAGTCCAGATGGTTTTCTTCATATTGATGGTATGACTGACAGTAAAGCCGCTATAGTAGTTGAAGCCGCTGGAGCTGGAGACAATGTTATAATGGAAATGCAGAACAACGGAGCTGCTAAAAGAATGACATTGCAGTATGATAACGCTAATATTAATTTTAATATTACAGATAGAAACGACGATCCTATAATAACATTTAGAGAGGGTGGTAATATAGGTATAGGTTTAGAAGCTCCAACTAGCGCGTTAGAGATGTCAGGAACTTTAGATAATACAAGTTCTAAACTACTAAGATTAACAAGAGACAATCAAGGTAGTTCTCCTGCTAAAGCTGTAGGTTTTTATAGTAATAGTGGTGAAAGAGGATCTATAACTGTTAGTAATTTTGCAACTGCATACAACACTTCTTCAGATTATAGATTAAAAGAAAATGTAGTAAATATTACCAATGGAATAAATAAAGTAAAACAATTAGAACCTAAAAGATTTAACTTTATAGGTAGTACTCAAGTTGTTGATGGTTTTTTAGCACACGAAACTCAAACTGTTGTTCCAGAAGCTGTAGAAGGAGAAAAAGATGCTGTTGATTTAAATGGTAATGCAGTTTATCAAGGCATTGATCAAGCAAAGCTAGTTCCTATATTAACTGCAGCTTTAAAAGAAGCAATAACAAAAATAGAACAATTAGAAACAAGAATACAAACACTAGAAAATAATGGCTAATACATACGCTTGGACAATAAATAAACTTGACGTACGCCCAACACAAAATTCACTTTCAAATGTTGTTTATAACATACATTATTCATATACAGCTACATCTAATCAAACAGACTCAAACAACAATGCTTATAAGTCTACGTTAATTGGTGTAGCAAAAATAGATGAACCAAACTCTGAAGATTTTACAGCTTTTAATGAATTAACGCAGTCAGACGTTGAAGCTTGGCTAATAGACAACTTAGATGTTAATCAACTTAAATCTAATCTCGATAACTTGATAACAGAAAAAATTACACCAACATCTGTAACAAAAGATGTGCCTTGGTAAAATAATTAATAAAAGATAAAAAAATGGCTAGAATAAGCACTTATAATATTGATAGCAGTATTGACGGTACTGAATTTATTTTAGGTACAGAAAAAGATGGTACTACTAAAAAAATACCTGTTAGTACTCTTCAGACGTATCTTGCAACAACAATATCGCCAACTACTGTTTTCTCAACTATAGACGTTAACGGTGGATCTATTGACGGTACTGCAATTGGCGCTAGTAGTGCTTCTACTGGTGCATTTACAAACATAACAGCTAGTGGAACTGCGGCTATAACAGGTAATACTACAGTAGGCGGTACATTAGGAGTAACAGGAGCAACATCACTAGTGAATTTAGCTGTAACAGGTACTGTTAGTTTTGATGGAGCTGAAGGTACAGCAGGACAATACTTGAAATCTGCTGGTAGTGGTAGCACGCCTGTTTGGGACACATTAAGTTTAAATGATTTATCAGACGTATTGATTGAAGATAATTCTATATACGTAGGTAACGATCCTAGTTCAACAACAAGTACAGCTCAATTTAATATAGCGTTCGGAACAACAGCTTTAGACGCTATAACTACTGGTGATTCTAATATAGCTATTGGATATAATGCTCTTGGGGCTACAACGTCAGCAGGTCAATTAGTTGCAATTGGTTATGAAGCTGGTAAATCTATAACAACAACTACAGGTAAAACAACATTAGTAGGATATCACGCAGGTCAAAGCATTACAACAGGTTCTGAAAACTCTGCTTTTGGACACGATGCGTTAGAAACAAATACAACTGGTAATTACAATACAGCTATAGGTGCTAAAGCTCTTAAACTTCTTAATACCGACGGCAGTGATATTCCAGAATATAATACTGCTGTAGGTGCGGAAGCAGGTGGAAGTGCTACAGATGGAGATAAAGGTACTTATATAGGAGCAAACGCCGGTAAAGATATAACTTCAGCTAGTAATAATACTTTTGTTGGAGCTTTAGCAGGTGTAGCTACTACTACAGGTGCTGACAACGTAGCTGTTGGTGCTGAATCATTAGACACAAATACAACGGGTAGAAGATGTGTAGCTATAGGTTATCAAGCTTTATATACTCAAAACGGTACTGCTAACGCATATAATACAGCAGTTGGCTATCAAGCAAGTTATGCAATGACTACTGGATCAGAAAATACATCTGTTGGATATTATGCAGGTCAAGCTAATACAACTGGTGTAAGAAACGTAGCTATAGGAGCAAACTCTTTATCTCAAAGCCAAACAGGTTCTGATAATGTTTGTTTAGGTGCTAACGCTTTAGGTGCTACTGTAGATGGAAGTAAAGCAGTTGCTATTGGTACTTTAGCTTTACAAAACCAAGAGCCAAGTGGAGCTACTGATACTTACAATGTAGGTGTTGGTTATAACTCTGGTAATGATATTACAACAGGTGTACAAAACACAGTTATTGGAGCTTTATCTGGAGATGCTGTAACAACAGGATCTGGAAATACAGCTATAGGATATAATACATCTTTTTCTGCAGTTGGAGCAGCTAATCAAACAGTAATAGGTAATGGTGCTGCTGGTCACGGTGATAATAAAATTACTTTAGGTAATGGATCTGTAACAGCTATTGAGCCAGGTGCTGATAACAGTGTTACTTTAGGATCTGGTACTTACACTTTCAGCAGTGTTTATACTCAGGGCATCAGCTCTGGTCAAGACTCACAAGATATTAGATTTAGACAATTTGATGGTAACGACTGCGCTAGAGTTTTTGACGGAGGAGCTACTCTTTCTGACACAGACATGACAGCTGTTGGTTATGGTTTTGGTTATAAAAAACCAGTACTATCAGTTACTGCTGACGCTGGAGATAAAACAGTTGATTTAACAGCTAACGAATCTGGTGCTATTATACAATGTGATGCAGATACTAATAATATTGTATTTAACTTACCTGTTATTGATAGCGCAAATAAAGCTGGTATTACTTATACTTTTGTGTGTACTAAAGCTGTTAGCGCTAGTAAAACTATAACAATAAACACCAGCGGAACTGACGGAAACGATAAGTTTTTTATGTATGGATTTAACGGTGCTACTTCTATAACAGATACTGTTGGAGATACTTTAACTATACCAAACAGCGCGTCTTTAGGCACTGTTGTAAGAGTAACTTGTTTAGGATCAGGAGATTCTAACGCAGCTGAAGTTTGGCTTGCTGAAGTATTTGGTGCTAGTGCAGTAACGAACACATAATAACATGGCTTTTAAAATGAAAACTATACCAGAGGTGCTTGGCTTTAACGCTAAGCACTCTGAGCAAAAATCTATAGTTTTTGAAAGCAAAATGCCTAAAAATGTCTGGGGTATGATAGACATGAACGGTGTTATAAACATTAATAAAAATCTTAGCGCTCGTCAAAAAGCAAAAGCTGTAATGCACGAGAGACTACATCTTCAACAAATACGTGATGGTGTATTAAAATTTGATACAAACAAATATCAATATAAACCTAAAGGTAGTAATAAAATGATAACAATACCTATGAAACATATTGATACTAGAAGAAGAGATCTTCCTTGGGAAGCAACAGTTGAGAAAAAAATAAAACAAATATATAAACACAAAAAATAAATATTATGCCTGGATACGGACAAAAACCTAAATCAGCAGGGTTAAAAGCTTTAGCAGAAAAAAACCCTGAACTACAATACGTAGGAAAAGCTAAAATGATGGATATAAGAGCTAAAATGGCTATGCCAAAAATGGTAGATGATAAAAACTTCCCAAAAATGGCTCAAGAAATGGCTGGGGCTTTAGTACCTAAAATGGATCATGCTAAAATGTACAAGCCAACAAAATATCATGATGGACCTAAAATGGTTAGTGATGATGAAAAGAAGCTAAATAAGTTTCAAAAAGCTTACAAAGAAGAAAAGAATATGGTAAAAAATCCTTTTAAAGGTAAAACTAAATATCACGGTGTTAATTTAGATAGAAGAGCTAGAGAAGCTGATGAAATACCTGCAATAGTTGTTCAAAATGTTAAAAAGAAAGCAGGAATAAAAGAATAAAAACGCTGCAAATATATTATATTAATTATGGCTGCAAAGCGACCAACCTGGAAAGACTCTAAATATGCTGATGCTAAAGGTAAGTTTAAAAAACTATCACCATCAAGTCTTGCTACTTGGCTTATAAAGTCTAGACGCAAAAACAAAAAAGCTATTATAGGTAGTTTAAACCAACAGATCGTTTTTAATAGAAAAAAAAGACCTAGTTATGCTAAAAAAATGGTAACTACTAGAAATATAGTTAATAAAAGACTAGGCTCTAAAACTAAATGAAAAAACCAGGAAAAACATATAGAGGTGTTTTAAAAGCTAGAATAAGTAAGTTATACGGTGGAGATGTAACTATAGCTAAAGCTAGAAAGCTTAAAGCTAGAAAAAACGCTACCGCTAGAGACAAACAGTTAGCTAACTGGTTTATTAATATGCAAACGAGTAAAAAGAAATAATATGAAAGTAAAAGCACCTAAAGGGTATCATTGGATGAAGTCTGGAAAAGGCGCGCCTAAACTTATGAAACACAAAGGTAAGTTTGTTCCTCATAAAGGTGCTAGTCTTTCTTATAACTTTAATATTCAAAAAATACATAAAAAATAATGCCTGCTAAAAAAAAACCAGATCCTAAAAAAGGTACTGGTAAAAAACCAAAAGGCAGTGGAAGACGTTTATATACTGATGAAAACCCAAAAGATACAGTAAGTATTAAATTTAAAACTCCTGCAGACGCTAGAGCTACTGTAGCTAAAGTAAAAAGAATTAAAAAACCATTTGCTAGAAAAATACAAATATTAACTGTATTAGAACAAAGAGCTAGAGTTGCTGGTAAAAAACAACAAGCAGCTATAGCTAAAAGAGGTAAAGAGGCTATAAGAAAAAAACATAAAGCCAAAAAATAAACCCGGCACGGGAAGTGTAAACCAAATAATAACAATTAAACCAAAAACTATGACGTTTTATTATTCGACTAATACGTGGACTAGTCAACCACAAATTTCCGATGAAACCAAAAAACTATGGGAGCATGTATCTGAAAAAGCCAATTGGCGTATAGTACAGTTGCCTAATGGATTTTATCAAACCGAGTACCAAGACCCTAATAAAGAGACTTGGATCGACGTTACTCGTCGAGAAACTATTGAAGGTGCTGAGCAAGCAATCGACAGTTCAGTCGAGCATTATACAAAAAAGCTTGACTATTTAAAAGGACCTAAAGTAGTTAAAACATTTAAGTAGTATTTTTTAATCAAATTTAATTTAATATAATGCAAAACTCACAAAAAATAGTGAAGCACTTAAACTTTGGCAGTGATGCTCAAGAAAAAGTGTTTAATGGTATTACAAAATTAACACAGGCCGTTAGCTCTACATTAGGAGCTAGCGGTAAGTGTGTTATATTAGAAGATTTTATGGGTCGACCGTTAATTACAAAAGACGGTGTAACTGTAGCTAATTCAGTTAATTTACGCGATGCTGTAGAAGATATTGGTGCTACATTAATAAAAGAAGCTGCTAGAAAAACCGTAACTGAAGCCGGAGACGGTACTACAACAGCTACAGTTTTAGCTCATGCTTTTATAGATAAAGCTAAAGACCATAAAGAATCTTTACGTAACATAAAAGAAGATATACAAAAATGTTACGATAAAACTATAAAGTATTTAAATAAAGTGTCAATACCTGTTGAAGGTGATATGATTGACCAAGTTGCTTGCATATCGTCAAATAACGATAAAAACCTTGGCTACATAATTGGTGATGCTTTTAAAAAGGTTGGTAAAAACGGCGTTGTGCTTATGGACACTGATACTAAATCTGAAGAAACTAGTGTAGAACTTGTTTCAGGCTCTCAGATAAATCAAGGTTTTGCAAACCCAAACTTTGTAACAGACGTAACAAAACAAAATGTTACTCTTGAAAAACCTTTAGTATTATTAGTTTCTTCTAAAATAACAACTGTAAGAAAAATACAAACAGTATTAGAGTATGCTGTTGAAAATAACAGAAGCATTTTAATTATAGGTGAACTGGATAAACAACCTATGAGCGCTTTAGTTATGAATAAAATAAAAGGTAACATAAAAGCAAACGTTGTTGCACCTCCAGGATTTAGTTTCTGGAAAAAAGATTTTTTAGATGATATTGCTGCTGTTACTGGAGCTGTTCATATTAATGAAGAATATGGCGATGATGTAGATCTTATAACACCAGATATGTTAGGTGAATGTGATAGCGCTGTTTCAGACAGTAAATCAACAGTTTTAAAAATATCTAATATTTCTGAAGTTGCTAAAGAAAGAATTAAATCAATTGAAGATCAAATTAATACAAACGCACCTGGTTTAAAAACTGAAAAACTACAAGAACGTTTAGGCGTTTTATCTGGTAATGTAGCAGTTATAACTGTAGGTGCTAACTCTGATGTTGAATTAAAAGAAAAGAAAGATAGAGTTGATGACGCGATACACGCAACAAAAGCTGCAATAAAAGAAGGTATAGTTCCAGGCGGAGGTGTAGCTTTATTAAATGCAGCTAATAGTTTGAGTTGTAAAACTGAAGGTGAAAAAATATTTATAGAAGCTATAAAAGCACCTTATAAAACAATACTAAACAATGCTAGTATAAGCTTTGAAGAGCTTAACAAAAAAGGTTGGGGTATAAATGTAGTAACTGGCAAACCAGCTAATATGGTTAAATCTGGTATTATAGATCCAGTGCTAGTGACTAAAACAGCTTTAAAAAACGCTGTATCTGTAGCAACTACAATATTATCTACTGATTGTGTAATTAGTAACATGAGAGAGTTATGAAAGCAGTAGGTGTATTTTTAGTTGTAGAAGAAATAAAAGAAAAACCTACTAAAACAAAAGGTGGGTTACTTTTAACAGATAAAATAAAAGAAGATGTTAGATATCGTAAAGGTATTATTAAGTCAGCTGGAAATTTAGTTGAAGGTGTAAAAGACGGTGATACTGTTTATTATGATAAAAATGCTGGTTTTGGTGTAGAAGTTGAAGACAAGTTTTATCTTGTTATTAGACAACCAGATGTTGTTATTGTATTATGAGAAAATTAGAAGCTAAAGACGTAAGAGAAATAGGTCTTTTTAAACACTATAGAATAATAAGAAAGTGGGCTTGTAAAACAAATAAATTAAACGATGCTGATCTTGAGCTTTTAATATATTTTGATTGTATGGATTTATTTACACGTCAAGATTTTTTAAATGGTACTTATACTTATTCTTGGGATAAAAGAAGATGGCAAAGGCTAGTAAGAGAAGGTTGGATAATTGTTTGGAGAAATAAAAATAATACAACACAAAAATATAGCTTATACAAAACATCTGTTAAGTGTAAAATTTTAATAAATAGAATTTATAAAATATTATTAGGCGAAGAAGATCTGCCTATAAGTATACGAAGAAATCCTATAATGAAAGGTCAAACGTATACAGATAAAGTAATGAAAAAAGCTATTAAACTAATTAATAAAGATAAAACTAGATAAAAAAAACAAAAAATGGGATACGGAGATATTATACCAGGAGACGCAATGAGATCTAACTCAGAATACAGAGAAAAAAACGGAGTAATAACTGTAAATAGAGCTATACGTTTAAAAGACGGAAGCAGTTTAGCTGGTGGGCCTGTTAATCACACAAGTAATCATTTAGATTTAGATAAACTTCAGAGTGTTTCAGCACAAAACAGAGCTGGTTTATATATAGGTACTACTGGAAATGTATGTGTAATGCTTTCAGGGCAAAGTACTCCAGTTACCACAGGTACAGCTACAGCTACAGTTTCTGCAAAATTAAGAGATTCTAATAACAATTTTAGAGATCTAAAAGAAGAAGATCCAGTAGGACCTCATATACAACAAGGAGATATAGTTGTAAATACTACAGACAATACAGCTGCTTTTGTAAGTAATGTAGATGAAAGTGTTTCACCTACTTCTGACATAGATTTAGTTGATGGTAGTAATAGTGCTGCTAATATAATGGCTAGCGGTGAAAACTATGAAATATATAGAGCTACTTTGTTTCAAAATGTGCCTGCTGGTACTTTTTTACCAATACAAGTAGACAGAGTATTTGCTTTAGGTACAACTGCAGATGATATAATTGCAATATATTAAGTTGTGGGTAAGCTGATGAAAAGTAAAATGGCTTGTAATAAGCCTAAAAGAACACCAAAGCATAAAACAAAATCTCATGTTGTTAAAGCTTGCTCTGGAGGTGTAGAAAAAATTATAAGATTTGGTCAGCAAGGCGTAACAACAGCAGGTAAACCTAAAAAAGGTGAATCAGCTAAACAAAAAGCAAGACGTAAAAGCTTTAAAGCTAGACATAGAAAAAATATAGCTAAAGGTAAAATGAGCGCAGCTTATTGGGCTAATAAAGTTAAATGGTAATGAGTGATAAAAAGAAAAAATTTAAAGATACGACGGTAGGTAAATTATTGTTAGGTGCTGCGGGTGTAATAAACCCAGCACTTGGTCAAGTTTTACAAGGTGTTGTAAGTCCTAAAGAAGCTATAGCTGAAATAACTAAAGCAGATGTTTCTAATGAAGATAAAATAAAACTACAACAACTAATATACGATCAACAAAATAAAGAAATAGAAGCTATAACAAATCGTTGGCAAGCAGACGCTACTTCTGACTCTTGGCTTAGTAAAAATGTACGACCATTAGTTTTAGTGTGGTGTATAACTATTTTTTCACTTGCTGGTATATTAGACAGCGTTGAGTCAATACCTTTTAACATAGGTGTTACATGGAACGATACTTTTGAAAAAGTTATGATGGCAGTAGTTTTAGCTTATTTTGGAGGACGAACGACTGAAAAAGCCACAAGTATGTTTAAGAGTAAATAAATTTTATTATAAGTAATTAGTATATAGTAAATTAAATAATAATTAAATCAAATTAAAATGAGTAAAAAAATTGAAAAAAAAGAGCTTGATCAGTTAAAATCACAAGAAACTGAAAAAGCAAAGTTGTTAAATCAAATTGGTTTTGCTGAAGCACAAAAACATGAACTGCTTCACGCCTTCGCGCAAATAGCATCTGATTCAAGAAAGTTTGCTACAGAATTAGAAGAAAAATACGGTAAGATAAATGTTAGCCTAGAAGACGGATCTTACGAAATAGCTGAAGAAGATGGCGAAGCTAATTAGAAAAATAAGTATAGGTACAGATTATAAAAATGAAGCAATGCACTATTCCGTAGGCCAACAAGTCTACGGAGGTCATTGCATATCTGATATACTTCACGATCAAAAAGATGGATCGTACAACATATATATAAAAAAAAATAACGAAGTCATACCTTGGAAAAAGTTTAACTCCAACATGGCTATATCAATAGAATATAATTTAGAGTATTAATGCAAAGTTTATATAACTTTATTATACAACCTAAAAACGGTAGGTATGTAAATAAAGTAAACGTCAGTGGTAAAGAGCTTATAGTTAATACTACTATGGACGATCATAAATTTGTTAATCGTGTAGGTGTAGTAAAATCTATACCTTTAGTTGGAGAAACTGATATTAAAGTTGGAGATGAAGTTATAGTTCATCACAACGTGTTTAGAAGGTTTTACAACGTTAGAGGTATTGAAAAAAACAGTAGCTCATATTTTAAAGAAGATCTTTATTTTTGTTATCACGATCAAGTGTTCTTATACAAAAGAAAAAACCGCTGGAAATCACCTATGGATTATTGTTTTATACAGCCAATAGCTGAAACTCAAAAGGCTTTTTCTAGTGGATTAAAAGAAAAAACTCACGTTGGTATATTAAAATACGGTAATAGTTCATTAGAAGCTTTTAAAATAAACGAAGGTGATGTAGTTGGGTTTAGTCCTAATAGTGAATACGAGTTTATTATTGATGAGTGCAGATTATATCGTATGAAAACAAAAGACATTACAATTAAATATGAATACAAAGGAGACGAAGTTGAATATAATCCAAGCTGGACAAAAGGCTGTGGAAGAACTTATTAAGGTTGCTAAAGAACCTATAGTTGATTCAGATGACGATATATCTGCTGATCGATTAAAAAACGCTGCTGCTACAAAAAAGCTAGCTATATTTGATGCGTTTGAAATACTTACTAGAATACAGCAAGAAGAAGAAATGTTAAATGAAAAACCAAAAGAAGTTAAACAAGAAAGAACTTTTAAAGGTTTTGCTGAAGGTAGATCAAAATGAGTTACGAGCAAACTCTTGTAAAAACATTAAATGATCACATAAAACCTAAAACATTAAACAAAAACAATAGGTATAAAAAATGGGATTATGGATATAACGAAGACTATGATATGGTTGTTATATCTAAAACAGGTGAAATAAGTGAAGTAATTGAAATACAAAATCTTAAAATAGCTTTACCAAAACCTGTTAATGTTAAAAAGTTTAAAACAAATACTTGGGAGTATACTGAATATCCAAAAGTATTAAGTAAAATAAAATCTGTTTTTGACTGGGAACAATATCCAAACGAATTTAAAGAACAATGGTATGATTACATCGATAATGAGTTTACACGTAGGGAAGAAGGTTTTTGGTTTTATAACAAAGATTTTCCTACTTACATTACTGGTACTCATTACATGTACTTGCAGTGGAGTAAAATTGATGTCGGTCAACCGGACTTCCGTGAATCAAACAGATTATTTTACATATTCTGGGAAGCTTGTAAGGCCGATCCTAGATCCTATGGAATGTGTTACCTTAAGAACAGACGTTCTGGGTTTTCCTTTATGGCGTCCGGGGAGTGCGTTAATATGGCGACAATATCAAGCGACTCTAGGTTTGGGATATTATCAAAGTCTGGCCCTGATGCCAAGAAGA
>Ga0213865_10001379_pt1 | contig 15860 bp, 24 predicted proteins | sample PICome_6_FD_160100 | JGI IMG/M metagenome (GOLD analysis project Ga0213865, IMG submission 160100) | Coastal seawater microbial communities near Pivers Island, North Carolina, United States - PICO282 | ecosystem: Environmental > Aquatic > Marine > Coastal | place: USA: North Carolina...
ACACTTTTTACACTTATCCAAATGCCTTCTGTGTATTCGCCGTGTCCTTTTTCAAGATCATACAAATACTCTTTACGAACTAATACTCTTTCTGGGGGTAGATTATGTACTAAGAATGCCATTTTATGTATTTACCTTACAAATGCTCCAATGCGACCATGCAGTTCAGGATCTTTTCTATATGTAAATCCTTCAGGTGGAGTTGTGCTTTGTCCTTCCCATACTGGTATAAATGTTTCTATACCATCAGCAAAGTCTTCATTGTGTCTAAAGTGTGCTTCAATTAGATTTCCTCCTACAAACTCACAGTTAACGATACTGTGGTTTACAAAAGGAAGTAAAACAGTAGGAAATGGAACAATGTCATTAGTCTTTTGCCATTTATCCCATTTAATAAATGTATCTGGACTTTTAAAACCTTCTACACATAATTGTTGTATGCCAAAACTATAGTCTACACTCAAATGACGTCCTTCGAATATCTCACACCAAAAGTGTCCTACAGGTAAGTGAACAGTTTCTTTTTCTAAGTGTACTATTTGTGTGCCTAAACCTAAGCCCATCATGTTAACACAAGGTCTTACAATGTAATTGCCGGGGTGAGGAACATCTTGGCCAACAGGACCACAGTTATAACCACACTTTCTTGATAGGATAAGTTTGTCTAGTACCCAAATATTGTCTGGATCAATTGTTTTCCAGACTTCATCTTCTGCGGTATCTGCCCACACTATTTCTTTTTAGCCATGTTAGTGGCAATAGCGTAGACCGCTCCTTCTGGATCCATGCCTTTTTCTTTAGCCCATTTGGCTATTGACTTTTTGGCTTTGGGTTTATCGTTGATTTTGTCAGCTGTTTTGTGAGCTTGCTTGATTGTTTTCTTGTCTAATTCAAAAGTCTTTTTTTTTGACTCTAATTTTGCCGCAAGTGATTCTTTGTAAGGATCAACTGATTCTTTTTTCTTTTTATTGTGCTTGTCTTTTATAGCACCAATCTCTTCTGCACTTGCACCTTTACCAGCGGCACTTTGTATCTTCTTCATACCGTCTTTGCCATACTTTTTAACGCCAGCTTTGTACATGATTCCGCTTTCGTCAACGTCAGCTTCATCTTTCTTTGCTTCTTTTACTGCTTCAAATGCATTTTCATAATCCATATGATGATAAACAGAAGCCATATAATCAGCGGCCTTAGTAATTTTAGATTGTACCCAACCTTCAAGACCTTCTTCTTCGCTTACGCCTTTTAGCATTTCGTGAAGTTTGATTGCATACTTAGCAACCTTGTATATTTCGGCACGAGCCATCTGTACTTCGTGATCAGCTTCTACTTTGTATGCTAAATCCGCTAAGCCTTTTTCTAGTAACTGTTTTTCTTTCATAGTATTGTTCCTTGTAAGTATTTATCTTTTTGCTATCTTACCGCCAAAGAAACTATCATTAGCATCTAGTGCGTTTACAACAGTTCCATCTGCTTTTTTCTTGGATTTTTTCTTAGGTATACCGTTCTTATCACGTGGTATTTCGCCATATGCGTGTGCTGGGTTTGCCACTGTAGCAACATTTCCTGCACTAGTAGCACCTGCTGTAGCAACTTCGCCTATTATTTGTCTCAGTCTCATTATTTCTTCCTTCCGGATTTCATGTTGGCACACCAGTGATACATCTTAGCCTTTTCACCACTGCTTGCCTTTGCACGTTTTCTTAAACTTGTAACGCTACCGTTACAACTAGCACCTGACTTTTTTACTCTGCCTGGTCTGCTTTTGCCTTTTTTCTTACCGTCAGCAAAATTCTCAAAAAAATTGTTAACTCCTACAACAAATGTGTCATTTAAATCTTCATCAAAGTGTGTGTCTTTATAACCGTCAGCATCTTGAATATCATATCCTAAACGCTTTAATTGTTTCATCATATATTTCTTTTCTTTATCACCACCATAGAATTGTATAAACACATCAGGCTTATCTCTTTTCATTACATTAGCCGGCATTGCTTTAATGTTAGCCATGTGCGTACCCATTTTGTACCATTGGTAAACATCATTTGATTTAACAAGTGTACTACGTTGTGGATTAGGAATAAGATCACCTTCTTCAACAGGCTCTTTTGCAGGTTGTTGCATATACTTTTTAATATTTTTTGCTGTGCGTTCGAACTTATGGTCTTTATGTTTGAATCCTACACCTCCTGCACCTTCCCATTTGCTTATGTTACTTCCAAAATCATCAATTAATATGTTAGGAGTACCATCTGACTGTTTAGCATATGCTTGTTTATTTGCTGTAATGATAACATTCTTAGGTGGAAAGAAACTTAAATTCTTTTTAATCCATTCACGCTTGTGTGGTTCTGCTTTTTTATCACCTGCCAAAGGTGCACTTAAAATATTGTAACTTCCTTTGACATCTTTTATTAAATTTAGTAAACCTTTTGCATTTTGTGTCATAGGTAAAGTTAACCAAAAGTCGTCTTTATCTCTTATTGCTTGTAGTGCAGGTTCAATTGATTTGCCTTTTACATCACGCCAACCTTTACCTATAAGTTTTTGCCACTCGCCAAAAAAGTCTGCAAGAACACCGTCCATGTCGACATATATTTCACTTGTCTGTGCAAGGTCTTTAGATTCCTTAACCATACCTAAATTAAAAGCAACGTTAGTCTTAGAACCTTTTACTTTTTTACTTAATGTAGGTGGAACGCCACCTTTATCTACTTTGTTACCGAACTTAGCCGCTTGTCTTTTAGTTTCTCCCGGCTTTACATCTACAGTTGTATTTTGCTTTGTAATTTTACCAACGCCAGCCGCTTCTAATTGCATTAACGTATGTTTAAAACTACCAGGCTTGATAGCATTTTTTTCGATGTCTTTTAAACTATCAAACTTCATTTCTTCTTACGTCCTCTAAATTGTACTTGTCCAGTCATATAAGGCTTTGAAAACCAAAGTTTAAACCAGTCTAGGTCACCTGGCTTGACACCCATCTTCTTTTCTTTTGCTTTTATCTTTGCCGCGGTAATACTAGGATTTTCATCTATTTGGTATTCTGAATATCCTTGAAATTCATTTATACCTGCAAGTTTTTTAAGTGTTGCAATATCCATTATAGTTCCGCTTTTCTTATATCGTGGTCGATTCCTAAATTTTTAAATAGATTAGCAGTTGTTTGTACGCTTGTCAATGCCTTTTTCATTTTATCTTGATATTCTGGATTGTCATCATACTTCATCATAAACTTTTTAGCCGCAGGTGGCTTAATATAAATTACATTTCCGCTCCATGCCGCACCTGGCATATAGAAACTAATAAAATGTTCTTTACCATCTGCACGTGATGCAATGTAATCTAACACTTTCATTTTGTTAGGGTCTTGATTTTTTACACTTGTATTATCAATTTTATCTTTTTTGAAGATAAGTTCATCTACTTGTTGTTCATCAACAGGGTCTGTGCCTAAGTAACCTTGTAAAGTATCAAACATTTTCTTAGCAAAAGGTTTTGCACTCTTGGTTACATTCTTTTCGAAAGTTTCAAAGTCATTTTTAATTGCCGCTTGACGTAATTTTGTTGCACTTGCGCCATCGGCTTCTTCACTTGAAGAATTCCTACTTAATCTTTCTTGTTGTATTGTTTCAAAATTGAAAAATCCATGTGGTCCTTCATTACCATTGTACTTTTGAATTAAAGGAGTAAGTTTATTTTCTCCTTCTAGTATTGTTAAATTTGTGTAACCTTCTTTAAATAATTCTGTAGCCGCAAAAAAAATATTTTTTGCAAGTTTTACATCTATATCAGGGAAACTTTTTTGTGCCCATGCTAATTTTTCTGATGGTGCTAATGGATCATCCGGTAATTTTGCAGGACGATCAGTTAAGTATAATCTTGAATCTCCAGGCGCCTGTTTAAGTGCTTCCACAAGTAAGCCATGTCCTACGTGTGCAGGATTTAATCTGCCCAACGCAATACTTATTTCTTTTCCGGGAGCTTCGAACAGTTGCCTTAAACGCATTATATCTTTCCTTTATTGAAATAATCAATATCGGTATCCATAATTTGTGCTCTTAGTTTTGATCTATCATCTACGCTTAATAAATCTTTTGGATGCATAGGTAGTTTGTATTTTTTACAATAATCTACTGTTGCTCTACCAATCATACTATCTAAGATGCCAGGTACTTTATCATCTTCTGTACACTTACTACATGAATCTAATGCTGGCAAATATTCTTTACGATAAAATGCAGGGTCATTACGCATATGGAACTGCATATCATCAACTACGTCAAATGGTAGTTTGTCGTCTTTACGTATATTAAAATCTTCTGCTTTCATTTACCACTTCCTACATGACCAGTAACGTGCTTTAGTACGTGGACCTGGATTATCACAGTTGTGTCTAGCACGGAAACTTCTTCTACGTGAAGGGTTAGACTTTTTAATCTTCATATTAGGATCACCAAAGTTTACTTTTTTAATATTTTTTGTTTTAGGATCTCTAACATATACTTTGAATTTCTTTACATCACCTCTTGTTGGCTTGCCAAGTTTTACTTTACGTCCTTGATATTCTGCTTCGTCCATTTCGTCGTCTTCGTTGAACCACATAACACCATATGCTTCAAAAAATTCATCTCCGTCATATGTTTCTTCATCTATGTTTGCATCTTCACCTGTGCTTATTTCAATATCAAAGTCATCATAACCGTTTTCAAACATCATGTCTGCTAACTTGTTTGCATACTCATCTGCTTCTGATTCACTAAGTGTTTTTGCTAATGGTATTTCAACAATAGAAACGTCTTGTTCTGTTTCAAACATATCTACATTTTCAAACACAGAAGTCATTAAACTTTCATTAAGTTTATTCTGCTTGTCCATTATAATTCTTACAAAGTTTTCCATATCTATTCCTTAATTGTTTAACAATATACTAGCCACTGAGCCATCAGTATATACTAATTTTGCTCTTATGTAAACAAAATTTCCTGTAAAATTAGCAAACTTATTGGCTGTTTCGTTTGATGCTGTGTATGTATGCACTGCAAACCAATCAGAATCAGTAGGTGTGCTTGCTAGGGTTGCTTGAATGGTAATTGTGCCAGTTAAACCTGTAAAGTTATACTGCACCGTATGGACACCGTCGGCTCTACTGTAGTATCCGTCACCTCTAAAATTAGATCCTGTGACAGTCTCAGTTGTACTATCTCCTGGATGTGTTTGATTTGATAAAATTATTTCACTATTACTCGGCATGCATGTATTTATCTTATTTCATTCCTAGTAACATGTTTGACGATACGCTTGATTGTAGCACCTGCCATCATGCATAGACTTAAATATCGTTTATCTTTTAGCCAAAAATAGAATCCGTCAGTATAGCCTCTATCTACACCCTGTAATGCAGTTTCACCTATTTTGATTTTGTCTTTGTTTGCAACATAAAAGTCTCTAAAAGCAGGATCACACTTCATTCCTAAGAAACATTTGTACCGCCATTCAACTGGTTTATCTACAATAACAACATTTGGGTGTTCAAGTAAAAATTCTATATCTTCAATACATTCAGGTGTGTGTAATTCACTAAATCCTATTTTATCATCTAATCGTTTTAACCATTCTTTATCATTTGTGTATATACCGAGAGTCATTCCTTCTGCTCTTAGTGTATAATCTGTCTTCAAATTTTTAAGTTCAGCAAACAAAACACATGCATCAGCAAATTCGTCAAACTTTACTGGTGTTTGATATGTTCTACTAGGATGATATAAAGGCATACCTGCTTCAGCATTGGCCTGGAGTGTGTCTAAATGCTTTTTAATATATTTAGAATTTGCGTTACGAAAGATACTTGCAAGACTAGTTATTAATACACCTTTACAAACGAACTTATTGTAAAATAGTGTATTAGTATCATACTTCTTGGAGTGCATCTTGTTTGTCTACAGTTAAAACAATATCCTTCTTAGCATCAATTGTAAGTTTACCACCGTCCTTAAGTTCTCCAAATAACATCTTCTTTGAAAGTGGGCGTTTGATATCTTTATCAATAACACGTTGTAAAGGACGAGCTCCCATCGCTCTATCAAAACCTTTGTCAACTAGATAATCAATACATTCGTTAGTAACACTGACTGTGATTTGTTTATCTGTGAGCATATCTTTAAGTTCTTTTAAGAACTTACCTACAATTTTAATCATTACATTTTTATCCAAACTATTAAATGTAACTACACCATCTAGTCTATTTCTAAATTCAGGTGTGAAATATTTTTTAAGTTCAGTATCTTCATAATCATTAACATCATTGTCACCAAAACCAATTGTATTTTTCTCTGCTTGTTCTGCACCTAAGTTTGTTGTAAGTATTAGTGTACAATTACGTGCATCTGCTTCTTTTCCATCACTGCCTGTTACTTTACCATTATCCATAACTTGTAAAAGTATTTGTGCAACATCAGGATGTGCTTTTTCTATTTCATCCAGGAGTAGAACACAATTAGGACTTTCTTGTAGTCTGTTTATTAACAAACCACTACCTTCATCGTGTCCTACATAACCCGGAGGGGATCCAATAAGTTTAGCAACACTATGTTTTTCTTGATATTCTGACATGTCAAAACGTACAAGTTTTACATTAAGATTTTTTGCTAACTGTTTTGCTAGTTCTGTTTTACCTACACCAGTTGGTCCCATAAAAACAAAGGCTCCAATTGGTTTATCTTCACTTTTTAATCCTGCTTGTGCTACAAGTATCTTATCAGTAATTTCATCTACTGCTGTATCTTGGCCGAACACCTCGGATTTAATATTTTTAGCCAATGATGCTAAGTTGCTTGTTTCTTTTTGCTGGATTTGATCCGGTGGCAAATTAACAACTTTAGCAAGTTCAAATTGAATCTCTTCTTTACCTACAGTTCTTTCAGCAACGTCCATTACTTTAAATCTTGCACATGCTAGATCAATCAAGTCAATTGCTTTATCAGGCAATTTTTTATCTGTCATATATTTGACACTTAACTTGATAGCTTCTGTTACTGCTTCTTCAGTAATTGTTGCTTCATGATGTTCTTCGTAGTATTTTTTTACACCTTGAAGTATATCATAAGTAACTTCTTTAGTAGGCTCTTCTACACTAACACGTTGGAATCTACGCATTAATGCTCTATCCTTTTCAAAGTATTTTCTGTATTCGTCCCAAGTAGTAGATGCCACTACTTTGATATCGCCTTTACCTAATGCTGGCTTCAACATATTTGCAAGATCATTTGCATTACCTTGTCCGCCTGAGCCTGCACCGTTCATCATATGTGCTTCATCAATAAACACAATACATTTACCTTGTTTTTTAATACCTGCCATGACAAGTTTGAATCTTTCTTCAAAGTCACCGCGGTATTTACTACCTGCCAGCATAGCACCAATGTCTAAATTATAAACACTGTATGGTTGCAAGAAAGTAGGAACTTCTTTGTTAACAATTTTGTGTGAAAGGCCTTCTGCAATAGCAGTTTTACCTACACCAGGATCACCAACAAGTAATACATTGTTTTTACTTCTACGTCCAAGTGCAAGTGCTAATGTTTCTAAAACATCATCACGTCCGATTACAGGATCAATTTTGCCTTTATCTACTTCTTTGTTAAGATTTGTTGTGAATGCACGTAACGCCTTCTGGGCGGCACCTGCAAGTTCTGCATCTTCGATATCTTGATCTACATTCATTTCAAGATATTCTGTAAATTCTTCTTTGTTTACGCCAATCTTTTGAATCTCGTATAATGCCCAACTTTTTTGTTCACTGAGCAAACTTAAAAATATGTCATTAACTTCAATGGTATTTCTACCAGCAAAAAGAACCTGTGCAAATGCTCTATTCAATGCACGTTCTACTGCTTGTGTTTTTTTAGGCTTAAAGTTTTTTACATCTTCAGGCAGAACAATTTCTTCTAATTTTGTTTTAAGATAATGTTCAATATTCTTTTTTAATAACTCTGAATCTGCTCCGTAATCATCAATTACTTTGCTGAAGTTATCATGACAAAGCATTGCATATAACAAATGCTCTAAAGTGACATACTCATGTCGCAATTTACGTGCATCTTGCACCGCTTTATCAAATACAGCCTGCAAACTTTTGCTTGGTTCTACCATGTTGTTAACATTCTCCATAATTTATATACATTATATAATAAAAAGTTTTTAAAGTCAAAGGTTTATCTTACCAATATTGTTTTATTTTTTGTACCAATTCTTCTGGTATGTCTTTTGGTATGACACCTCTAAGTTCTATTATTATTTTGCCTGTTCTTCCTGTCTTTCTGTCAGGTAAACCGTATCCTGGAATAGACATTTTAGTGCCTGGAGCAGTTTTTGGTTTAACATTTAACTTTAGTGTAGAGCCTTTTGGAGTAGTAAGTTCTAATTGTGTGCCTGTTATTAAGTGAAAGATGTTTGTGTTTTTAATTGTAATTAAGTCTATGCCACTAACTTGATAGTCAGGATTGGCTTTGACTCTGATTTTGACATTTAATGCTCCTCTTGGAACACCTGCTAAGTTATCTTGACCCATGCCATTGTATCTTATTGTATCATTAGGTCTTATTCCTGGTGGAATACGTATATTTACTGTTTCCATTCTACCACTAGCAAGTCTATAATTTACAACATATTCTTTGCCTGTATAAATATCCTCTAATTCAATTTCAACTGCAATAGTAACATCTTCATTTTTCATTTGCCTTTGGGCATTAAATCCAAACTGTGCAAATAAATCTTCAAAAGGATGACCGCCATTCATATTAGTATGAAAATGAAATCCTTGTTGTTGCTGTTGTGGATCTGTAGTACCAAATTGATCGTACATTTGGCGCTTTTGCGGATCTTTGAGAGCTGTGTATGCTTCGTTAATTTCTTTGAACTTAGATTCGTCACCTCCCCTATCGGGGTGATGTTGCATACTTTGTTTTTTGTATGCTTTCTTTAGTTCAGCTTCTGAAGCATTTTTCGATACACCTAGTATGTCATAGTAGTCCATACTAGTACTTATCGGTGCTATTTACGTGATTTACTAGATCCGGTGTATAAGCCAAACCAAGCCGCACCTGCACCAACTACTATACTAATCAAACCTGACTGTTCCATAGTTGGGTCTGGTAGTTCCATATACCATATTACACATTTGTAAAGTAATATAATGTATGTAGTAATAAAGATACGTGGGAAAATTCTCCAGCTATCAACTGCTTTTGCTAAGTGAATTATTTTAGCATAAGGATTAGGTCCTAAGTCTTTTACACTTGTATCTACTTCTAAGTCAAGTTTTACTTTCTTAGTAGCACCTGTGTCGCTTGCTGGGACAACTACTTCCGCATCTGGTTTCTTTTCTACTTTTGGTTCTGTTTCTAGATCTGCTAGTGTTTTCCTAGGCATCTTTAGCTCCCTCTATATGTTTAATATAATCTGACATGTTATGATCACCAAAGTTATCAATTTTACCCTTCTTTAGTCCCATCCACATGCCTCTAAATCTATCTTTAATTCTTTGCCAACCAGTTGGATTTCTAACTTGGCCATATGCATTAATATAGTGTTCTTCACCATGATGTACATAGCCCATAATTGCTAAAGGCACTCTTGTAACAATGTCGTTATTATTTACCCATCTATGATGTATAACATTTAAACTTTTACAGTATGCCTTCCAACCTACTCTTGGTGATCCATACGTATAAAGTTCTATTGGATCATTTAAAGAATCGTTATGCTTACAACGACTTGCCATAATAGTAGCCATTGCCGCACCTAAACTATGTCCACAAAACCATAGTTGTTTTTTTAAATTTACTTTTCTATCAATATCTTCACAAATCATTGGCCATAAGTCATCTACTTCAGTTTTAAAACCTTTGTGTACTCTACTTACAGTTTCGGCCATAACAGGCACTGCTCTTAGATCGGCTTTTATATCATTAAATTGAGTTGGTTCTGTACCACGGCAAGCAATTACAAGATCTGTCTTGTTCATAAAACGATATGCTTGAGCTCCATCTCTGTCATAAAATTCTACAGTTGTAAAGCCTAATTTTTTAACTGCTTTTGTAGCATCATTTTTATTCATGTATGCTATTGATGCTAATTTAGCAAACAAACTACTTTTTTCTAAGAAAGTCATTTTGCTTATCATTTTTTCTTGCCCTCCATTTTCTTAATGCGGGCTTCTAATTCGTCTATTTTTTTAGTAACATGTGGATATTTTTTACGCCATGCATCTTCAGGTTGTTGTAACCATGTCCAACCATAACGTTCAACTAGAAAGTCGACAGTCAGATCAAACTTGGCATATAGCCATAATCCTATTCTTGTGCTTTTGAAATATGTTGAGAACGCAAGCCCGAAAAGCGATCCAACTAATGCTGTGTAAATCCACAGGCGATCGCTCGCCATTCTTTCAATCATTTCATACATAGTCTTCCCTCGTTAACTATGTATATTTAGTTGAATTTAAGTATTATTTGAAGGGGTTAATTTTAGAAAGTATAGATTCTTCTGGAGTATTGTTTTGCTTTTCTACTTCTTCTTTAGCACCTTGAATTTCACTGTTGGCATTTTCTAATGCTTGCTCAGATTCTTCATAATAAGCCTGGTATGCGGCAATGATTGCTTTTTGCTGTTGTAATAGCTTCATAATATCACTCATATTCATAGCAAGTATTTCATATCCGTCATCAGTTAAACCTATTAGGACAGGATCTTTCTTATCCTTTTTAAGTTTTTCCCATACTTCTTGTGCGTTTTCTTCGTTAATTACTACCCAAGTTAAATCTTTCAAACGTAATTCTTCTGCTGGCGGTAAAACTAATTTAGGTTTTTCAATTGGCTTTGCACTTATTTCTATTTGTCTTGGAGTTGATGTACAACTAGATAAAAGGAATCCCACCAATAATATAACTAAAACTATTACACCTCTGCCTACATGTCTGTTCATAAGTTTTTCCTTTTCCAAGCATCACTTTGTAAGTTAGGATCAAAGTTTGGATTTGCTGTTCGCCAACATTCATTGTTTATTTCACTAGGCTTAGTTGCACTAAGTTCTTTTTCAGTTAATGGACTACCACTAAAAATTTCTAAACAACGTTGTGCATTTTTGGTTGCATTGTTTAAAACCTTTTCAGTAAGACCAGGCTTAGCAACTCCACTTGCACCAATATCATGTCTAGAAAGTCTATTTTCTAATGAACGGTTTCTGTTGTTTATTTCAGTCCATTCTTTTTGTAGTTTTTCATTCTGTTTTTGCATAGATTCGAAAGCGGCAGTTTGTGCCGCTAACGCTTGTTCATTAGTCTGTACGGCTGTTTCTAATTTAGCATTATTTTCCGTAAGGATTTTAATTTTTTCTTGTGTGTCGTTGTAGTACCAATAAGCACCACCGCCCATTGCACACATTAAAACAAACATTACCAATGCTAATTTAGCACCCATACCGCCTACCCTAGTAACTTTCCCAATGTTTTAGGACCAACTATTCCATCAGCAACTAAGCCGTTTGAACTCTGCCATTCTTTTACAATACGTGCAGTGCCTGGACCAAAAATACCATCAGCAGGAGAAATGTCAAGTTTTTCTTGCACTTCTGCTACTAGTGGACCACGTGATCCTTGCTTAATTGTTTGATTGTAGTCTACCTCTGGTTCTTCGAAATCACCACCCAATACATCCATTGCATGTAGGTAATGTTTTTTACGATCATCTAAACCAATTGTTCCACCATTGATACGTTTTGTTGCACCTAAAATGTCCATTGCATCACAGTACTTGTTAAGTCCGTTTGTGTCCCAGAACCAACATGCTGAATCTAGTGCGCCTTTTTTAGTGCGTACATAGTCTACTGCTTCTTCTGGAGACATGTCCATTTCTTCTGCGAATTTTGTGTAGTTGTATCTACCGGTGAGTTGAAGAATGCCGCCACCACGGAATGTCCACCCGTCACCGGAATCTGTATCACCGTTGTCCATTCTGTTTGCGTAAATGACATTAGCAATTTTTTCAGGTTGTCTATGATATTCGTTAGCATCTCTACCTGCCCTTCTAAAATACTTAGGAAATATTGTGTTAAGTGCTTTGGCGCTGTAGTTTAAGTTTTCACTTAGTACTCTAAAGCCGCCGGACTCGTGCCCACACTGTGCAATAAACATTGCTACACGCTCAGCTGTGTTTACTTCCCATAGAGGAAGTATTTCTAGCATTGCTTCGTACCAATCTTTCCAGTCGTCTCGATGAATTAATTCTTCGGCCATCCATTCTTCGAAATCAAATTTAAAATGTTCTTTAGCCATTTGTATGTTCCTTTGTTTGACAAGAGTCGCATCTACAATGTTCGCACACTGTTATAGGATATGTCGCACCATTGTAATCAGTTTCTGTACGCTGAAGGCGTGTATTACAATGAGACTCATGTCCGCAATTTTTGCAACTCTGCATAAAAGTACTTATTAGATTTTCTTTGAATCTGCTGGCGGTTCTGAAAAGAAGATCTTATCACACGCAGGGCAAACCCAAGTCTTTTTTACTGTGCCTAGTTTACTGTTAAACACTACACGTTCAACAACAACTTCATGCGGGCAATTTGCTTGCTCTACTGGCTGTCCATCTTCATTTAAAGTTGTAGCTACCATCTTAACTCCTATTTTCTGTTCACAATTAAAACTTTACCGTCGTTTTCTAAAGTGAACTTATCTCCGTATTTGTTAATGTTGTAATCTCCAAGATATTTACTTAAATAGATCACTTCAGCAAAGTCGTTAAAGTTATAACTTTCTGTTATTTCATCATATTTATCTTTGCCACCAACATCAACGAACTCAAAGTTAAGTGGCTCTGCATGACGTTTCTTAATTTGAATTATATCATTGAGCATATCTACACTTTCGATATAACTCTTTTTGAAGAAATTTTGGTAATTTTCTAGTTGCATATTTGAAATACTACTTTCATATGTATCAGCATCTGTAGGTAGCATTTCTGCTAGATTTTCTGGTGTTGCATCTTTACTACGGAAGTTTTTATAATATCTAAATTTCATTGAATCTATTTCGGATAATTTCTTTACGCCATCTACTATTTCAGTAATATGTTCTGCGTTATCTTTATCTCTTTCAATCTCTACAAAAACTTTGTATGTACCGTCTGATTGTTCTCCTGAAGTCATATCAGCGTCTAGTACAAAAGGATAACCTTTTTCTATAAAAGTCATTAAATCTTTTGCTACTTGGTTTTCTTTTACACTGAAACTAAGAACACAAATATTTTTGTCGTCGCCCATTTTACTTTTGAAACTATCAATTTCAAAAATATCTGAAACCATATGTTTTAAATCACCTTGCTGTAAACTCATTTTACCATTTCCGATAGTTTGTTTATTACTGCCCAATTTGTGTTTGGTTTTTCAATTTCTGCAATTGATAATCTAATTGTAGATATTAGATTTGATTTAGGGCAATCATCATGTTCTAAAAGTTCCATTAAATCTGTTGTTTTAACAATAGCCCAAAGTTTTGACTTATCTTCTTTGACTGCATTATAGTCTTTAATTTTATTAAACAATATATCATTGACTGTACCTTTGATTCTATCTTCAACAAGTTTTTCATCAAATGTCATTATACAGTTGCTCCTTCTTCTGCACCTGCACCTGCTGTTGCCTCTGCTTGTTCTACTTCTGGACTTGCAATTTCTTGTTGTGTTGCAGGGTCAGTTGTAGCGTTTATCATTTCAGCATAGCCGCCGTATATATCTGCTATAATTTTCTTAGGCATCATAATTTCTACAATCCAAATAGGCTTGCGATCTAATTTACCTTTTTTAGTTCCTGGTCTAATATCATCAGGTTTGCGTATTTTGCGTGGTTGTAGAATAGAATCTTTTTTGTAAGTTACACGACAGTCATAATCAAGCAAACGTTTGCCACCCATAGGATCAGGCATTTTATCTCTTGGCCACATAAATCCACATGTAATCCAATGTCTATCAATTTTTGGACCCATGACCAATTCACCATCTGCCCAGTTATCATATACGTATAAATCAAGCTCGTCTAGCACACGTTCATAGTCTTTTAACACCTGAAATTGCGTGTCGCTTTCGTATATGCTTTCAATGTTTTTTATTACTTCTAAGATATCTTTCATTTTTTCACCTGGAAACTTTACTATATGTATTTATTCCAAAACATAACTTACTACATAATCAATGACACACTATGGTAAATATCTATACAGGACGCAACGTTCTGTTTGATAGGCTATATCCAGAAGGAGAACTGAATGGGTGCAAAGCGGGCTCGCAGAGCAAAAAAACAAAACTTTTACAACAACGTAGTACAAATCAACAATTATCTTCCAGATAAAAAGCAAAGTGTTAAAATTATTCCAAGGAACAAAAATCAAGAAGAATACACTTTAAAACTATCTAATCCTAAAAAAGACATTATATTTGGTATTGGACCAGCAGGTACGGGCAAAACCCTTATTGCTGTGCTTAACGCTATTCGTATGTTTAAAGAAGGGTTAGTGGATAAGATAATAGTTACAAGACCAGCAGTAAGTGTCGATGAAGATCTTGGATTTTTACCAGGTACGCTAGAACAAAAAATGGCGCCATGGACAAGACCTATATTTGACGTTTTACGTGAGTACTTTACAAGTCAAGAAATTGAAGGTATGATACAAGAAGGAATTATTGAAATTGCTCCTTTAGCATACATGCGTGGACGGACGTTTAAAAGTGCTGTAATTATTGCAGATGAAATGCAAAATGCAACACCAAGCCAGATGAAAATGTTGCTAACAAGATTAGGTGAAGGATCTAAAATGGCTGTAACAGGCGATTTAGCTCAAGCAGATAGACTAAAAGATAACGGTTTGCTTGACTTTATTAGACATCTTAGGTCGAGCAGTGTGAATAGATTAGACATAGTTGAGTTCTATCACGACGATATAGAGAGACATCAAGCAGTTAAGGAGGTTCTCGAAGTATACGGAGACGAATAACGAAAGGGGCTTTATGCCCCTTTCAACTCTTCTGCTAAAGGAAAGACATTTTTGATTACTTCTGCACAAGCATGAGCAATCTCCATGTGTTCCTTTTGTGTACCGTTTGCGCCACGTAATTCAATATAGTGTATCCAGCTACGCAAACTTCCATTCATATATAATCTAGTTTTTGTAAGTCCTTCGGGCAGTACCGCTCTAGCCTGTTCTTTTGCAATACCATTATCTATAGCCCATTTGTATGCTTTGCCTGCCGCATACATAACATCTTGTTGCATTTCTTCCCACTTATCAGACAATACATTATCATCTGTTTCAATACTGTTTTGTCTATTTTTTTCGTCCTGTAATCGAGCTTCACGCACAGTAAACATATCACCCATTTCTTGAGGATTTGCATAACGCTGACTAAATTCTTGAAAAGCAAAACTACGATGTCTTACAATTTGATGTGCAATGTCACGTGTAGTGTTAATTTCTATACATGCATTAACCATTTCTAAAGGAGACCAATGTTGATGTTTTATTAGATATTTTACAAGTTTTTCACTTGTTTCATTATTCATTTGGTTACTAGGATTACTTACCCTAGCACAATATGCCACAAGATCTAACATATTGTCACCGCTTATTCCGTCCATCATATAAGCCATTGTAGGCTTAGAGTAACTTACTAATTTTACGCTCATTATTGCTTCCATTCTAAAAGTGTAGGATCCATACTCATATTAAGGTACAGTCCGTAGTTGTCAATTGCTTCTTGATGTGTAACTGTAGCAGGCTTTGTTTGACTTTCGTCCATTTGTGCCTCCCAAT
>Ga0213865_10001380_pt1 | contig 15854 bp, 13 predicted proteins | sample PICome_6_FD_160100 | JGI IMG/M metagenome (GOLD analysis project Ga0213865, IMG submission 160100) | Coastal seawater microbial communities near Pivers Island, North Carolina, United States - PICO282 | ecosystem: Environmental > Aquatic > Marine > Coastal | place: USA: North Carolina...
GTCTCCCAAGACTTCTCGGAAGGCATCTGCGGCCAACGGATAGTGGGTACAGCCCAAGACCAGGGCATCGATGAGGCGGTCTTGCCCTTTCACCCAACCGGCGGACTGCAGGTAGCCTTCTATCACAGGCAGCATGATCGCGTGGGACTGCCATCCTTCCTCGATCAGCGGTGCCAGCAACGGGGTGGGCCATTCTTCTACACGGCAACCCGTTCGGCCGACACCAGCATGCGCCTCCCGCAAGGAACGGCCATAAATACCGCTGCCCACCGTGGCCCGTGTGCCCATGACGCCGACGCGCTCTGCGCCCTGCTCCGAAAGGTATTTGACCACCGGGGCCACCACATCGATGACCGGTATGCCCGGCCCAACGCTCGCCTCAACCGCTTCCTTGGCCGTAGCGGAGGCGGAATTGCAGGCGATCACAATGGCTTTGCACCCTTCAGCCGCCAAAAACTCAGCGATGCGCACGGAATAGGTCCTGACCAACTCAGGCGACCGATCGCCGTACGGCATGTGCGCCGTATCGCCGAAATACAGCATGCGCTCAGCCGGCATGGCCTGCGCCATGGCATGGGCCACCGTCAGGCCGCCGATGCCGGAATCAAAAATGCCAATGGGCGCGTCAGAGGCCAAGCTTGGCCTTGACGAGGGGGAGGACATCCTCACCGCCATTGTAAACGGTAGACCCCGAAGAGGTGTCGAAGATGTACGTGAAGCCTTCTTCGGCGCCCACGGCCTCAATGGCTAAGCGCGCGCGCTCAATCATGGGTTCCAACAAGCTCGCCTCCAAGCCGGCCAGCTCCTGCTGAACCGTAGCATAAAACTGCTCCAAGCCTTGCTGGCCCATGGTGATGTCCTGCTCCTTTTGGGCGCGGATGGCCGCTGGCCACGATTCCGCCTTTTGCTGGTATTCAGCCACTTTGCCCTCGAGTTCGCCCTGCATGCTGACGATCTCCTGCTCGTACTGTGAAGCTGCCGCCTCGATTTCGGATTGAATGGAGTTCCGTTCTGGCATGGCCTCAAGCAAAGACTGCGTATCGATGTGGCCGAAACGGGCCTCCATGACCTGCGATTGGGCAGGCAGTGCAAAGAGGCAGGCGGCCATGATCAGGCCAAGGGTAACAATGTTCTTCATGGTGTTGTGAATGCAATGATTGCGCCAAGTTTATTGCTTGGGACGTCCGCCGGTGGTGCCACCTGCACCCCCCATGCGGTTGACCACTTGTTGTTTGCGGTCGTTGACTTTTTCTTTCCCCTTATCGAGGGTATTGTTCATGCGGTCTTGAAGGCTCTCGCCTTTTTCAGCGTCTTCCTCCTCTTCTCCGCCAATGGTTTCTCCTGGGGTATATCCCAACTCCTTGATGACCCGGTCCGAAATGTCATACTTCGGGTTGGTGTAGAGCATATTGGAGCCTTTGGCCTTGTCGAACACCACCATGTAACCACGGGAGCTGGAGAGGTCCTTGAGCACCTGGAAAATCTGCTCTTGCACCGGCTGAATCAACTCCTGGCGCTTTTGGAACAGCTCGCCTTCCACGCCAAACTTGGCCTTTTGCATGTCCGTCGCTTCGGTGCGCTTGCTGGAAATCTCATCCTCGCGTTTGCGCCGCATTTCGGACGTCAACAGCACCCGCTCCGCACGATAGGCTGTTTCGAGTTGGCTGGCCGCTTCATACTTCTCCTCGATTTCATCGAGCCAGCCTGAGGCCAGGGTGTTCAATTCCTTCTGTGCTTCCGCGTATTCCGGCAGATGGGAGAGGATGTACTCCGTGTCCACATAGGCGTATTTCTGGCTCAAAGCCGAGAAAGACGGGATGATCAGGAGGATCGGGAGCAGTTGGCGGAGTAATCGCATGACTTACGGATGGGTGAAAATAAGACTTGACGGGGGCACAACGTCAATGGCAGGACTTTTCGCGCATTCGATTACAAATCGCCGATGTTCATACCCAGCGAGAAGTGGAATTGGCCCCGCGCCATTCCCGGTGCAGCAGTGACATCGTCGAAGCGCCATCCATAGTCCAAGCCCAGCAGGCCAAACATCGGCAGGAAGATGCGCATACCGACACCACCGGAGCGGTAAACGTCGAAAGGATCGAAGCCATCGGCGGTCTGCCACGTATTGCCCGCCTCCAGAAATGCCATGGTATAGATGGTCGCACTCGGGTTGGTGGACAAGGGGTAGCGCAGCTCGGTGCCATATTTCACGATGGCACCAGCTCCAGTGCTCTGGTCGGGCGCCGTCAAGGAGAGGTTGTCGTATCCGCGCAGGGAAATGATCTCCCGGCCGTCCAAAACGAAGCCGCTCAAGAACACGCCGCCCAAATAGAAACGCTCAAACGGCGAAAGACCAATTTGTCGGTTGTATTGGCCGATGAGGCCACCGCCAAAGTAGGTGCGCAGCACGAGCGACTTGGGGTTTTCGCCGCCGCCGGTCGTCAATGGGGTGTACCAGTTGGCCACAAACTTCCACTTGTGGTACTCCACATAACGGAAGCGCTCCTGGTCGCTCAGACCCGTCCAATCCTTGTCCGGCTGGAAGAGGCTGTATGGTGGTGTGGCCTTGACGCTCAACCTGACCTCGGAGCCCCAAACAGGGAAGATGGGGTCGCTGACGGAGTTGCGGCTCAACACCAGGTTGAGGGCGATGTTGTTGGACCGTCCGTCCGTGAAGCTGAAGAGGCCGCTGTTGTATTGGTCGAAGTCGAAGTGCTGGTAACTGAGGCCCGCATTGAACACGAACCAGTCGTCTGGCTGCTTCCAGCGTTGGCCGATGGAGGCCGAGACCCCTGTGATCATGAGCGTCTGGCGCAATGGATTGGCCTCGCCTTCCACGTTTTTGGGCTGGCCGTTGGACTGAATGGAACGCCATGCGGCCACGGTCAGGGCGTTGGGCTTCTTGCCCCCAAGCCAAGGCTCGGTGAAGCTCACATTGTAGCTCTGAAAGAAAAGGCCATTGGACTGGGCCCGCAGGCTCACGCGCTGTCCATCACCCATGGGCACCGGGCGCCAGGACCCCTTCTTGAAAGCCTTGCCTACGGCGAAGTTGTTGAAGGTCACCCCGAGCGAGCCCACAATGCGGTTACCACCCCATCCGCCTTGCAATTCGATTTGGTCGGTGGGCTTCTCCTCCACCACGTATTCGATGTCGACCGTGCCGTCTTCGGGGTTTTGCACGGGGTTGATGCCAAAGGCCTCTGGGTTGAAGTAATTGAGCTGGCTCAACTCACGCTGCGTCCGCATGACGTCCGTTCGGCTGAAGAGCTCTCCGGGCATCGTCCGAATCTCCCGACGGATCACGTGGTCGCTGGTCTTGGTGTTGCCGCGCACATCCACACGGCCAATGCGGAACTGCTTGCCCTCCACCAACCGGATTTCGAGGTCAATGCTGTCGTTCTCCGCCCGGATTTCTACGGGGATGGCCTGGAAAGTCAGGTAACCATCGTCGCTGTACAGGGCGCTGATGTCAATGCCCTTGGGGTTCATGAAAAGCCGCTGCTCCAATTCAGCGACGTCATAGAGGTCGCCGCGCTTGAAGCCGAGCAGGCTGTCGAGCTGTGCGGTGGTGTACTTGGTGTTGCCCGTGAAGGTGATTTCCCGGAAATGGAATTGTCCACCTTCGTCGACTTTGACTGCAATGCCCAGCTCGCCCTCGGGTGTCCTGAACAGGCTATCGCCTGTCACGCGGGCGTTGCGGTAGCCCTTTTCACGGTAGTAAGCCACAACGCCTTCCAGGTCCGCGTTGAATTCTTCTTCGAGGTATTTCGAAGCCTTGAAAATCCGCCACCAAGCCCGCTCCTTGGTGTTCTTCATGCGCCGCTTGATGGTCTTGGCTTCCACGGCATTTGCGCCCAAGACCTCGATGGCCCCCACCTTGACCTTCTCGCCCTTGTCGATGGCGATGTTGACGCTGGCGGCGTTTTCCAGGACACTGTCTTGTGCACTGGTAATGCTGACTGTGGCGTCGAAGTATCCTTTTTCGCGGTAGTGGTCCTCCAAGATCCGGCGGGCCGTGACCTTGAGGTTCTCGTTGACGATTTGGCCGCGCACGAGGTCCAATTTGCCCCGCAAGGTTTCCTGCTCACCCCGCTTTACGCCCTGGAACCCATAACTGGTCAGACGGGGCATTTCTTTCACGCGGATCACCAGATACACATCGTTGTCCCTGCGCTCACCCAATTCGATGGAGACGTCGCTGAACAGCCGTTGGTCCCACAGGTTGCGTATGGCGGCCGCCAGGCGTTCTCCCGGAATGGTCACCTCGTCGCCAACCTGCAAGCCACTGAACAGCTTCACTGCCTGAACATCCGTGTACTCGGCACCGAGTACCGTCAATCCGGCAATGCGATAATCACTGGGCACGGCCAGGTCAATGGGCTGCGTGCCCGGTTGCGCCCATACCGAAGAGGGCACCATCCAAACGGCGCAAGCCATGAGCAACGTGATGATGTGATTCCTCATTCCTCCTTCAAAAATCACGGTTGGGTGTGGTTTGCGTCCGAACGCTGCAGCTGTTCTCCCGTCCTGCCAAACCGACGTTCCCGACCCCGGAATTCGTGGATGGCCGCCTTGAAGTGGTCCTCCCTGAAGTCGGGCCACATCACGGGGGTGAAATGCAGTTCGGAATAGGCCAACTGCCACAGCAGAAAGTTGCTGAGCCGCTGCTCGCCGCTGGTGCGGATGAGCAACTCCGGGTCGGGAACATCCGGCATGCTCAAATGCGCCCTGACTGTTTCCTCATCGATGTCCTGTTCAGCGATGCCCGACTTGACAATGTTGCGAACGGCTTGTGTCAATTCCCAGCGCCCGCTGTAGCTCAAGGCTAAAATCAGCGTCAGCCCTGTACAATGTGCGGTCTTTTCCTCCACGGCCCTCAAGGCGTCAATGCACGAGTCGGGCAAATAGTCAATGGCCCCTGTGGAACGCAACCGCACCCCTTTGCGGATCAGTTCATTGACCTCGCCTGCCAAGCTTTCGACCAGCAACTCCATGAGGGCATTGATCTCGGCTTTGGGGCGGGACCAGTTTTCTGTGCTGAAGGCATAGAGCGTCAAATACTCGACGCCAAGCTCGCCTGCGGCCTTTACCGCCGCACGCACGCTTTCCACGCCATTGGCGTGTCCGAACACCCTGTCCTGTCCGCGCTCGCGCGCCCAACGGCCATTGCCGTCCATGATGACGGCCACATGGCGTGGAAGGACTTCAGATGGTGAATTGGACTCGACCATGGAGGGTGTGGGCATCACAAAATCGGAGGCGAAAGTGGTGACCTCTGCGTTCTCCTGCAAGGTAGCCACCCCAAGTGGGCCAGAGATTGGGAGTTTTTCACCTTATCGCCGCGATGATCAACGGTCCCAACAGGTGGTCGGGGACTTGTCGATTCGGAAAGTGAACGACACATTCATGACGGCGAAACGGTCGTCCAAACCGTTGTATCCGCGCATCTGCCCTACGGGATCCTCGAGTCCCCCCTCATTTTCGATGCGGGACACGCTCAGTTCCTCCGCCAACGGGCCCGCCTCATCTTCCAGCACTGCGGTGCTCGCGTAGTAGCCGGCGACATCGTCGAGGTGGTCGGTCCAAGTGCGGCGCATGCCCCATTCTAAGTTGAGCGCCGAGAAATGGCCGAGGTTCAGTTTGAAACCAAACCCGAAGGGCACCGCAAAACCCGTGGTGGCATAACGGTTGCCTCCGGAGCTGCTGCTCTGCCCCTCCGTACCCAAGGGCTGAAGCTCGTACCAGACGTCTCCTATCTGCGCTTCTGGCATGTGGCTATACAGCGAAAGACCCGCAAACAGATAACCGGCAAAGCGGTCCTTCGTGTTTCCGATTTGGTAGCGGGTGTAGTTGAATTCAGCCACCACTGCCCCTTCGGTAATGGCGTTGCGGAAGTGGAGGTTGCGGTTGGCAATCCAAGGGTCGTTGGAGTCTGAATCGTAATACAGCAGGTTGGTGCGGTTGAGGCTTGCTTTGATGCCAAACCTCCGGTTGACGTTGAACCTCAAAAAGCCGCCAAAACCCGGCTGAAAACGACCGCCAAAGTGGCCCGTAGGGTTCAGTTCGCCGAGGTAGTACCCTGTTCCTACGGTCAAGCCCAGCGTTTTGCTCGTCTCAAATTTTCGCTGCGCATCCGCGGTGGGCGCCAGGAAGAGCGACAACAAAAGGAGCAGAAAAAATGGGCGTAGCATGATCAGCGACAGTCTCTGTTCAACGCGGGGATAGGTCGGTTTCGTATCCATCTCCATGTGAGAAGCCCTCGCGGGCGTCGAGCCCCAGGTGGAGCTTGCGGCGCACCGTCTCGATAAAATCCACGCCGGGCAACTGCACCAGCATGAAGGGGCGCTCAGCAGGCCGCACTTTAAATCGCGCCGGAGCGTCCACCGTGTAGGATCGCGTGTCCATGGTGAGCATGAGGTGGTCGTCCCTTCCTTCGGCATGGATTTCCAATGTGCCCTCTAACGGGATTACCACTGGCCTGTCGTAGAGGTTGTGCGGGGCAATCGGGTTCAATACGATCGCATTGCTGTCGGGATGGATGATGGGTCCCCCGCAGCTCAAGGAGTAAGCCGTGGACCCTGTCGCAGTGGATACAATCAAGCCGTCGGACCAATAGCGGTTGATGAAGGTGCCATCGCGGTATACTGAGACCCGGATCATGCTCGCCACATCGCGGCGGTGCACGGTGATTTCGTTCAAGGCCCGCAGGTTGGTCCCCAATTCGGCCTCTGGAAAATCCACTTCCAACATGGCCCGGTGTTCCACCTTGTAGCCCCCAGATAAAATGCCGGGAAGGGCCTCCTTGGCGCGGGGCATGGGCAGGTGGGAGAGGAAACCGAGGCGACCGGTGTTGATGCCCAAAACCGGGATGGGCCGACCGGCCAACATGCCCGCTGTTTCCAGTACCGTGCCATCGCCGCCGAAAGTGATGACCATGCCTGAGGACCCATTATCGAAACGGTCGACTTCATTCAAGACATCATCGGGCGCAGACAAACCCTTCTCGGAGAGCGCGGTGTGAAAAGTCCCTGTGAAAGACAATTGCGCCTTCGAGGCACGCAATACCTCCAACACGGCTCCGAAAGCCGGCACGTCGGCGTCCGTGATGACGGAGCCATGCAACAAGAGCGATTCTATGGGGGCCGCTTGTCCGTCCATGGTTCAAATGTTCATGTAGCGCATGAAGGCGGCCATGCGGCGCTTCATTTCTTCTGCGTACTCCTCAGCCCGATAGAAGGCCCTCACGTCGTAGCCGTGCCTGCGCAGGCTGTCGATGAGTGCTTCGATGTTGCGGGTCGAAAGGCGAAGGGCGACCTCGGCGTTTTCCGGCTGTTGGCCATCGCTGACCAGGACTTGCAGGATTTTCACGCCTTCAGATTCGACGCGGTGCGACACCTGCGCCAAACTGTAGTCTTTCCAAGGCATCTCCAGGGTCAAGATGCTGCCTTCGTTGTAGGGTGTCAGGCTGTGGTGAAAGGCCCGCCAGAGGTAGGTGCGGTCTGTACAGCCCAACAGCATGCCGTCCTCTACCACTGGAACCACACTGACGTCTGCTTCGCACAGCACATCCACCACTTCGAGGAAGTGCTGCTCGGGGGCCACCATCACGGGCATGAGCTGAACGTTGGTCAGGAACACCGCCTCTCCTTCCTTGTCGAGCAAGTGCTCTTCGGCCACCAGCCCGAGGTACCGCCCCTCTGCAGCCACCGGGAGGTGTTCCACCTTCAGCTCATCCATGGCGCGCAATGCCTTCTCCAAGGTGTCTCCCGGATTGAGCGCGATCAATTCGTCGTTGATGATACTGCCTGCGTGCATGGACTTTGTTGCTCCCATGAATGGGGACTTTGCGAAATTAGCCGTCTGCAGCCGCACAACCCCCGAAGGTCCATGGAAACTTTCCCAACGCGCTTGAGCGTCAACGTCAACAAAATTGCCACCCTGCGCAATGCACGGGGTGGTGAGCGGCCCTGCCCCATCGCTGCATCTGAGCGCATCCAGCAATGGGGGGCGGACGGCATCACGGTGCACCCGCGGCCCGATGCGCGCCACATCACCTACGCAGACGTGAGGGCCTTGCGCAAGGTCACGACCACGGAGTTCAACATCGAAGGCTATCCCTCGCCGGATTTCGTGGATCTCGTTTTGGAGGTCCAGCCCGAGCAAGTCACCCTCGTGCCCGACCCGCCGGGCATATTGACCTCCAATGCCGGTTGGAACACCCGCGCCCAAGCCCCCCTCTTGACAGAGGTCCTCGCCCGTTTCAAGTCCGCCGGCATCCGCACGAGCCTATTTATCGGCACGGATCACGACCTCATCCAAGGCGCCGCCGATGTCGGTGCGGACCGCATCGAACTCTACACCGGTCCCTATGCGGCAGGGTATGCCACCGATCGGGAAGCGGCAGTCATGCCTTTTGTAAAGGCGGCACAAGCGGCCAAAGAAGCCGGGTTGGCGGTCAATGCGGGGCACGATTTGGACCTCGATAACTTGGCCTATTTCGCCCAGCGCGTGCAGCCCCTGGACGAAGTGTCCATCGGCCACGCTCTGATCAGCGACGCCCTCTACATCGGCCTCCAAAACGCAGTGGGCCAGTACAAGGAACAGCTGCGGCCCTCCTGATATGGAGCTTTTTCATCGCCTCCTTGGAACGCCGGACCACGCGTCATCCAACCCTCCATTGGTCATCCTTCACGGGCTCTTGGGGTCTTCTGACAATTGGCAGACCCTCGGTATGCGCTGGGCCGAATCTCGGCCTGTGGTATTGATTGACCAGCGCAATCACGGCCGCAGCCCCCACCATCCGAGCCACGCCTATCCCGACATGGTCATGGACCTCTTGGACACCTTGGATGCCCTCGGCATCTCCCAGGCCGACCTGCTGGGACACAGCATGGGCGGCAAGACGGCCATGTATTTTGCGGACCGACACCCCGACCGCTGCCGCAGCCTCATCATCGCGGACATGGCGCCCATCGCCTATCCACCTCACCACACGCCCCTGTTCGATGCCATGGCCGCATTGGACCTCAGCACGTTTGAACGGCGGGGTGAAGTCGAAGCCGCGTTGGCGCAGTCCATCGGCGACCCCGGCGTCCGCCAATTTCTGCTGAAGGGCCTTTACAGGCCGGAACCGACGCGCTTTGCTTGGCGTTTCAACCTCCCTGTCCTCCGCCGGCATCTTGCGGATATGACGGCACACCGCCCCTTGGGCACCGTGGATTTGCCCACCCTCGCGATCTACGGCAACAGGTCAGACTATGTGGTCGGCCGGGGAATGGAGGCCATCAAACAGCATTTCACCGCATTTGAGCTGCAGGCCTTGGAAGCCGGCCATTGGCTCCATGCAGAACAGCCCGACGCTTTCGACGACGCCGTTCGAAGGTTTCTTGAGGGCCAGGCCCTCTGAAATAAAAACGCCCGCACGGCATCAACCGAGCGGGCGCTCCAATGTGATTGGGCAGGGATTATCCTTTGGATCCCACCATGATGCTGACGCACCCTTCGTGCTGGATGACCGCATCGGTCTGCGGGACCTGCACGCGAATCGTCATCTGTTGGGTGTTGGCTACCCTGAAGTCGAAGTGGTCTGACTCCTTGTCAGCGCTGTCGTAGATTCCATTGCCTCGGCTGTCCAAGACTTGGAAGGAAAGGTCACCAAGTACGGGGTGTCCGCACACCAACAAGCGGTAGGCGCGGTCTCCGAAGAAGGTCAGTTCGAGCTCGGCTTCGTCACCGGGAATCAACACCGCGGTGTTGTAGTTGTCATTTTGGACATAGTCCTCCAGTTGAGGAAGGCAACGCTTCTTCGTGAAGGTCCGGCATTGTGCTGTCGCATCGGCCACGGTGAATGTCATCACCAGGGCGAGCACAGCGAGGGGGAATTTCTTAATCGCAGTCATGGCGCTATGGGTTACGTTCACTTTGCGTATTGGTTACGTACTGCGGCAATAGATTCTGAAATCGCCGTCAATGTGGCCTCGTCATAATTGACTTCAGGCCCTCCGCTGATCACCACTGTGCCGTCTTCAGCCGCGGTGGCTGCCGCAGCGTTCTCGGTGATGGTGACCCCTGCAAATGCGGCCTCCACCGGACCCAGTGCCGTCATCATGTCGGTCAGTGCTGCGGTTGGCGTGTAGCTCCTCAAGAGGCCCATGAGGTTTTCGAGGGTCATCTTCTGCTCGGCAATGCGCAGCTTCAAATCGTCCGTAGAGGAGTTCAAATTGCGTGTGCCCAGGTAGACGCCTTCAATCCAACCGCCTGCTGCCATCAGGCCGCTGACCTCTTCCATTCCGTTCTCGCGGAAGCGGCCGTTGAGGGCGTAGAAGGTCTCCGTTACGATGTCCACGAGGGAGTCGCGGATGTCACGGTTGTTGTTGGCGCGGTCAATCAAATCTGCACTGATGATGTCCCCAACGCCCAGTCCGTCGCAAAGGCGGCGGCAGGTGTTCAGGTAGTCCACAGATTGCTGATTCTGGTTGAAGATGACGGAGTAGCTCAGGTCACCGGCGTAGATGCCGAGGTTGACCGACTGCAAATCCGTTGTCGCGTAGCCCGAGGCATTGTCCAGGCTGTGCAAGGCGCCCGCGTCGAAACGAATGCCACTGCGCTCCAGCAGCAACGCCGTCTCAATAGGAGATGGCACCGCGTGGAAAATTTTCTTGAATGCCTTCTGCCTGCGGGCGGGCATCATGCCTTCCTCGTCCATGGCGGTCTCCGTGGTGGATGACGCGGCAGGAGCCTCAGGCGTTTCGCCGCAGCCGACGAAGAAGAACATCATGGGAAGCGCCATCCATGTCGCCAAGCGCAAGGAAAGCGTGAATCGGTCGTGTTTGAGTTTCATGGAAAATCCAAGAGGGTTGTGATGGCAAGTTGAATCCGTCACCGGGCCTTGCCCATTGGGTCTGTGGAAAGTTATCCTCCCCGGAAGGTGAATGCTGTCGGCACGCCGGAAATATGGGGGTGGGAATCCGCCTATGACGGCGGTCCTGCCGTGATTTGAGCGTCAGTGTGCCTCCAGCCAATGCACCCCGGTCTGCACGTCTACATCGAGCGGAACAGACAGTTGCACTGCGTTTTCCATGTGTTCGCGCACCAGTTTCTTGAGGGCGTCAACCTCGGATTTGGGGACGTCAAACACCAGTTCGTCGTGCACCTGAAGGATCATGCGGGCTTGGAGTGACTCCCGCTTCAATGCCTCCTGAATGCGGACCATGGCCACCTTGATGATGTCTGCGGCCGATCCCTGAATGGGCGCATTGATGGCATTTCGCTCGGCAAACCCCCTCACCACTGCGTTGGCAGAATTGATGTCGGGCAACCAACGCTTGCGGCCCAACAGCGTCTCCACATAGCCCGACGCCTTGGCCCGCTCCACCACCTCGGTTTGGTAGGCTTTGAGGTCGGCGAACTCGGTGAAATACGCTCCGATGATTTCCTTGGCTTCCCGGCGCGGGATCTTCAAAGTTTCGGCCAAACCAAAGGCGCCCTGGCCATACAGAATGCCGAAATTGACCGCTTTGGCCTGGCTGCGTTGGGCGCGGTCCACGTCTTCTGGGGCCACCCCGAACACCTTGGCCGCCGTCGCGGTGTGAATGTCGGCCCCGTCCTGAAAGGCCTGACACAATCCGCGTTCGCCGCTCAATGCCGCGACGATCCTCAGCTCCACTTGGCTGTAGTCTGCCGCCATCAGCACATGGTCCTCGTCGCGGGGGACAAATGCCTTGCGGATTTCGCGTCCGCGTGCCGTGCGAATGGGGATGTTCTGGAGGTTGGGGTGCGTGCTGCTCAATCGGCCCGTCGCCGCCACGGCCTGCATGTATTGGGTATGCACCCTGCCGGTCTCGCCATCCACCAGTTCGGGCAAAGGCCGCACATAGGTGGACAAGAGCTTGTTGAGCTGCCGGTATTCCAGCACCTCCGAGACAATGGGATGCGCATCCACCAGCTTTTGGAGGATGTCTTCCCCCGTCGCGTACTGGCCCGTCTTGGTCTTCTTGGCCTTGGCCGAAATGGCCAAATGGTCAAACAAGACTTCCCCCAGCTGTCTCGGGGAGTCGATGGAGAACGGTACGCCGGCATGGGCCTGTATGGAGTCGGTCAATCGACGCAGGTCGTCCTGCAGCCCCTCGGCCATGGCGTTCAAAGCGTCGGTATCGAGGCGAACCCCCTCCAATTCCATGTCGGCGAGCACGGGCACCAAGGGCATCTCGATGTCATTGAAAATGCGGCGCTCAGGGGTGTCTTCTCCCAGCCGCTCCTCAAACAGGTCGGCCAAACGCAAGGTGATGTCTGCATCCTCACACGCGTAGCTGCACACCTGCTCCGGCGGTATGTCCGCCATCGTCTTTTGGTGCTTGCCTTTCTTGCCCAGCAAATCGGTGATGGGAATGGTTTTGTAGCCCAGCTCCACCTCTGCGAGGTAGTCCATCCCGTGCTTGAGGTCAGGTTGCAGCACGTAATGAGCGAGCATCGTATCAAACACCTTGCAGCCCACAGCCACGCCGGCGCCCAACATGATCTTGTGGTCGTACTTCCAGTTCTGGGCCACCAACACCTTCTGGTCATCCTGAAGGACGTCCTGAAATTCAGCCAACAGCGAGACGACTTCTTCGGCTTCCTTTTGCGGCTTGTCCGCGCTTCCGAGCGGAACGGGGACGTACCACCCTGTGGTGGGCTTGGTGGAAAAGCTCATGCCCACAATGCGGGCGGTGCGGGCATCCAAACCAGTGGTTTCGGTGTCGAAGGCAAAACGCGGAGCGGCCTTCAATTCGGCCAACAACTCCGCCCGAGCCTCGGGCGTATCGGCCAAGCGATAGTCGGTGTTTGCTGCGTCGTACTGCTGCAACTGGCTGGCTTCCTGGCCATCTCCGGCGGTGCCGCCGCCGCCCCCGAAGAGGCCCATTTGACCCCCACCATCCTCTGCTGGTGGCTTGCTGGTCGCCTGGCCACCGGCATGGTCACCCCCAGCAGGCGCGCTGTTGCCGAGCATCCGTCGGGAGAGTGTCCTGAATTCCAATTCTTCCAGCAGCGGCGCGAGTTTCTCTGCGTCCGGCGACTCCACCACCATGTCATCGAAACGCGGAGTGTAGGGTATGTCGGTGACAATGGTCGCCAAGTGCTTGGACAACAAGGCCTGCTCCCGGAAATTTTCGAGGTTTTCCTTTTGCTTGCCCTTCAGGTCTGCGGTAGAGTCCAAGAGGGTCTCCATGGTGCCATACTTCATGAGCAGCTTGGCCGCCGTCTTCGGGCCAATGCCCGGCACGCCGGGGATGTTGTCGGCGGAGTCCCCCATCAACCCCAGCAGGTCGATGACCTGATCGGGATGGGAGATGCCGAAGCGTTCGCACACTTCATCCGGGCCCCACACTTGGGGAGGATTGCCCTGCCGGCCGGGACGGTACATCCGCACCTTCTCCGACACGAGCTGAGCGTAGTCCTTGTCGGGGGTCATCATGTATACATCAAACCCCTCTTTTTCGGCGAGCTTGGCGAGATAGCCAATCATGTCGTCGGCCTCGAATCCCGGTTCTGTTACCGTCGGGATACGCATGGCCTCCGCCAAGGCGTAGATGTGGGGCACGCTGGCCCGGATGTCTTCCGGTGTCTCGTCGCGGTTGGCTTTGTATTCAGGGAAAGTCTCGTGACGAAACGTGGGGCCTGGAGGATCAAAGACGATCGCGAGGTGCGTCGGCTTCTCGTTCTTCAGGATGTCGAGCATGGCCGTGGTGAAGCCAAAAACGGCGCTCGTGTTGGCGCCTTTGCTGTTGATGCGGGGGTTGCGGATGAAGGCGTAGTACGCCCGGAAGATCAAGGCGTAGGCATCGATGAGGAAGAGCTTCTTGTCGGATTCAGCGGTCAGCATGGGACCTGCAAAATACCGCGGTTTGCCCGGCCGAAGGTGGTTTCAAGTCCCCTTCATGAGCGCGACTTGTACACGGGAACGGTGCTGCAAGGTTCGCCAAACATTAAGGCCTTGACCACGGGCTGAAGGCGCTCCACAAGGCGCACGGCAGGGCCTGCTCCGGCATCCAAACCACAGCCCTTGACCACCACCCGCTGGCCGCGAAAAGCCTCGAGGTCAAGCTCATCGGGAATGCGGGCCAAGACCGCAGCCTTGAGCGATGAAGGCGCACAGACGTGCACGCTGTGGGCATGTCCGTGCAATGCCGCAGCCACCAGCATCCAGGCCCACTCCGGTACGATGGCCTCCGCGCTGCAGTGCACCGCGACATCAGCACCTTCAAATGGGGCACAATCCAGGTCCTTGAGCCATGCGCGAAACTCCTGTTCACGGATGGCCAGCCCTTGCCACAATTGCGGGGCCAAGTCGATGTCACGCAATGTCCGCTCTGCCAGCAGGGCCGAAAGGTCCAGCTGGACCAATCCACTTTCTTCTACGCGGTTGCGAATGGCGTCTTCCATGTTGCGAAGGTCGCAAGACCACGCCAATGAAGCCCTTGCAGGCTCAGCCGGCTTTCTGTGCGCCCTGATGGGCTGTGCCCACCATCTTGCGTGCAGCGACAGCGATGTCCTCCACGTTGTAACCGCACTCGGTGTAAAGCTCAGACTGTGTGCCGTGCTCAATCCAGCGGTCGGGCACGCCGAGCCGCACCACACGGGCGGAGTAGCCCTGGTCTGCAGCAAACTCGAGCACCGCACTGCCCATGCCGCCTTGGATGCAGCCGTCTTCGACGGTGATCACCTTGTCAAATTTGCCAAACACTTCGTGGAGCAGGGTCTCATCGAGGGGCTTCACAAACCGCATGTCATACATGGCGGCAGAGATGCCTTCGTTTTCGAGCTGCTCGGCCGCCTTGAGGGCGTGGTTTCCAAGGTGGCCGATGCCGAGGATGGCAATGTCTTCGCCCGTGCGGACCCTGCGTCCGGTTCCCACCTTGATTTTGCGGAGCGGCGTCTTCCAATCGGTCATGACCCCTTTCCCCCTCGGGTAACGGATGCTGAACGGACCGTGGTTGTCGGCCGTCGCGGTGTACATGAGATTGCGCAACTCCTCTTCGTTCATGGGCGCCGAAACGACCATGTTGGGGATGCACCGCATGTAAGCGAGGTCAAACACACCGTGGTGCGTGGGGCCATCGGCGCCTGCAACCCCTCCGCGGTCCAAACAGAACACCACTTGTAAGTTTTGCAAGGCCACGTCATGGAGCACCTGGTCATAGGCGCGCTGCATGAATGAGCTGTAAATGTTGCAGAAGGGGACGAGTCCTTGCGTGGCCATGCCCGCTGAGAATGTCACGGCGTGCTGTTCGGCGATGCCCACGTCGAAAGCGCGGTCCGGCATGGACTCCATCATGAACTTCAAGGAGCACCCTGTAGGCATGGCCGGCGTCACGCCGACAATGCGCTCGTCCTTCTCGGCCAACTCGATGATGGTATGGCCAAAGACGTCTTGGTATTTCGGGGGCTCAGGGGACTTGGGCACCACTTTGATGATCTCGCCGGTCTCTTTGTTGAAGAGGCCTGGGGCGTGCCATTTGGTGGGGCTTCCCGCTTCTGCTGGAGCGTAGCCCTTGCCTTTCTTGGTCAGAAGGTGCAACAACTTGGGGCCAGGGATGTCCTTGAGGTCGCGCAACACGTGTTCCACTTGCTCCACATCGTGGCCATCAATGGGGCCGAAGTAGCGGAAGTTCAAGGACTCGAACATGTTGGACTGCTGCAACAGGGATCCCTTCACCATGTCACTCACCTTGGAAGCGATGGTCTGTGCGTCAGGGCCAAACTTGGACACCTTGCCGAGCAACTGCCACACCTCATCCTTTACGCGGTTGTAGGTGTGCGATGTGGTGATGTCCGTCAGGTAATCCTTCAGGGCGCCCACGTTGGGGTCGATGGAC
>Ga0213865_10001384_pt1 | contig 15839 bp, 15 predicted proteins | sample PICome_6_FD_160100 | JGI IMG/M metagenome (GOLD analysis project Ga0213865, IMG submission 160100) | Coastal seawater microbial communities near Pivers Island, North Carolina, United States - PICO282 | ecosystem: Environmental > Aquatic > Marine > Coastal | place: USA: North Carolina...
GTTTTATCGCCTGAATCAGTAGCAGTTGGGAAGTTTCCAGAACCGCCAATCACAGCCTCACCACTTGCTAGGGCATAACCAATACAACGCCAATCACCAGAAGCATATTCAACGAAAGTAAATTCATCACCTGCCGCAGTTGTAATATTGGCCCCACTTGGTAGAATCAAATCAGTTGCATGATGTGTGAGAGTTAAAGCACCGTCAAAGTGTAAAGTTACTTGTGTTCCAATTCCTAGCGTTGCAATGCTTGTTATTGTGGTCGTACCTGTAATATCAAAGTAGTTTCCATCTGTGCCAAGTGTTAAAGTTCCTGCGCTCGCTACATCTGCCCCTTTTGATAGGTTTATTTGTTTTGAGTTGGTATCTAGTGCCCCGCCCAGTTGTGGCGTAGTATCCTCTACTACATTAGCGAGTTTAGTATCTGCGTAGGCTTTTATACTCTGTTGTGTAGCAAGTGCAGTTGCACTGTCAGATACCATATTATCTTCATCTAATACATCTGATATATTTGGAGTAGTTGGGAAGTCCAGGTTAAACCCATTGAGATCTAAATCACCACCTAATTGAGGTGTAGTATCATTAACCAGATCGGCACCTACAGAAGCCCATGTGGAAGTATCCCAACGTAACCTTGTGTTAGTATTTTTATCATATATCTCATCGCCTTCTCTAGGGACGTGCTCTAACCAAACACCAGCTATAGAGTTCCACTCGTAAATGTAGTTACTCGTCCAGTCCCCTGCCGTAGCCGTAGCTAAATGTTTGTCTGCATCTGTAGGAGATACTGGCTGTGCTGCCAGTTGACTTAATATAGACCCTCTGTCCGTGTGATCCACCCTGGCTAACTTATCTAGTGCCTCTGCCACACCCGTAGGTTGGCTCCAGTACTGACCCGTCCACTTAGAAGCCTGCTCTACACTATACCCTATATCGCTTGCTGTAAATGAAGTACTTTCTTGGTTTCCGTCTCTATTTATGTCCATAACACGGACATTTGTTTCCAGGGAGATTTTTTTATTGTTGGAAGTATCTGTGATTATCCAGTAAAGCACGATAGGTAATGGATTACCTGGTTCAGTAAATTGAGAGAGGGAGTTAGATAGAGTATCACTAGGTACTATAAATTCAATTAAACCAAGAGCTGCATCAGTTACAGTACCGTCACATAACTCGATAGGAGTTAAGGGGTTATTTACTGGTTTAGCATATAATTTAGAGGTAGCTACAGTAGCTAGACTAAGGGGGCCTACTGTTTTGTTGTCAAAATCTGAATATTCTTTTGCTCTGTGGTTTATCTTAAATCCGGTCTGAGCCGTTAATCTATCTGGGAAATATTTACCCTCGGCATTAAATACCTGCTGATTAGTAGGGTCGTCATAGTTAAATGTAACTGTATATGTAGGGTCGTCCATTGTGGCCTCTCAATAAAAAATCTTTTAAAAATTTACACTGGAGGATGAGGTAGTTCCACTTTTAACAAGAAACGACTTGACATACGGGATTTGCGGAGGTAGCTTAGGTTAACTTAAAAAGGAGAAAATAGAAAATGAAGAAGACCCTAACGGATGTTGTTGCTATTCTGATATTGGCCTTAGTCTTTAGTCTAGGGAGGTTACTGTGCGTAAGTCTAGGTTTACTTTAATTGAATTAATGTTCGTAGTAGCTATACTTGTCATTTTAATAGGTATTGGATTTGTTGCAGGAACTAAAACCCTCAGAAAACAAGCAGAGATTAAGACAAAAGCGGAAATTAAAATGTTAGTCTCTGCCTGTCATCAGTATAAAGATAGATATGGAGCTTTTCCAGATATTACCGGAAATATAATAGAGTTTAACTTTTGTGAGCATTTATCTAAAATACCGGTAACTCCAGGATTTAGTGGAGACAGAAGATTTTTTATAGATTTCAAAGCCCATAATATTAATTTAGAAAACTGGATAGCTCAAGACCCCTATGAACAGCCTTATAAATACCAATATAAAGATAATATAATAAAGGTTTGGTCGATCGGCTTAGATTCTGTAGATGATGGTGATGATATAAGCAATTAAGGCGGGGGTGCTGGTGTATACCACTCCCATGCTGTGCCGTCATCTTTGTTAGGGGCGATATATAGTGAATGATCTGTAGTCGTATAATTAGTCATGTTAGGGGTGAGTGAGTTTAAGACATAAGACCCACCTTGATCATTTGTATTGGAACTCCCCGAACTTGGCTCTGCTGGTATAGCAAGGGCTGTCCATGTATCAAAATCTAACGTTGACTCATCCAGTAAATAATAATAATCAGATAAATCTGGTGATAATACTGTAAATTCAATCCCTCCATCACTATCACCTGTTCCAAAATCATCATAACTAGCTGCGGCGATAGGGCTTAAATAGCCATCGGGGATGGAAGGGTCAGAGCCTTTCTTGTGGAATCCATTCCATTTTATTACGGATGTATATTTATTTGGGGAGGTCGATCTAAAGTCATCAGCCATCTTGAAACGTACACGCCTGAGAGTCATTTCACATTTAATATAAATATCATGACCCGCAAACAATTTACTATAGGTTGTCTGTTCTCCCATTGCACACCCATAATTGACTAAACCACCACCACCAGACGCTCCTGAATTTTTAATACTCGCCCAACTCACAGAGGATAGCGCGCTGTTTAATATACCAATTGCATAGTCTCGCACCTCTTGAGGTGTAGAAAATGGCGTTGTTTCATTTAAGTCATTAGTGGTATATTGATCCACTCCATTTAAGTAAGCAACACAGCCTTTAAATTGGTCTGGGTTTGTTCCGGTTGAGGGGGAGTAATTATACTCTATAGCTACTTCAATCGTTTGTTGATCCACTTCGGTAAATCTATCCGCATTAGCAGCTGCTCTTCCATCTAATTTATAATTATAATATTGTGGGTAGTCCATAACCTGATACCATTGTTTTACCCACGACATTAAAGATAGCGCAGGCTGTAAACCTGAATCTGTATCTGTTATGTGTTCAAGAGTTCCGGAGGCATAATTCAGAGGGCCAGTTAATAATTCAGACAATGTCATATCTTCCGGTATATCTGCATCACTTGTGGCCGTTCCTGAAGTCTCTATAGTGTCCTCATCTACACATTGTCTTGGATAGATAGCATCTCTAATCTTAATAGCATTTTTTGGTGAGCCCCCTGCAGAAAGAAATATGGATTTATCGGTGTTGAAATTAGGGAACTCTTTGTCTGCATTAAAACCGCTCTCATGAGTATATTCAGTAAATGCTTGTCTTTCATCAGCGGCACCTTTTAAGGTATCCCATAAGTGAGAGTACAACGGACGCTTTGTTTCATCTTCCCAATCTGCTAAAGTCCAACTTGCAGGATCTAACCATTTTGTATCAGCCATAGAACACACTATAATTAGTTATATAATAATTATCATCGTCATTTTTATAACAGAAAAACCCCCCGCCGCTTGCGCTGTTTGGAATAGTTCCGGCATCATGTTGCATAGCTTTAACAGTCACACCGGCTTCAATAACGGTTCTAGTTGTTGGATTGTCATAGATTGTCCCTGTATAAGTGTTAATGTCAGTGCTTGCTGTAATCTCTATATACACAATGGCTGAACCACCTCCCCCTTGCTGGAAGTACCACATGGGTCCTTCTTTACTGGCCCTTAATTCTACTCTAAATACTTCATCTGCACCTATACCTGTTGCTGCGGAGAGCTCTTTGGCTTCTATATTAATTGCAGGTGAAACATCGGCCCATACATGGTTGACTGGGTCAGCATCTGTGTCGTCCCAAACAACAAAACGCATATCATAAAAACCTTCTTTACCTGCTGTTTCATTTAAAACCTTGGCGAAGTTGCTCTGAAATGTAGTTAGAGGTGTTGGTGGTGTAAGTACCGGGTTTTTCCCTCCTCCACTAGATCCGTTACTGCCTAAGTTATCTAAGACTCTTTTAGCTGTAGGGCTGGTAAATAATGTAATGTCTTTAGCCATTAAGGGAGCCTCTCATTAATCCTTAGATCTGTGAAGTCAATCTCATCGTATGTTAAGAAAGCTAAAAATACTGCTCTTGCATTAGCTGCAGATCCAAAAGCTGCTTTAGTGGCTACAGCATCCACAGTTATCCCGTTACCTGTAGTAGATAGTCCGTCCCATGCGTTTCGAATACCTCTAAGTCCTGCTGTGAAGTTAGCTTCAAGAAGTGCATACCCCTGCCCATTTAACATATGAGGACCTGAAATTTCTCTACCGTCTTCTGTAACCTTTACTAACTCATTACTTGAATTCCTAACCAAATTCCCTTGATCTACTACTCTAGTAGCCCATGTATAGATATTACCAATCAGAGTTATACTTTCAGTAGCATAAGGTATAGAGATTAATCTACCGTCTACTGGGTCGTTATATGTAAATAGCTCAGGCTCTATATCTACACTCGCGCACAGTAACTCTCTAGGATTCCAGGACTGGGTTTGTCCGCCTACAGTTATATCTACCTGGTTTAGGTTGACTCTCTGAAAAAATGTTTTATTTAAATTAAGTCCACTTGTGGCTTTATCTAGTCTATTGGCTCTTTGTATAGATATTACAGATAGTGGAAGTTCTTTTGTCAAGTTTACTGCTTCGCCATTTGAATACAGTAACGGTTGGCCTCTAAAGTCTGTACCCCACATATCTACTGTCATGGTACTGTTGGAGATACTGATTTTAGCTGGCTTATCCCAAGGGAACCTGAAGTTATCTGGGTTTTCCGGGTCTCTATTGCTGGCACTTGCCTCATCCTGTGGAGCATAGTTTACTGTAACCCTAAATGTGGCTGCAGCTCCTCCCTCTTCTGTACCTGACTGAGATACCGTAACTTTAGATACCACTGTAGCTTTATTTGCGGATTGGTAAGGGTTTTTCTCACCCTTCTGTGGGAGTCTCTGGGTTCCGTCTGCTGTGTAAGCTGTTTTAACGTTCTCTACATTTAGATCTGTACCTACTATTTTATATTGCCTAGTGAGTCTACTGTCCAGGTCAGTACGTTCGTCTAAAATCTCTATAGTGTTTATGATTGGTTTTGCCATTATGCTATACTCGTCATGTTAATGAAGTCTTTCGTACTTTGATTGATTCCTTCTATACCTTCACCCATGTCTTTCCATATTTTTTGGTTCTCTTTATCTTGTTTGCTCTGGTCTTTAATGAGTTTCAGTAATTCTTTTTCTCTCTGTTCTCTTGACTTACCAGGTGTAGTTATACCAGACTGTAATGCTTTTGCTCTGGCTCCTTGAAGTGCGTTAAGTGCCTGTATAGGTGCAAAAGAAGTAGTTTCGCCACCTTTACCTATCTGTTGAGAGGCTAGAGATACGGCTTTACTTTTTAGTGTTTCATCTATAGATAGTCCGCTTTCTGTAGCTTTGTTTATTATACTGTTGTACTTTTCTAAAGCACTGACTTGGTCTTTTTTAAGTTTATCTATAAACTCATTATTAACTCTCTCTTTATCTAGGTTGTCTAGGAAGCTCTTACTCGTTTTTCTAAAAGCAGAGGATACTTGTTCCTGGTCTTTTAATGGCTTTAGGTCGTCTCTTCCGAAAATATTTCTAAGTGCTTCTTCTTGAGTTTTAGGTGCCTTGTCTAGTTGTCTCCCAGTCAGTTCTGTTCTTAATTTTACTATCGCTTCCCTAAAGATATTCTCTACGTCACCTACAGCACCTTCCCCAAACTTCAGGAAGTTTGCTCTTGAGTTTTCTATCTCTTGTTCGAATCTTTTAATGTCTGAACGTATATCTAAATCTATATCTCTACCGCCAAGTGAGTTTAGTACTTCTCTTCTTTCGTTTATTTCTCTTCTACGGTTAAAAGCCCTAGTCTGGGCTTCAGATCTATCTCCCTGGGCCTCTGCTTGCTGTCTCTGTTTCTCTGCTGCCTGGAATTTTAAAGCTACTGCTGTAGCTGCAGTTAGACCAATTATAAGAGCCTGTACGGGACCTCCCGCCAAGTTAGAGAAAGATCTACCTACACTTCTGATACCCTTTCCAGCTATTTTTAAGCTAGATGTAAATATCTTGGTAGTCTCTTTTATTGGCCTTGTAGCTATTCTTTCTGCTACTTTAAAAATACCTGTACTAGCTTGTCTATAGAAACTTCCGCCCCTACCTCCCATAGCTGTGTTATTTGCTATACTGTTGCGTAGTGTATTAAATCCTGTAGATCTTCTTGTTTGAGTACCTCCTGCAGTAGATATACCTCCTGCTCCCGTAACTGCACCGACTATACCGCCAGTTTTTTTCATTCTTAAAAGACCTACACCTAAAGCTAAAATAGCCGGTGTTAGACTCCCTATAGAGCTTGTTACACTGTCAATAGCTTTTGCTGTGGTTGTTGCGAATTTAGCTATATTGGCAAATGCCTCACCCGCTACTGAACCTAGTTCAGCTACAGTCTGCTTTAAACTACCATCTCCTAGTTCTTTTCTAAATGATTTTAAAGCCTCAGAGAATCCAGAGGCAAAACCACCTACCCCTCCTTCACCCTCTGCAAAAGCTAAAAATAAAGACTCTCCGGTGTTAGTCAATCTATCTAGTTCTCTATTAAGTAACTGAGCACCACTTACAGCACCCTTACCTAAACTTTCACGAACTTCTCTAGTAAATGGTAATAGGAAATCTTTTGACAGGACTTTACCTTGTGCTACTAATTTAGCGAATTCTTCCTGGGTTTTACCCATAGCTCTCGCACCTAGTACAAATGCACCGGGTAGGGCTTCCCCTAATTGCTGCCTCAATTCTTCCATACTAACCACTCCTTTAGCTGCGATCTGCTCAAGTGCAGCAAAGACCCTGATAGACTGCTGCCTACTAGATCCAAAAGTGGTTAAAGCCTCTGAGAAACCAGTGAATACTTCTCTTGTTTGTTCTGTAGATAATCCGATAAGTTTAGTACTCGCTAGTAGGCGAGTGTACGTACCGGCCAAAGGCCGTAGTTCCAAACCTAACCTGTTTGCTTCATCTGCTAAGAAGCCCATTTCTTCTTTAGCACCTTTAGAGGTGCCAGTAACTGCTTTAAGTGTGTTGTTAATTCTGTCGAAATCTATTTTAATAGCTAGGGATTGTTTAAGTGCGCCTATAGCACTACTTAATAGTAGAAGACCTCCTCCTGCACCAGCTAATCTAGTTAGGTTGGTGTTTAGGCCCATGACCGACTTATCGGTTTGTTTTAGAGCTGAATTTACTCCGAAGACTTGACGCTGGGATCTTGTGGCATTCTTGCCTAGGTTCCTAAAAGCCCTACTGGCTCCTCTATCTTGTCCTGAAATAATTATCCGGGTATTAACTGCCATCTTCTGCTACCTTGTTTGCTTCAGACCTGTAAAGATCTTCTACATACCTTATCCTATTATAAATCTCTTCTGTCAGTTCTACTCCCCTTATTCTGAGGATTTCCCTAACTCCTATATAATCAACTCCTCCATAACCTTCAAAAGAAGGCTTCTGCTGCATAAAGATATCTGTCCAAAACTCTCCGACCTCGAAATTACCTACTGTGGGTGGGGGAGGGCTTCCGACACAAAGTATTTCCCCTCCACAAACCCATGCTGTTTTTCTTTTCTTTTTACTCTTCTTCCGTCTTTGGCAAAGTTTACAAGTATCTATCTTGTCTTTACTATTGCTGTACCAGGAGAAGAGGTTATCTAGTTTTTTGAGTCAGCTTCTCCAATACCGTAGGTTTTATCTACGATAGCATTTACCAGTTCGTTCTCTTCATCAAAAGACTTGACTGTAGCCAGGTCTTCATCAGTAAATACCAATGATAGTATTTTTAGTACAGCTTCGTCTTGCTGTTCATTTTTCAGGTTTAGTATCGAAATACCGTCATTTAGTAGGTTTCTTCTTTCAATCGTTGTCAGTGCTCTGACCTTATTCTTTAGCTTTTCCATAGTAGCTCCTTTAGTTAGCTGAATAAATTTACACTTTTTTATGAGGTAGTTCCACCCACAGTTTGACATACGCAAAAAGAGGGTGTAGGGTTACTTAAATTTAAAGGAGTAAGTAAATGAAAAATATAAAAGATAAGGTCTGTAGTGAGGTCGCTAGTGAGGTCTGTAATAAGGTCTGTAGTAAGGTCGATAGTAAGGTCGATAGTAAGGTCGATAGTAAGTTCTGGATTGAGGTCGATAAGAAGGTCCTTTGGAAGGTCTATAATAAGGTCCGTAGAGAAGTAACAGAAAGGATTATGCTATGAAAAATATAAAAGATGAGGTCTATAGGAAGGTCTATAGGAAGGTCTGGGATAAAGTAGAAGAAAGGACTATGCTATAAAAAAGTCCCCAAATAGGGGACTCTCTTGCTACTATGGAGGGAGATTTAAGCGTAGCTTGCGATGTCGTTAACTACAGTTATGACTATACTTGAGTCATCTGCATGGTCATCGAAGTAAGCTTGGAAATCAAGATCTAAGAAAACACCCTCACTACCAGTGACTTGTGGGGAGTTCAGACCGTACTCGACTTCGTTGAAGTCGATTGTTAAAGAGTCTGTTCCGCTAGTACCGATAACTTCGATAGAGCTTTCTGTAGCATTTAATGCTTTATTATAAAGGTTCATATTGTCAAACAATACACGACCATTACCGCCTATAGAATATTTACCTTCAGGAAGAGCAGTACGATTACCTCCACCTCCGATTGGGTATACATCAGTCTGTAGGTTAGATCCAATATTAAATGATAATTGAGTAAATTCAGTCGAAGCTGAACCACCTTCGTTTAGAGTAAGATCCAAAAATCTATATCTCTGGTAGTTGTGCGTAGTTGGTGTAGCATCGTAGTCAGTACCAGATTCAGTAAGGGAAGCCCCTACCACATCGATAGTGCATTGTAGAAGACCGTCACCCTCAAAAGCAAATGCCATACTATTGATTTTCAGTCCATTATACTTGAAGAACTGTGGAATATCTGCGAAATCTTTCTGTAAAAGAAAAGATGGCTGACAGTTTGTGTTGTCCACTTTGTACTCATGTGTATAAGGTCCTGCACCAGTAGTAGTAGGTGCCCCGAACATAGCCTTAAGCCAGTAAGGGAAATAGTTCTTATCTACAGGAACTACAATATTACCTGAAACATCTGTGTTCCCCTGAGAGGGTCTCTTAGGGTCTCTACGTCCGTCAATACTGTCGTCCTCGTTCTGGGCTCTGTTGGCAGTTATTGATTCACTAATGTATGGAACCTGAACTAACGCTGGAGACCCAGGATCTGAACCATAAGTAGTCTCAAAGTCGATACCTATCGGTACTTCACTACCCCGTTGTTGACCTGCGCATGAAGCCATAATAACTCCTTGTCGTTATAAGTTAATTTGAGCACCGATAACTTGCGGTACCCTTATTATTAAACCGTAATAAGCTAAGTAGAGAGGATGACTGGTTTCGTCCCACTCAATATCTGCTACACTAACTTCTATATTACAGTTCATGTTGTCTCTTAATTCAGCATACACTAGGTTGCCAAACTCTTCCACCTTCCTAAGGCCTGTTTGCTCTACTTTGTCACCAACTGTGTTAGTGGCACTATCCTTTAGTCCTATCTCCAATTCTACTTTGTAAATCCACTCGTTGACACGTTCGCCTTGAGTGCACTTATCTCTGTAAATTGAAATAAAGGGAGCTTCAGCCTCGGAAGGAGGACTAAACCCATTAGGGTTATCGTATACAGTCAAAGAACCGTAACTGTTATCTACAGTTAAAAAATCGCTTATGTCGGTACTTGCTGATAAAATCCCGTAGATATGATCTACGATTTGTGTCATTGTTATAAAGTCTACTGCCATTACCCTGCCTGCCTTCTTCTATCTCTCCGGGCTTCTCTACGAGCCGCTCTGATATTGTCGTTAACTCCTACTTCATTAAATAGGATTGCTTGGTATGCCTGGTCTTCTAATAGACCTAAATTTCTTTCCATTCGTTTTTCTAAAAGCCTAGGAATACTTCTAGCCATTAATCTGTTTACAGGGTCGAATATAGGTCTTGCTGGGACTCTTATTATGGAACCCTCTGGCATCGAAGCCATAGCCAACAGTCTAGCCCTATTTCTCCCTCTTGCATTTTCAGCTAAAGCGAAGAAATGTTGTTTCATAGCCATTGTTACTGTTTTGTTTCTCCCTTCCTGGAAGTATTTACCTGATCTTTTCCTAGCATCATTAGATGAAAAACCTACTATAGCAGTTAATGAACCCTTCTTATGTTCGAAGTGTATGGCTCTTTCGATGGATTTACCGTCTCTGTTTAAATCACCTGCGTAGTTCTTTTTTCTGAGTCTACGACCTTTAGATTCAGCTCTATCTATAGTTCTGTCTTCCTGTATTGCTGATAGTGGTTTTCTGTGTTCAGAGTTTCTAAGGTATCTTTTAGCTCTGTCATGTACTTCAAAACCAACATGTCTTATGGCTCTGTCGTATTCTCTTTTAAAATTGGTAGCTGCGATTATAGCAAATGGAGTAACTTCGTCTTCTATGACGATCCCGGTAGTTCCTGGTTTTACTGCACCAGAACCAAATCTTCTTCTCCTTTTAGCCATTATCTACGACCTCTTCCTCTAGGTCTTACTGTGTCTTCTCTTTTAGCTTCGCACCTCCAGGCACCTGCGCCTGTGTCTTCTGCTGATAAGATTTCCCAAGTATATGTGCCGTCATTGTATGTGGAGTGTACTAGGGGTTCTACGGCTACTTGAGATTGTTTGAGAAGTAATCTTGTCCAGTTTGATTCTACATGTCTTATGTTAACTGTAAGGCCCTTCCCTGACTCTCTGCCAGGGTTGGCACCTTTTGAAAAAACTGCATCTATATCAGGTACAGCAGACCCCCCGTAGGGGGTGTACGTGCCGGTCACGACAAATTTTCTATTAAATGTATATCTAGTTAGATCTGCCATGACCGACCTTTTTTAGTACTGTCCGATTAGTACACGGATATTAGTAGTGGCTCCAGAAGAGACGTCTTCTAGGGCTACGCCCCAGGCATCACCATTGGCTGCATCTACATTTAGTACACCTGAATCTAGGTATATTTTATCTCCTGCAGTGATAGCTGCATTACCCATGTCATCTGCTCCTACTACATCATGAGTGATAACACCCTTGATATAACAGGCTACTGCAGTTCCACTAACGGCATCTGTGATTGGTACACAGTTGATAACACCTACACGGGAAGCTACACCTGCTGATACAGTTGCACCTAGGTCCAGAGCGATGTTGTTGTCTATTGCGTCATAGTTAGTCATAATCTATTCCTTATGCTCCTGTGTTCTTAACCATACCGTTCCAGCGTACAGCCATAGCACCAATATCGGCACGAACTTTCCACTTGACACAGTCAGTATCGAAGTCTTTTTCTCTTTCCATGAACGGACTCATGTTGCCGTCAAGGAAGAATAGTTTTACAGTCTTACCTTTAGGACCTAATAGGAACCAAGGATCCCCAGAATCGTAGTCATCTAGGCGTGGTTCGTAGATTCTTTCGAAACGACCAGCGTAAATGTTAGTACGAGTAGTATCAGAATCTGCACCAGCAAACATCTGTGAGTTGAAGAATACTTCAGAAGCAGACTCGTTTTTAACTGCACTAAGTAGATACTTAGGCTGGATGTTAAGTCTACGCTTATCACCAATGTCTTTCTGTAGCTTCATAAGCTTGATAGCTTCACCGATAGTAGTTTCAGAGATAACACCCTGAGTACCTAAGTTAGCGTGAGCTGCATCAAACAATGGATTTCCGTCACCCATGTTACCGTTAGTAGTAAGGATAGAGTAAGCAGTATCACCGTATAGTCTGGCAACAGCTTCTCCAAAGCCTTCCATAGCGTCTGAAAGTTCAGAAAGGTCGTCATTGATAATAGCCTGGCGAGTTAGTTTATAACCCTCAGCATAGGTACTCAACTGGACAGTTTCTTTCTGTTCTGTACGACCCTGGTAACGAATTGCTTCGCCTTCAACGATCTGAGTTAGATCACCGATTTCGCCAGCTCTGACTTTGTTGTGAATCTGGAAGTTTCTCAAGTTACCTGAAGTGTCAGCCCATCGAGAATAAGTCTCGTCCTGTCTGTCGAAAGATTCAAGTAGTTGTTTGTTAGCTAGTGCACCTAAAAGATTAGGGAAATCAGAAGTACTTAGAGCACGACCAACAACTTCTCTAGCATTACCGTAACGAGACTGGCCGTTCTGAGCATTAAACTCACGACACATTTCCATCATAGATAGTCCAGCTAATTCATTAGCTATCTGCTTTCTTTCCTGAGAAACATCGTCACCTAGACCGACAGTTCTTAGCATTAGGGCATCAGCTGCACCTTCACGGAACTTGTCTTCAGCAGTCTTAACTACCTGAACACGACCGCTGGTTTCTTCAGCTTTGTTATTCACATTTTTGTCCTTAATTTTATCCGCAATTACTTTAAGAGCTCTTTCTTTAGCTTCCTCTACTTTGAGGTCTTTAACTTCTGCACGGAAATTTTCATCCATGTTTAGTTCATCACAAAGAGCGATGACTTCGCTTGCGCGAGTCTTTTCTGCTTTAATAGCTTCAGCACGTATAGAATCGACATCCACTGTCTCAGCCTTGCGAGTTTCGGCTGGAGCTTCTACCGGAGCTTCCACTTTCTTTTCTTCAGATTTCGACATAACTTGTCTTTCCTCTGTTTTTTCTTGTTTGCTTCTGTTTTTAGCATTGTCGTCTGCTCCGATAGGACATGAGCTAACTTCTTGTATGCTAGATCTTGTTACGACCTTTAATGGACCCTCGTAAGTCCTGCCGTGAAATTCTTTTGTTTCTCCTTCATCCAGGTATTCCCATTCATGGCCTCTAAATCCGATTGAATAGTCTGTAAGGTGTCCACCTTTAACTAGTTTAAATACTCTGTTTGATTTTTCGTCATCCGCGAAAAAGGCATCACCTACAAAAGAAGAACCTTCTACTTTCATTCCTCTTACAGATCCGATTTGGTCGGATGTAGAGTTGCGACTGTGGCAGTCTAGTAGTGGGACTTGTTTGTTTTTAGGTTGTCTAATGCTTTCAGGGAGTAATACAGTAGGCCAGTAATCATCTGTCCTTGCATCGTACTCGACAACGGGATTGTCTGTACTTATAATGATATTAACACTTCTACTCTCTGTATTCAGGGTAGAAGGGCTTTGAGGAGAAATACTCTCTACTTCCCTCTCTAAAAATCTATACGTCATTTCATCTGACATAAATTTCTCCTATTCTTTACTTTAATTTAGCACAAAGCTAAGGTAGTTCTCACGCACAGTAGGTTCACTAAAATTCTACACCGTACGCGATTGCGTCTAAGGCATCTAAGCCCGTTAAATCGTCCCGAATAATAAAACTTAAATGGTGCCGACCCATACTTTAGTAGACATAGTTTTAAATTCCTATACTTGGTTTTACATTGGTTAAAGTGTCCAAGCCTTCTTGTATTTGAGAAATTGGGTGTACATGATTGGCAAAGATGGCAAATTCATCTCCCGCACTTGGTGCATATGTAAAAGGTTCATCTAAAGTGATTGTTTTGGTTGCGCCATCGTAATTAGTGATTATCCTTGCTTGACCTGCTTGGCTACCGCTTACAATAACGATAGTCTGGTCTGCATAAAAACTAGTATTCGTTTCTGTTAAGTCTGTAGGCAATGTGCTTGTTGTGGGTGCACCTGTAAGATTACCTTCAGTAGATAGCCACGCGCTTGCTTGTCTCAATCTGCGTCCCGCACTTGTGGGGTTGTTGTGAGTGGCCCCCGTGAGTACTTCATCCCAAACACTATTCACGATATTTTGCACAGTTGGATCATTTAAATCATCAATAGTTGTTTTTGTGCCGGATATAAAGTAACCTGCTTTGTCGTTATTGGTTGCAACAATAACTTGGTCAGTTGCGTTGTTAAATGTGCTGAAACCCGTTGCAGTAAGCCAATCGCCTTGATTTTGCTGTAATTCATCTGTATCGGCCAAGATGCTTGTTAGATTCGTTTGTATAGTTTCGCTTGATGCTATAGTAACCGGAGACCTCCACTCTACATCTATTCCGCCTCCTCCGCTAGTTGAACTAACTACAGGGCGTGCTCCATCTGCTCTATATAATCTACGATTGTCGGTTTGTGAAATATTAGTAGCGGTTGCATTATCTAAATATATATTTACAACAGTGTTATTAATTTTAAAATTTGCTTCATCCACTGCCGTTACACCGCCAAAAAATTCTGCTACCCCTTGGTTAGTAGTTAGGTTATACGCCCACCAAGCGTAAAACTCCGCTAAGGTAAAGTCGCTAGCCACTGAAATATCTACTTCATCGTTAATATAATCAGCTGTAAATTTAGTAATAGTAGAACCGTCTAGGGCTAGAGTATTATAAGCTGTATCATCGTCTTGAGTAGTCAAGAAAGATAAACCTGTAATACCTATTATACCAGTTGCCAAAGCTTCACTTTTTGCGCTCGTCCCTGACGTATATGTTGCACGTAGTCTAATAGTATCACCGTCATCGACAGAAGCACTCAGCAAGTTAACGGATGTTGAGTACCCTGAACCGCCAGAAACAACGCTGTTGTCCAGCTCCGCAGCTTTAGTAACGTTATATACTTGGACTCTTGAACCGTCTATAATGTTAGGTGCAGTAATATTAACTGATTGCTCTAAGGTTATATTTGGCCCTGTGTTGGTTGTGACAGTTGTTCCGTTAGTTAAACTTAATGTGATAGCTCCACCGCTTGAGTTTGTTACTTCGCTTATTGTACACCCATCAAGTGTATAAGTTCCTGCTGTATCAAAGTCCAAAACACCATTTACAGTAACATTCGTTAGTGTTGTCCCTGATCCACTCTGGTAATTTACGTCACAATCAAAAGTCCCTCCACTTAATAATGTACCATTTTGTGTTGTTACAGATCCTGTTGTAGCTGTTGCTCCTCCTGTATACGTTGAGGCTTTTATTGTTACTTGAGGATCTGAGTAAGCGAACACTGAGCTAGCAGTAGCGTCTATTACAAGTGTCTTGTTAGTTAGTTCTATTTGATTACCTGAACGAGTTACAATAAAATCAAGGTAAGTCCCTAAATTATCTTCTAAGTGTGAAGCTGCTCGGTCATAAAATTTTTCAGGCGTATCAATTTCCGTGTACGCATCGACAATCGCTTTGTTTGACTCTGTGATATTAGCGTCTGGCAATAAAGATATATTTAACTCTAAATCTTCTAATCCGTTCAAATTGTAATCATTTGATTGTATTAAGTAGCCGTATTTGTAACTAGATGCGGTAAAAATTCCACCATCGTCTGCATTTTTATCAAATCGTATAACCTCTAAATCATTGCCATCGGTTGTAAGTAAATACCATACCTTAAGAATTTGATTGTGAGTTGATGATTTGCCATTAGCTGCCGTTGTTAATGTTGTATCGGATACTGCCGTAAAATCCCATCCTGATCCAAAGTTAGATGCCAAATTGACTCTATTGTTATCATTATAGCTTGGCAGGAATGTTTTAACATTTTGCAAAGGATTATTACTTATGTCCTTAATGTTAGTGCTAACTTTACGATAAAGTCTGCATCCTCCACCGTTGTGAGGATGTGTACCAGTAGCAATAAGTGGAAGCACTGCTAAATTCATTCCTGTAGAAGCATTGAAAATACTGTCCCCATTATTAAATCGCAATGCAGAATCTTTAAGATTTGCCTCTGGACTAAAATTGTTTAGGGTAAAATCTGTATTTGGCCCGCCGTGATCTAATCCACCTCCACCTTTTGGTGAATAATTATCTAATGTAATTCCCGAAGCATTGATTGTTGTGCGTTTCCCGAT
>Ga0213865_10001385_pt1 | contig 15834 bp, 17 predicted proteins | sample PICome_6_FD_160100 | JGI IMG/M metagenome (GOLD analysis project Ga0213865, IMG submission 160100) | Coastal seawater microbial communities near Pivers Island, North Carolina, United States - PICO282 | ecosystem: Environmental > Aquatic > Marine > Coastal | place: USA: North Carolina...
ATTACCTCTTTTTTATGAATCTTTAATTTCAAAATTTAATAACTCAAATATTAAGTTAACTATAAATTCAAAAGATAAGCTTTTAAAAAAATTAAATAATAATGAAATTGATTTTATTATTACAACAACTCCGAGATTAAAAAAAGAATTAAAAGTAATTCCATTTTATTATGAACCGCTAATGATTGTTATTCCAAAAAAATTACAAAACTTTGATTTAAAAATAATTGAACCAAACAAAATAAATACCAATGAAATTTTAGTTCCTAAAAAAAATAATGATCTTAAAAAAAGTATAATAAAACTTTTTAATACCAAAAAGTTCAATACCAAAATAAAAACTGACAATCTAGAAACATTATTAAACCTATCATTAAATGGTGCAGGCATGTCAGTTTTACCCTACTTATTTTTTGAAGGTTTAAGAGATGAAAAAAAATCACTAGTATTTAATTTCTCAAACCCTCTTCCATCGAGAGAAATAAGCATGGTTTTTAAAAAAAATTCTCTTAAAGAAGATTCAATTTTAAATATATTTCAATTAATTAAAAAATCATTAAAACACATTAGAACTTTTTCTGATGTTAAAATAATTGAAGACTAACTAAATGATGGAGTTATATAAATGAGGATTTTGAAAAGTATAATTTTTAACCCAAATCATTAGTTCGTTGTATTCGTAAGGCAACAATATCTTAGATGCTTTTGCCAATTCTTTATTAAAGAGTTTAGGATTGAAGCTTACTTTTTTTAAAACTTCTATTGTGTAATTATAAATTGATCTAGACATAATTTAGTTGTTATTCTAATTTAATAATTAGAAACCATTTTAAATCTAAATAAAATGTTAATAATTATTTTTTTGATCTAAGCTTTATACTCCACTTAAAAGTAAATTCAGAGACAACATCTCCATTTTGATCAATTCCTTTTGTTAAAATAGTTAATGTTTGAGCTTCTTTAGTTACAACTGCATCGTTAACCATCTTATCTAAGTCAGGACCATTTTCATATGTGAATAAAATCTTTCCAACAGCTTTTTTAGTAAAATTTGAAGTAGAGCCTATTAAAAGCATTGAAATATTATGTCCACTATTTTTAATTTTTTCACTGAGAAGTAAACCACCTGGCATTTCTGCAGCCATTCCTTGTACTGCCCAAAAAAGCGAATTAAAAGGATTTTTATTAATCCATCGGTGTTTAACTCTAACTGAACAAGAATTGTTTTCAATTGAATCCACTCTCACACCACATAACCACGCGGATGGAAGCCAAAAAAAAGACATTTGGTTTCGAAAAAACAAAGAAATTTTGTTCATAATTAGTATAAATATACTAATAATATTAGTTATTCAAAGGAAGCTAAATATCTTTCAGCATCTAAAGCAGCCATGCATCCCGTTCCAGCTGCGGTAACCGCTTGTCTATATTCTTTATCTTGAACATCACCAGAGGCAAAAACACCTGGTTTATTGGTATGAGTTGACTTTCCTTTTGTTATTATGTACCCCGATTCGTCCATATCAAGTTGGTCTTTAAAAATATCGGTATTAGGTTTATGTCCAATAGCTATAAAAAGTCCTGTTACTGAAATATCCGTAACTTCTTTTGTTTGATTGTTGATAATACTGACTCCCTCAACTACATCCTTTCCTAAAACTTCTTTTATTTCAGAATGATAACAAACTTTAATATTTTCTCTTGAATTTACCCTATGTTGCATTGCTTTGGAAGCTCTCATCTCTCCTTTTCTAACAATCATAGTAACTTTTGTACATATATTAGATAAATAAGTTGCTTCCTCAGCAGCAGTATCCCCTCCTCCAACAATTGCAACATCTTGACCTTTATAAAAAAACCCATCACATACAGCACAAGCAGAAACACCACCACCTCTCAACCTTTGTTCAGATGGAATACCTAAATACTTTGCAGTTGCACCAGTTGAAATAATAATACTTTCTGCTTCAATTTCAGTTTTATTATCAACAACTACTTTGTGAATTCCACCAGGATTATCGTTAAATTTTACAGACGTTACCATTCCAATTCTAACGTCAGTACCAAATCTTTCAGCTTGCTTTTGTAATTCAACCATCATTGTAGGGCCATCCACTCCGTCAGGATAACCAGGAAAGTTATCAACCTCAGTAGTTGTGGTTAATTGGCCACCAGGTTCCATCCCAGTGTACAAAACAGGCTTTAAATCAGCCCTAGATGCATATATTGCAGCAGTATATCCTGCAGGTCCAGAGCCTATGATTAGAGTTTTAATTTTTTCTAATGACATATGTAAAATTTAAAAATATAAATTTATAATTTTTGACCAATGACTATTAACAAAAGTTAAAAAAGTTATCATCAAAAAATAATATCCAATATTGTTCATTAATATTTGATGATTTTTGAAATAATCCTATATTTGCTGGCTAATTTCGGGGTGTAGCGTAGCCCGGTTATCGCGCCGCGTTTGGGACGCGGAGGTCGCAGGTTCGAATCCTGCCACCCCGACAAAAAAACCTCTTCAATTGAAGAGGTTTTTTTTAAAATATTTTTTAATTATTCTTCAACCCAGTCAAAAACTTTAGCATATTCAGTTGGGTCAAATGCATTGTAAATTTCAATTATTTTACCATCCTTCCATTGAAAATAAGCGTGCCCTTTTGCCGTAAGTTTTTCACCAGTTTTCTTGTTTGTTCCTACCCAAGTGTACCAGTAATTAGTGTAAATTGTTCCATTGTTATAGAACATGGTATTGACTCTTCTGTCAATATTATTAATACCATCATAAAAATTGTGACCAGCTGAAAATCCATCAAACATTTGTTCAACAGTCATTTGGTCATCGTTAACATTGATTACTGCATCTTCAGCAAACATATCCTTTACAGATTGTAAATCATTATTAGCGTAAGCATCAACAAATTGATTAAGTTTTTGATTTCTTTCATCTGTTGGTGAAATCACACCACCCCATTCAGAATTGTCAAAATTTACTGGAACATTATTACAGGCAGTAAAAGTTAAGACTAGCATTATTATTAAAGTTTTTTTCATTATTATAATTTTGATTATTTACTAAGATATAAATTATGATTATTAATTTGGCATAGAATTAGCTAGAATTAGTTTTTGTTTTATTTATTTAATTTTGTTATGAAATGAAATGGAATTGTAAGCATACATGGAAAAAAGCTAGTACAAATACCTTGTGGTGTTTACTAGGTTGTTCTATTGGAGACTTTGGAACTATTTTTTATTTTCAAAATATTGAACATTCTTGGCCAATATGGGCAGTTATGACTCTTGCAATTATTAATGGTTTAATCACAAGTATTGCACTTGAAACATTCATACTTTCAAAACAAATGGTATTAAAAGAAGCGTTTAAAGTTGCTATTGGTATGAGTTTCATAAGTATGATTGGTATGGAAGCTGCTATGAACATAACTGATGTTCTTCTTACGGGAGGTGCTTTACTTACTTGGTGGGCCATACCATTTATGTTACTAGCTGGATTCACAACACCTCTTCCATATAATTATTGGAGATTAAAAAAATACAACACTAGTTGTCATTAATGCTTAGATACGGGATGTGGCGCAGTTCGGTTAGCGCACACGGCTGGGGGCCGTGGGGTCGCAGGTTCAAATCCTGTCATCCCGACTTTTTATCTATATTTAAGAACATATTTTAATTTAATATTATGAAAAAAAATATTTCTATTTATTTCACAATACTTATTATCATGTTTAATTTTTCATGTGGTCAAGAACCTAACGATAAAAATGAAATAATAGTAACGGATGAATTAAATTATGAAATGGAGCTAGTATTTGAAAATGAGGGAATCATTTGGGGATTAGAGTTTCTTAATGACAATTCAATTTTAGCTACTTTAAAATCTGGATCGATAATACATTTTAAAGATGGAGTAAAAAAAGAATTAAAAGGTGTCCCTGAAATTTATCTTAGAGGTCAAGGTGGTTTACTTGACATAGCAATACACCCAAATTTTGAAAAAAATAAGTTTATCTATTTGGCTTATGCTTCTGAGGATATTGAAGGAAAAGGAGGAAATACAACCATTTCTAGAGCTATCCTAAACGGTGATACTTTGGAGGAACTTGAAGTTTTATATAAAGGCACACCCGATTCAAGAAAAGGTCAACACTTTGGTGGAAGGATGGAATTTGATAATGAAAATTATCTTTTTTTCTCAATTGGTGATAGAGGAAACAGAAATGTTAATCCTCAAGACATAACCATTGACGGTGGAAAAATATATAGAATAAAAGATGATGGAACAATCCCTAAGGACATTCCTTTTTACAATGATGGAAACGCAAAAAAAGCTATATATTCCTATGGTCACAGAAATCCACAAGGAATGTTTAAACATCCTGTATCAGGAAAAATTTGGACTAATGAACACGGGCCAAGAGGTGGAGATGAAATCAATATTATTGAAAAAGGTAAAAACTATGGTTGGCCAAAAATTACTTATGGAATCAACTATAGTGGAACTACAATAACAAAAAATAAAAGTCTTCCTAACATGGAACAACCCTTGTATTATTGGATTCCATCGATTGCACCAAGTTCATTTGAATATATTTCAAGTGAAATTTACCCTGATTGGAAAGGAAGTTTGCTTGCTGGAGCATTAGTTTTTAAATATATTGAAAGAATTGTTTTAGAAGATGATATTGTTGTCTCCAGATCAAAAATCGCTGAAAATTTGGGAAGACCAAGAGACATAAAACAAGGTCCTGATGGATACATTTATGTGTCAATCGAAAATAAGGGAGTTTATAAAATAATACCAAAAAAGTGAGATTTATAACTCTAATAATATTATTACTAGCAACTACAATATCTGCTCAGGATGAAACTTTATCAAACTCCATTAAAAGAGGCAAATTATTGTATGAAGATTTTTGCGTTAGATGCCATATGCCAGACGGTAAGGGACAAAAAGGCATTATTCCACCCATTGCAAAGTCTGATTTTCTATTCAAACATATGGAAGAAAGTGTAAAAGCATTAAAATTTGGAGGTATTGATGGTGAAATTATAGTTAATGGTGTTAAATATAATTCTAGAATGGAAAAAATGGGTCTTTACGATGATGAAATTGCAGATATAATGAATTACACACTTAACAGCTGGGGAAACAAATATGATAAAATCATCAAAGAAGACTATGTTAAAAGTTTAAAAAAATAAGATGCCTATAATTGGAATTTGTGGAGGTACTGCTTCTGGAAAAAGTACAATTGCGAAAAATATTAAAAATTTATTCTCTAAAGAAGGGGCAGTTATAATTCTTTCAGATTCCTACTATAAAGACCATTCAAGTTTTGACTTTGATTCACGTTCAAAAATAAATTTTGATCACCCAGATTCAATTGATTTTGAATTTCTAATTAAAAATTTAAAAAAACTTAAGTCAAATAAGATTGTAAAAGAGCCTATTTACTCATACAAAACTCACAGGAGATTAAAAAAAACAAAAAAAACTTTTCCAAAACATTTCATAATACTGGAAGGATTACACATATTTTGTAATAAAGATTTAATTAAATTAATTGATTATGGATTATTTTTAGATCTAGATTCGGAAATTAGATTTCAAAGAAGATTGGAAAGAGATATTAAAGATAGAGGAAGAAAACCCGAAGAGGTTAATGAAAGATTTTTTAATATGTGCGAACCTATGTATAATAAATTTATATATCCATCCAGAATTAATGCAGATGAGATATTGGACATGAAAAGTGTTAAATTTAATGAAATTAAAAAATTATTAAGTGAGTTTATTTAGATCTATTTACAAGAAATTTATCTCTAGTAAGTTTTTTAAAGTTTTTACCAACTTTTACATATTAATGAGTTCTATTTTTATTATTTGGATGATATTTCTTGATACTAATTCCTATTTAATTCACAGTAGATTAAATAGTGAAATTGAACAATTAATTATAAAAAAAGAAAACTTAAAAAAAGAAATAGAAAAAGACAAAAAATTTATTAATGACATGAAAGATCTTGATAAATATGAAGCTTTTGCAAGAGAAAACTTTTATATGAAAAAAGATGGTGAAGAAATATATATTATTGAATATAAAGATAGTATTGAAAACTAGTTAACAAAATCCTTAATTACACCTGATTTAGATTTTAAAAAATTGTATTTTTAAACAAATGTAATTTGATGAGTAAAATTATTGCAGTTTCAAATCAAAAAGGGGGTGTTGGAAAAACCACAACTGCTCTAAATTTATCAGCATGTCTTGGAATTTTAGAAAAAAAAGTTCTTTTAATTGATTTAGATCCTCAAGCTAATGCAACTTCCGGAATTGGTTTAAATCCTAAAGAAATTAAAAACTCTTCATACCAATTACTTGAACATAGCGTAGATGCTGATAAAATTATTTTAAAAACTTCTACCCCAAACCTTGATTTAATTCCCTCCAGTATTGATCTTGTGGCTATTGAAATAGAACTTGTAAATCATACAAATAGAGAATTTATGCTCAAAGAAGCTATAAAATCCATTAAAAGTAATTATGAATTCATAATTATAGATTGTGCTCCATCTCTTGGTTTAATAACTTTAAATGCATTAACCGCTGCAAATTCTTTAATTATTCCTATTCAATGTGAGTACTTTGCATTAGAAGGATTAGGAAAGCTTCTTAATACAGTTAAAAGTATTCAAAAAGTTCACAATCCTGACCTAAACATTGAGGGATTGCTATTGACTATGTATGATTCCAGACTTAGACTTTCAAATCAGGTTGTTGAAGAAGTAAGAAAACATTTTCAGAATATGGTTTTCAAAACAATTATACAAAGAAATGTTACACTTGGAGAGGCTCCTAGTCATGGAAAAAATATTATTGATTACGATTCAACTAGTAAAGGAGCAAAAAACTATTTAAAATTAGCTCATGAAATAATTAATAAAAACACTTAAATGGCTAAAGCATACAAAAAACAATCTCTTGGTAGGGGTTTATCTTCAATTCTTGAAGACCCCAACTCTGATATCAATTCCATTAAAGACACAAATGCAGATAAATTAATTGGAAATATTATAGATCTTCCTGTTGATCAAATTCAAGTAAATCCTTTTCAACCAAGATCTAATTTTGAAGAAGAAAGTATTCAAGAATTGGCTGAATCAATTAATGAATTAGGGATCATTCAACCGATTACTGTTCGTAAAAAAGGGTTTAAATCTTATGAAATAATCTCTGGAGAAAGGAGATATAGAGCCGTATCTACTCTGAATATCAAATCAATACCAGCATATGTAAGAATTGCCAATGATCAACAATCGCTTGAAATGGCACTTGTTGAAAACATACAAAGACAAAATTTGGATCCAATTGAAATTGCATTATATTATCAAAGGTTAATTGATGAAGTAATGCTCACACAAGACCAAATGAGTAAAAGAGTAGGAAAAAAAAGATCTACAATTTCTAATTACTTAAGACTTTTAAAGTTAGATCCTATAGTTCAAACTGGAATAAGGGATGGTTTTGTCACTATGGGGCATGGTAGAGCACTTGTTTCAGTTGAAAATAAAGAACTACAATTAGAATATTATAAAAAAATATTAGCTGAATCACTCTCAGTAAGAGCAACAGAAACTTTAATAAATAAAAAAAACCAAGAACATGATTCAACAGTAATCAAAGAAATACCAAAAAATATTCTAAAGGATAAAATTAGAATTAGTAAAAATTTGAATCTTAATGTTAAAATATCTCTAAAATCAGATAATAAAGGTTCTATTTCAATTTCATTTAATAATATTGAGGATTATAAGAAAATAATAAAGAAACTTTCGAGTGAAAAATAAAGTTACATTATTATCGTTATTTTTTTTAGTTTATTTTACATCCTATTCTCAAGAAAATGAACTTAAATTTGATGAATTAGATCCTACAGCACCATCAAAAGCTGCATTTTATTCAGCAGTACTTCCTGGTCTTGGTCAGGGATTTAACAAAAAATATTGGAAAATTCCAATTGTTTATGCTGCAATTGGATCGTCAGCATACTTGTATGATTTTAATAATAAAAAATATTGGGATTACAGAAATGCATACAAAAGTAGAAAAGCAGGTTATAAAAACGATCCTTATCAAAATTTAATATTAGATGATGATAGATTACTTGATGGAGCTGATTTTCATAAAAAAAATAGAGATTTATCAATGGTTTTCATTGTTGGATTCTACATCTTAAATATTTTGGATGCTAATATAGATGCTCATCTAAAACAATATAATGTAAATGAATCACTAACAATTAAACCCTACATTAACAATGATATTGAATTTTACGAGCAATCAATTGGAATATCATTAAATTTGAATTTTTAAAATGAAAATAGCTTTATTAGGTTACGGTAAAATGGGTAAAGAAATTGAAAAAATTTCTATTGAGAGAGGACATACTATTTCTTTAATAAAAGACAAGAATGATGTTATAAAATCTATAGACAATACAGATGTAGCAATTAATTTTAGTACCCCAGATTCTGCTATTGAAAATATAAAACTTGCTTTAAATTCTTCTGTTCCTATTATTTGTGGTACAACAGGTTGGCTTGAGGATTATGATAAAATTTTAGACTTTTCAAAGCAAACCAAAACCTCTTTTTTGTATTCTTCAAACTACAGCTTAGGTGTTAATCTATTTTTCGATTTAAATAAAAAGTTAGCAAAACTAATTTCTAAACATAATGACTATACATTAAAAATTAGTGAAACACATCATACTGAGAAATTGGATAAACCAAGTGGAACTGCCTTAACTATTGCAGAAGACATAATCAATAATTCAAAATATAAAAATTGGTCTTTTAAAAATAATAACATTTCAGAAATAGAAATGGAATCTATTAGGGAAACGAATGTTCCTGGAACTCACATAGTGACTTACAAGTCTGATATCGACTCAATAGAACTAAAGCATGTTGCACATAATAGAAAAGGTTTTGCTCTTGGAGCTGTTGTGGCAGCTGAATGGATTATTGACAAAAAAGGTGTATTCACTATGTCAGATGTTATCAAAGATCCTAACCTAAATTTTTAAATATGACAATTTTTGAGTGGTTAATTTTCTTTTTTGTTATCCAATTTGTACATGGCTTAGGAACTTGGAAACTCTACAAATCTGCAGGATTTAATCCTTCTTTAGCATTTATTCCTATTTATAATGCCTTAATACTTATGAAAATAATTAGAAGACCTGTGTGGTGGGTAATTTTACTTTTTATACCCATTATTAATCTACTAATATTTCCTGTTGTATGGGTCGAAATCGCCAGAAGTTTCGGAAAAAATTCCACAACTGACACATTTTTAACAATCTTAACTTTAGGGTTGTTTCTATATACAATAAATTATTCATCAAATATAAATTATATAAAAGACAGAAGTCTAAACCCTAAAACAGCTTTTGGTGAATGGATCAGTTCGATAATATTTGCAATTGTACTGGCTACCTTTGTTCATACCTATTTTATTCAACCTTATATTATTCCAACAGGTTCTTTAGAAAAATCTTTACTGGTTGGTGATTTTTTGTTTGTTAGTAAATTTCATTATGGAGCAAGAGCTCCTCAAACTGCTGTTTCTTTTCCTATGGTTCATGACACAATAGTAGGAACTGGAATAAGATCATATTTAAATAAGCCTCAGATACCATATTTTAGATTACCTGGGTTTCAAAAAATAGAAAGAAATGAGATAGTAACATTCAATTGGCCTGCAGATACGGTTAGGAAATTTTTTGTAAGAGAAAAGGGAGTAAAAAAACCAATTGATAAAAAATCAAATTATGTGAAAAGATGTGTAGGTATTCCATCTGACACACTAGAAATTATCAATGGTAAAATTTACATTAATAATGAAAAAAGTAAAATGCCATATAGGGCGAAACCTATTTTTAATTACACAGCTTACAATAGTAAAGGGATTTCAAATTCGAATTTAATAAAATTAGGAATTGACAATATTCAAAGAAAATTTAAAATTGAACAAATAACCCAATATAAATTTGAAGCAATTAGGCCTTTTCTGCTAAATATTTTAGATAATAATCCAGATAACTACATTGTTATTACAAAATCTGATGGGATTCCTTATGAAGTTAGACTCAGAGCCAGAATATCTATGGTTGAATTAACAGATACTAAAAAAGATTTATTTTTAACTGATCAGGAAGCTGAATTAATAAATAGCTCTAAGATTACTGACAGTTTAGTCAGGAAATTCAGAACCACGAAATCTTACAATACTTCTTTTTTTCCTAATGACATTAAATTCAATTGGAATGAAGATAATTTTGGACCAATAATAATTCCTTCAAAAAATCAAACAATTAATTTATCGAAAGAAAATTTACCTCTTTACAAAAAAGTTATTAGAGATTATGAGAAAAATACTCTCGAATTAGATAAACAGGGTAATATAATTATCAATAATAAAATCACAAATCAATATACTTTTAAACAAGATTATTACTGGATGATGGGCGATAACAGATACAGATCAGAGGACAGCCGAAGCTGGGGTTTCGTTCCTGAGGATCACATTGTCGGAAAACCCGTTTTTATCTGGTTTAGTATTGATGGAATTAATGATGGTTTTAAAAATTGGAAAATTAGATGGGATAGAGTATTTACAACTGTAAATTTAGATGGAGAACCTAAATCATATAAATGGTATTTTCTTGTTGGTGTTTTAATTGTTTTGATTTATTCTGAAATTAAAAAAAGAATTAAAAAACAATAAATTTTGAAACCAGAAGAAAAAGTATTAATACCACCATATTTTGGAAGTATAACTACTTGGAAAGAGATTTTAGATTCCAAAATAACTTGGGACATTCATAAAAACTATACCAAACAAACCTATAGAAATAGAACATATATACATTCTGCAAATGGTCTCCAAAATTTAATTGTACCAATTAAACATTCTCTTGAGAAGTTTTCGATGCAAAGTGCAATCATTGATAATAGTTCAAGTTGGAGACAAAATCATTGGAAATCAATAAAAACTGCTTATAATTCGGCTCCTTTTTTTGAGTTTTATGAGGATTCTTTGAAAAAACTATTTGATACTAAATTCACAAACTTATTAGATTTAAATATATCTACAATTAAATTGATTTCTAAATGGCTTGAAGTCGAAATAAAGTATGATTTTTCAAAAGATTATAACAAAGTTTATAATTCAAAAATTGATCTAAGAGGATTAATCAATTACAAAAATAAAACTTCCATAAAATTTAAAAAATATAACCAAGTTTTCATTGCCAAAAATGGTTTCTTAAAAGATTTAAGTATACTTGATTTAATTTTTAATGTTGGTCCAAACAGCGAAAGTATTTTAAAATAAAAAAGCAGGCCGTAAGCCGGATTCTGTCGTGTCTTATCATTTATCTAGACAAAATATTACTATTTTGTTCTAACCGCCTACCCCCCAACATCGAACGAGCAGCTCTCAAGCGTTGGTCTACGTGGCGTTTCACCTTATAGAGTTTACATGATTTCACTACAGCCAAACTGTACATTCTTTCTGTTGCACTTGTCCTCTAATAAATTAGTGACGGGTGTTACCCGCTATAATGCTCTTTGGTGTCCGGACTTTCCTCTTTCAAAAACAAAAGCGATAAGATGGCCTGCTTTAGCAAAAATAAATTAAAAATATGTTGATAAAAAAATATTATTAAGTATTTAAATTAATTAAAATCAATGGTCTATTTTTATATTTGTAATTCATGGAAAACTTTATAGTTTCAGCACTAAAATATAGACCAGATAGTTTTGAAAGTGTTGTTGGTCAGAATTCGATCACCAAAACTTTAGAAAACGCTATTTTACAAAATAAAATACCTCAAGCCATGCTATTTTGTGGTCCAAGAGGAGTTGGAAAAACTACTTGTGCTAGAATTCTAGCAAAACAAATTAATAATGGAAATGAATCATCAGACTTCTCTTATAATATCTTTGAACTTGATGCTGCCTCAAACAATGGAGTTGATGACATAAGAAATCTAATAGATCAAGTTAGAATTCCTCCACAAACTGGAAATTATAAAGTGTACATAATCGACGAGGTACACATGCTTTCAGGTCAAGCATTTAATGCTTTCCTTAAAACATTAGAAGAGCCTCCCAAGTATGCAATTTTTATTTTAGCTACGACTGAAAAGCACAAAGTAATACCTACAATTTTGTCTCGTTGTCAAATATATGATTTTAAAAAAATAGAAATTTCAGATATTAAAAACCACTTAGAATTAATTGCAAAAAAAGAAAATATAACTCATGATGATGATTCACTTTTTTTAATTGCAAATAAATCTGATGGAGCATTAAGAGATGCTTTATCAATTTTTGACAGATTAGTTAATTTTACTAACGGTAACATTACTAAAGATTTAGTATACAAAAATTTAAATATTTTAGACCATGATGTTTATTTTAAAGCTACTGAGCTTATTTTAAACAATGATATAACTAACTCACTGCTCTTATTTAACGAAATAAATAACCAAGGTTTCAGTGGTCAACATTTTATTGATGGATTATGTTTACACTTTAGAGATCTTTTAGTATCAAAATCGTCTGAAACCCACATGCTTCTAGATCAAAATATTAATCTAAAAAAAAGATATGTAGACCAATCTAAACTAATTGATTTAGATTTTATTTTGAATTCAATAAACCTCATAGAGGAATGTAGTTTCAAGTACAAAAACAGCAAAAATCAAAGACTTTTAACTGAAATATGCTTAATGAAATTATGTTCAATTAGAAATATTGAATTAAAAAAAAAAGTCAAAATTCTAAGTAAATCTGAAATAATTAAATCAAATACTAAGACTTCATTTGATTTTAAAAATAATTCTGAAAAGAACACAATTGAAAATAAAGAAACTTTAATTGAAAACAATGTTAATAAGAATGAAAAAAATATAGAAAATGTAGTTTCAGGTTTATCTATATCGTCACTCAAAGCAAAAAAGAAAATTAATACCCTAAAAAATGAAAAATCAAAGAATTCTACATATAATGAATTTGAATTTGATAATGATCAACTCGATAAATCTTGGATAAAGTTTCAAAAGAAGATTAATAAGGAGGGACGAAAAAATCTAGCCAGTATACTTTCAATCAATAAACCTGAAATAATAAAGGGTAATTTAATTAGTTACACTCTTACAAATAATACCAATAAATTAGAGTTGGAAAAAAATAAGATTGATTTACTCAATTTTTTAAAAAAAGACTTGAAAAATGACAAAATTTTACTGGAGATTAGAGTAAATAAACTAAAAGAAAAAAGTTTTGTCTATACACCATCTGAAAAATATGATAAATTAAAAAAATTGAACCCTAACATTGAGATATTAAGAAAAGAATTTAAACTTAATTTATAATTTTTTTAATAGTTCATGCACCATTGCATCCGCTAAACCTATTTTTGGTACCAAAATTTCCTTTGAATTTAGTTTATCCATTACGAATTGATAAATTTTACCTGCAGGTACAATGACATCAATTCTATCTGGGTTTAACTTAAGTTCTATTGTTTTTTCAAAATCAGTCATCTTATCCAACTTATTTATTGATATGTCTAATAAACTTTTTTTTAGAGGAACTCCAATGTTATTTCCAGATATTTTAAAAATTTTATTAATATTTCCACCTAGACCTACTAGTCTAATATCGTTTTGAGAACCTAAATTATCATATATCCATTCTTCTAATTTTTTCCATGTGGAACTTTTTACCAAATTATTAATTAACCTAACTCCTCCGATTTTAAAAGACTTAGATGAAATGATTTTATTATTTTTAAATAGTGTTAGTTCTGTACTTCCACCCCCCACGTCTAAAAAACAATATGTATTCTCATTCGAAAAAAATTTATTGTTGTTTGTAATTATTTTAGCTTCCTTGGATCCACTAATAATTTCTACATTTAAACCAATCTTATTTGATACCTCATTTACAATAAGCTCACCATTAGATGAACTTCTAAGTGCTGATGTTGCATAGGCTAGATATTTCTCAACATTATGAACTTTCATGATCAATTGAAATGATTTCAATGAATCAATTAATCTTATAATATTAGTTTTTGAAATTTTTCCATTTTTAAACGCATCTTGACCTAATCTTACAGGAAGTCTTATTAAAGAATTTTTGGTAGTAAAAAACTTAGAATCTCTTTTATATACATTAGATATTAGTAAGCGTATAGCGTTTGAACCAATATCAATGGTAGCAAATTTTTTAATTTTTTTCAATTTTATTTAAATAGTAATCATACATCATTATCTGTGATCTATGTTTTTTTTTAGATTTAGTTTTATTAGAATTATTATTTGAATTAACAAGCGTTGATTTTACATTGTCTTTCCAATAGATTTCGAATATTTGATTTATTTCATCTTTTAAATTATCCTGAAATATTGGACACGTGACCTCCACCCTATTATCCAAATTTCTGGTCATCCAATCAGCTGAAGAAATGAAAACTTTATTATTATTGTTGTTATTAAAAATCATAAATCTGGTATGTTCCAAAAACCTATCTACAATACTAATAACTTCAATATTTTCACTCATATTTTTAATTCCAGGAACCAAACAACAAATACCTCTTATTATCATTTGAATTTTAACACCATTTCTACTAGCCTCATATAATGATTTTATAATACTATGACTTGTAAGATTGTTAATCTTTACTTTAATCCATGCTGAGTTACCTTTTTTCGCATTTGTTATTTCATTTTTGATTAGTTTTTTTAATCTGGATTCAGTATTAATTGGAGAAACAAATAGATTTTTAAAATTATACTTTTTATAATTAGCAGTAAAAAATCTAAAAACATCTGAAACTTCATTCAAAATCTTATTATTAGATGTAAATAGAGTTAAGTCAGTGTAAATTTTTGCAGTTGATTCGTTAAAATTTCCTGTACTAATAAATCCATATTTCTTAATTATTCCATTCTCTAGTCTTTCAATTAAGCATATTTTACTATGAACTTTTAAATTTGGAGATCCATAAATTAATTTAACTCCATTAGACTGCATTTCCTTTGCATATTTTATATTTGCTGACTCATCAAATCTGGCTTGAAGTTCGATTTGAACTTTAACATTTTTACCATTTCTAGCAGCATTTATTAGTGCACTAGCAATTTTTGAGAGCTTGGATAATCTGTATATAGTAATTGAAATACTTTTAACCTTAGGGTCTATTGATGATTTCATCAATAAACTAATTATGTAAGAGAATTTATTGTAAGGTGTATGAATGAGAAAATCTCTATTTTTTAATTTTTCAAAGGTATTGTCACTATGGCTAAAATCAGGAATGTTAAGTGGACTAAATGGTTTATATATAAGATTTGTCTTAATATCTGGAAATGCCATATAATCTCTTCTATTATGATACTTTCTACTAGAAATAACACTATCTGTTTCAGTATTTATACCCATTTTTTTAGTTAAAAAATTTAAGGTGTCTTTATTAATATTTTGATCATAAACAAACCTTACTGGGTCAGCAGTTGATCTTTCTTTAACACTTTGAGCTATTTTTTCTAAAAAACTTTTTGATATATCATCATCAAAATCTAGTTCAGCATCACGACTAGTCTTAACCATATTAGCTTCAATCTTGACCGGATTGAAAATTTTGAAAATATCTTTTAAGTGAAGTCTAATTATATCATCAATAATAATTATTTGATTTTTGGATTTTTTACACGGCAATTGCA